>OUNK010000052.1_pt1 | contig 13287 bp, 17 predicted proteins | sample 1755341 | NCBI WGS metagenome assembly OUNK01 (sample SAMEA3914788, study PRJEB12502) | metagenome | biome: forest; material: soil | place: Canada | collected 2011-07-03 | depth 0.1 m | reverse complement strand
GTCGCCGCGGCGATCAACGACGCGGTCAACAAAGTTGCCGAAGCGAGCAAAAACAAACTGGGTGGCGTCACCTCCGGTTTGAACCTGCCCCCTGGCTTCAAGATGCCGTTCTGATAGCGCAAAGGACGAACAGCGAGCGCGCATCTCGTCGATCGCGCTTTGCCTGCGCTCTCGCTAGCCATTCCCGTCTATTGGCGCATCCGATCGAATCATGAGCGGCTCTCCACTCCTCAACGAACTCATCGAAGCCTTGCGCTGCCTGCCTGGCGTGGGCGGTAAAAGTGCGCAGCGCATGGCGTTCCATTTGCTGGAACGCGAACGCGAGCGGGGTTTGAAACTCGCCACGGTGTTGCAGCAGGCGATGCAGAAAATCGGCCATTGCACGCGTTGCCGTAATTTCAGTGAGTCATCCGTGTGTGCGATCTGCGCCAACACGAGCCGCGATCGCCACGTGTTGTGCGTGGTCGAGTCCCCCGTCGACCTGGCCGCGATCGAGCAAGCGACGGGTTACCGTGGGCAATACTTCGTCTTGATGGGGCGCCTGTCCCCGCTGGACGGCCTGGGGCCTGAGGAGCTTGGGTTGGGCTTGCTGAGCGAGCGCCTGGCCGAAGGCGACGTCGAAGAGTTGATCCTGGCCACCAATCCGACAGTGGAAGGTGAGGCGACAGCGCATTATTTGGCCCAGTTGGCCCGAGCCGCAGGCATTCGACCGACGCGCCTGGCACATGGCGTGCCACTCGGCGGCGAACTGGAATACGTCGACCGCGGTACGTTGGCTCACGCATTCGGCAGCCGGCAATCGTTGGACTGAACAGAGGAAACATACCCATGGGTGACACCATCTTCGGCAAGATCGTCCGCCGCGAAATCCCAGCCGATATCGTCTACGAGACCGATGACGTGCTGGCATTCCGGGATCTCAATCCGCAGGCGCCGGTGCATGTGTTGTTCATCCCCAAACGGGCGATTGCAACCTTGAACGATGTCGTAGCGGCGGATGCCCAATTGCTGGGCAAGTTACTGCTCGCCGCCGCCGACTATGCCAAGCGTGAGGGTTTCGATAAGGACGGTTATCGTACCGTCGTCAATTGCAACGAACATGGTGGGCAGACGGTATTCCATTTGCACGTGCATCTGTTGGCCGGGCGACGGATGACCTGGCCGCCGGGCTGATCAAATCAGGCACATAAAAAACGCCGGCAGATGCCGGCGTTTTTTGTGGGCGAGCTGTGTGATTAGTGGTGACGCACAACAATCACCCGGCCACCATAGCCACCATACCAGCCGCCCCAACCACCCCAGCCGCCCCAACCACCCCATGGGCCACCCCAATAGGGGCCCCAGTACGGGTCGTACCAGCCCGGACCGTAGGGATAGCCAACCACCACCGGGCGCTTCGGCCACAGGTAGACCACGTTCGCTTCGACGCGCGGGTAGCTGTAGTCGTAATCACCGACCTTGCGGGTCATCGAGCCCTGGATCGCGCCAGTGACGGTGATCTCGCGACCACGCGAGAACACTTCCGGATCGTAGAAGCCCGAACGGCAGGCTACGAAACGTCCCTGGCTGTCGTTGTTGCCGCTGCGAATCGGGCGGGCCTGATCATCAAGCGGATGACCCAGCACATAGAAACACGTCGACTGCTGACCCGGCTCGGTGCTGATGATTTCGCCGCCCCAACGCACTTGCGTGCCGTTGGCGCTGCCTTGTTGTGCGCTAAGCGACGTTACGTTGGTCGCGTAGTTGCCTTGCAACGGCTGCGGCACGGTGGCGCAAGCGGTGAGCAGGGCAGTACCTGCGGCAAGACTAAGAATTCGGTAGAGGGGAGACATGACTTTTTTCTCCATCGTAGGCGGTTGCATGCTACAGCGTTGCGCTCTGATTAGACCACGCGGTGTGGTTGAAAATTCCGCACTGCTTGTCGGAAAGCGCGTAAGGATTCAGGGGAGGGTTCGACAGTGGCGTAGCGCAGCTCGATATAGCACCTCATCAAATGGTCCAGTTCCATGCGCTGTCCGGGCAATGCACGGATTGCGCGACGCAGGTAATTCTGCGGCCCTTCACTGCGGCCGCGAGCGACCCCAGCGCCGGCAAGCTTGCGCTCAAGCGCACGCATCGCCAGCAGGGCAGGATCGCCCTCCGACCGACGCCACAGCGCCCATGACAGGCCGACCATGCCGAACAGCGCGATGCTGATAGCCAGTAGCTTCTCCAGCATGCCGGTGTCGACATCGCGAATACCGAACGGGGTCAGAAGCCCGCGCTGGCGCAATGCGTCATAACCGATAACGCCCTGGTTCCACATTCGGTTGACGATGTCCCAACGATTGCGAAGGGATTCCAGCATGCCCGATTGGTACCAGGGAAGCTGGTTGCCGGCAGCGCTGGCCGCGCCAAGATTGATGCGTTGCGGTCGCACCGCAGCGGTGGGGTCTACGCGTACCCAGCCGCGTCCCGCCAGCCAGACTTCGCTCCATGCATGCGCGTCAGCGTTACGAACCAGCAAGTACTCGCCCAAGCTGTTCCAGAAACCGCCCTGGTAACCGGTCACGACGCGCGCAGGGATGCCGGCCGCACGCATGAGCACGGTGAAGGATGATGCGTAGTGTTCGCAAAAACCTTCGCGTGTGTTGAACAGGAAGTCATCGACAGCGTCGTGACCGAGCGGCGCCGGCAGCAGCGTATAGCTGAAGCCGTCATCGTGAAACCGGTGCAATACGGCCTGGATGATGCCGGCATCGTCGTGACCGAAGCGTTGCCGCAGTTCGGCGGCCAGTGCGTGAGTGCGAGGATCGAAACCCTCTGGAAGTTCCAGTGCGCGCTGGCGAGTGGCGGGGTCGAGTTCCACCTGAAGCCGGTAGTGCGTTGCCGATCGCACTGTGTAATCGCGTGCTTCATCGACCGGCTTGTCGGCAAACACTTCACCGTCCGAGCGCATTTCAGATTGCGTGGGCGCTTGCAGCGGCAGATCGAGTGTTGGCAATACGCGCTGGTGCGTGGGTTCCAGGCTGATTCGATAGGTGATGGAGCCGTTGGCCTCGACAGGCAAGGACGTCTGGCTGGAGACATGGATCCGCTGCCAGTCTCTTCCGTTGTAATCCCACATCACATAGGCGCGGAAATAGCGTTGATCGTTGGGCGGTGGCGTTCCATCGAAGCTCACACGCATGGCGGGACTGTCGTCGGTGAGCAACTCAGTAAAGTCGCTCGGTGACATCTGGTCGCTAAGGCCGGTTCGAGCTTCCTGCGTGTTAGACGTCCCCCAAAGTGGCGAGCTCAGTCGCGGCAGCAATACGAATGCGACGAATGCCAGCGGCAACGATGCCGCAAGCAGCCCGAGCGCAGGCAGCAACTGGCGTGGCAACTTGACGGGTACGTGCGTGGGCTCAAGCGAGCGCCAGGTTGTCAGCGCCGGCAGCAATCCCAGCGCCACCACGACGGTTGCTATCAGGCCTTGTCCAAACAAGAGTGCGGCCATCAACAGGAAGCAGGCGAAAGCAGCGGCAACACGCGCATCGCGTGGCGACTCGGTCTCGGTCAGCTTCAGCACCAACAAACCCGAGGCCAACGCCGAGCCGGGTTCCCTGCCGAACAGGTTGCCGTAATCGAGCATGACAGCCGCGACCAGGATGACCAGCATCGGCACTTTCAGCCACGCGGGCACGCGTCCCGGGCGTTCTTTGCGTTGCCACCAGCGCAACGCAAGCGCGGCGATGAGCGCCACACTCAGCCACCACGGTAAATGGTTGGCGTGGACGGCCAGGACGAATGCAGTAGTCACGACCAACAGATCGAACGTGCGATTGCTCACGTGCTCCGGCACACGATGACGGTGCATCAGTTGCCCGATGCCCATCATGGCAATAAAGCCAGCGCGCTCATGCACCGCGCGTAGTGAGCGGTGCCGCTGCCGAGATCGATCACCTCATTGGGCAGCCATAGACTGCACTGGCGTCCTTGCGCCTGCGCCTCACCGAGCCAACGAGCGAGGCGGGCGATGCGCGCTTCATTGTCGAGGCCGCGCAGATGTCGCCAGTCCAGTCGCCATTCCTGCCGGGCTTCGGGTTGTTCGTAATCTTTCACTAGCAGCGTGTCGTGACGCGCGCTTGCCTTCCATGCCACGTGACGCAGCGAATCACCGCTGCGGTAATCGCGCAGCGATGCCAGATCCTCACCGCGGTGCAAGCGCTGTTGGCGATTATCTTCGGCCAGCAAGGAGGGGGCTGGGCCCGAAAGCTCCGGTCGCGGCCACACCAACACGGCGTGGTTAGGACGCACCCAGCTCCACGCACGGAACAGACCCCATGGCCAGGTAGTCCAGATGCGAAAACGCGGCACGGTCAGCCAACCGCGTAGTTCGGTAGGGATGCTTACGGTTACCTCCGTTCGACCGTTGACGTCGAACGCGTGAGTACCGCCCACGAGATCGAGTCGAACGGCTTGGCGCAGGCGCGATGCTTGAAAATCGAATACCACATCGATCGGCTGCCCGGCCGTTGCATGGCCAGCGCGCAAGTTGCGTACATGCAATCCATTCAACGTGCGAAACGCTACAAGCATGCTGATCGACGTGGCGGCGCCGAGCAGGCACGTAAGCAGCAACGCAGCATTGTTCGAATAGTTGAGGCTGCCGACCATCATCACCAGCAGCAACACCGTGAAGGCCGCTCCGAAGCCCGTGGGGACGATGTAGATGCGTTGCCGATGCAGCTCGATCGGCAACTCTTCGAGTCGGCGATGCCGCGTCAGCGCAGGCAACCGACGTTCGGCCCACTGTTGCAGGCGTTGCAGCTGGACTTGCATCAGTCGACGGCGACTTCGCTCAACAACGTGCGCGCCAAGGTCTCGCCATTCGCGCCGCGTGCCGCGACCAAACGATGCGCGGCCAACGATACGAACAAAGCCTGGATGTCTTCCGGCAAGACATGCCCGCGATCGCTGAGCATGGCCCATGCGCGCGCCGCTGCGAGCAACGAAAGACCGGCGCGTGGCGACAATCCCACTCGGATATCGGGATGCCGACGGCTGGCGGAGAGCAGGGCCTGCAGATAGTCGAGCAGTGCTGGGCTCGCAGTGATGGTCTGTATTTGGCGATAGAGTGCCGTCAGGCTGGCGGCATCGAGTTGGGGCGTGAGCCGTGTCAGCAGGTCGCGTCGATCGCTGCCGATGAGCAGCTCGCGTTCGGCGCTGGCGTCGGGATAGTCGAGTGAAACGCGCAGCATGAAACGGTCGAGTTGCGAGTCCGGTAGAGGGAAGGTGCCCGCAAGATCTAACGGATTCTGTGTGGCGACCACAAAGAAAGGTTCCGGCAGCGCATGCGTCTGGCCATCAACCGTCACCTGGCGCTCGGCCATCGCTTCCAGCAGCGCGCTTTGCGTTTTGGGCGTTGCACGGTTGATTTCGTCGGCCAACAGCAATCCTGCGAACACCGGGCCTGGATGAAAACGAAACTGCCCCGTCTCGCGCTCGTACATGCTGACCCCGATAATGTCGGAGGGCAGCAAGTCGCTGGTGAACTGCACGCGCTGGAAGTCGAGCGCGAAGCTCGCTGCGAGTGCATGCGCTAGGGTGGTCTTGCCGACGCCGGGTACGTCTTCCAGCAGCAAATGGCCGCCTGCGATCAGGCAGGTGAAGGCCAATTTGACCTGACGTGCCTTGCCGAGAAGTACCCGATTGACCTGGGCAATGGCAGCGTGGAGACGCTGCTGCAGGTTTTCATCACGAAGCGGAGTGATGGCTGACATGAGTTTGTGGAAGGCAAGGACTGATGTGGGGAATGACCCCAGTGTAGTCGCCGGCATCGCACGGTGGCGAGCGGCGTTCGTCACGGTCTTCCTGTGCCTGCTAGGGATGAAGCTGGTGCTTGCCGCAACGCTGCAGCCGTTCGGTGACGAGGCATTTTATTGGCAGGAAAGCAGGCACCTCGCCTGGGGATATAGCGACCTGCCACCGCTTACCGCATGGTTGATCCGCCTGGGTGAAAGCATCGCCGGCCACGGGTTGCTGGGGATGCGCTGGCCATTTTTGCTGCTAGGCAGTCTCTTGCCGTGGGTGCTGGTCGCCTTCGGTCGGCGCGCCTTCGATGCGCGCACAGGATGGCAGGCCGGCTTGCTGTGTCTATGCCTGCCACTGGCAGGCAGCCTCGGTGTGATGGCAATGCCGGATGTCCCGCTTACTGTGGCCGGCGCGGTTGCGATGCTCGCCTTGCTGGGCGCGATGGACGAAAACCGCCGGCGCGATTGGTTGTTGTTGGGTATAGCGCTGGCGTTGTGCTGGATGAGTCACTACCGCGCCGCGATGTTCGTGATCGCGGGCGTGTTGCTGTTCCTGCTCACGCCTCGCGGCCGTGCGCAGTGGGCGCGAGGCGGCTTCTGGTTAGCGATACTGATCGCCGTCGTCGGGCTGGTGCCGTTGGTTGTTTCCAACTGGCAGCAGCATGGTGCGGGCGTCGCCTTCCAGTTGATCGAACGCAATCCATGGCGCTTTCATGCCGATACGTTGGTGCAACCGTTGGAGCAGGCGGTCACCTGCACGCCTTTGCTCTATGTATGTTTGTTGTGGGTAGCGTGGCGTTGTTGGCGTCGGCGTGGTGATGGCGGCCCTTGGGACGTGATCGCGCTGTTGTCGCTGACCTTTCTCGTGGTCTATTTCGCCGCTGGGCTATTCGCGGACGATCAACGTTTCCGCGTGCATTGGCCGTTGCCTGGTTATTTGCCGTTGTTGGCGGCGCTTCCTGTTCTGTTGCGCGAGCCAAGCGTAGCGCGTGGCTGGCAGATGACTGCCAAGGCTGGCGCGGTGTTGGCGTTACTCGTGCAAGTGGCGGGTTTGTTTTATCTCGGTCTTGCCGCCTATCCCGCGGGCGCGCGGTGGTTGGGGGCGGCACGGGCTATTCCAACCAGTTTCATCGGATGGCGTGAAAGTGCCGACGTGACGAGGGCGCAGTTGGTCGATAAGCCGGCGATTCTCGTGGCAGACAACTTCATGATGGCTGCCGAACTCGATTTTCAGTTCAACGGGCAACGCGCGATTTATACGCTCGATAGCCCTTTGAATGTGAAGTACGGGCGCGCACCGCAAGTCGCTTTGTGGGGCATGGATGAAACAGCATTGCGACACGATCACCCGGCTGATTCTGTACTGCTTGTTGTCGATGAACATGCGCTGCGCGAACGTGAGCGCGCGGCGTGGCTGGGTTCGTTGTGCGCGCGCGTGGAAAACCTGCAGCCCGTGGGGAGACTCGGCCTTTTCGATGGACGCAAGAGTGTTGCGTTCTATCGAGGGCAGGTTGCCGATTCGGTGTTGACGGACAGCAAGCCTGCAGGTGATTGCATTGCTTGGCGCAACGCGGTCGCAGTCGACGAGTGATTACGGAACGCTGACGCCAGCGTCACGCAGCAACTGCGCCAAGGCAATCAGCGGCAAACCGATCAAGGCAGTGGGGTCGCTGCTGTCGATGCGTTCGAACAGGCTGATGCCCAGCCCTTCGCATTTGAAACTGCCGGCGCAGTCCAAGGGTTGTTCTTGCTCGATATAGCGCGTTATCTCGGCCGCTTCGAGCGGTCTGAAGTGCACGCGTGTGAGATCGAGATGCGTGTAGCGCCGATTGTCCCGCGTATCCAGCACGCACAATGCCGTGTGGAAATAGATCGTGCGGCCGGAGCAGGCCGAAAGCTGCGCGTGTGCTCGTTCGATGGAGCCGGGCTTATCCAGCAGCACGCCGTCGAGCTCGGCGACCTGATCCGAACCAATCACCAACGCATCGGGTAGTTCCGCGCCCGCGTCGGTGGCTTTGGCCGTCGCCAACCGCATTGCCCGGATGGCGGGCGCTTCGCCGGCTATCTCGTTTTCCACCGTTCCCGGGGCCCGTGCTTCGAATGTCAGGCCAAGTCGTTGCAACAGCTCGGCCCGGTAGCGGGAGGTGGAGCCCAGGACCAGGCGTCGTGCCGTCATGACGCCGAGTCCTGCCGAATATGCTCCCGCATTGCGCTATCCAGCTCGCTCTGAGCCTGGCCCAGCGCCTGTAACAGAGGCTGTAGCCGCTCGCGGGTCTGGTCCATCGACCGGATGGCGGCATCCAGCTCACCCTGGCTGGCCGTGGGGGCGTGATCGCGGATCCAGATGCGCTGTTGCAGCAGGGCGCGCAGGCCGGCATCGACGGCATGGGAGGCCTCCTGCTCGCTGGCAGCCGGCAGATCCGGATTGAGCGACATCACCGCGTGGGCTTGCTGTAGCCGAGCCCGGCAGGATTTCAGATCGGCTTCGAGTCGATCAGCCAGTTCCAGTAGCTGGCGCAGGCTGCCGGCTCGCTGGGTTAGGCGGCGCAGCACAAAGGCGCCGACCAGAGCCGCAATCAGTAAAATGAACAGAATGGCCACGCCGAGCGTAAGGTAGGTATCCACTTAGGTTTACGGCTCAGGCGGGGGTAGGGCGCAGTCTGCCGTATGTGCCCGATTCAGGCAAAGCAGCATGGCTGGCTCCGTGATGCTGTTAGCAGCCCGGTTGCGCAGAGGGGTGCGGTTGACTTCAACTGGCTGAAAACTTACTATTTCCCGGTTATGTCCGCCACACTGCCAGAGTCCGTGGACGCTTGGCGCATGGTTTCGGCGCGGCGTTCGTTTCAAGGGTCACTGCCTATCGCCGCAATGCGTCGCCTTTGCGAAGTATTGGCGGATGATGCAGGCGTGGCGCAGTACGAGCTCGATTTCGGTCGGGACGAGTACGGCACGGCATACGTCGATGTACGTGTTCAAGCGCCTTTGTGGCTGGTTTGCCAGCGTACGCTCGAGCCGTTCATCATGCCGGTTACGGTGGACAGCCGGTTAGGTATGATCCGTTCCGAGCGCGAGGAATCCGCGCTGCCGCCAGGGTGCGAGCCGCTGCTGGTCGCCGAGGACGATAAGCTAAGCCCGATCGATGTGATCGAGGACGAATTGTTGTTGGCGCTGCCGCTGGTCCCGGTCAACCCGGACGGCGAGCTGCCCGAAGAAGTAACTCGCCCGCCGGAGGAGGAAACTCCCACCGAGAGGCGTCCCGATAACCCGTTCGCGGTGTTGCGCGAACTCAAGAAAAACTGATTCAGCTGGAGAACCATCATGGCTGTTGCCAAGAGCCGCAAAACCCCGTCCACCCGCGGCATGCGTCGTTCGCACGACAAGCTGAGCACCGTGCAATTGGGCACCGACCCGACCAGCGGCGAAGTGCATCGTCGTCATCACGTGACGGCCGACGGTTACTACCGCGGCAAGAAAGTGATCCAGACCAGCGCCGCGGTGGTCGAAGAAGATTGAGCCAACCCCAAGAGCCTTTAAGGTTCTGGGATTCGGTTTTGCATGGCGGCGCGGTGACGCGCCGCTTTGCGTTCGGGCATCCGGCAACGTAACGTTGCCGTTCAGGTGTCCGGTCACCCGCTAGGCGGATGGCGCAAAGCACCCTCCGCTTGCTGATGGATATTCAATGGCACAGATCTACTCCCGCATCATGGCTACCGGCAGTGCGCTGCCGGAGCGCGTCCTGACCAACGCCGATCTCGAAAAATTCGTCGACACCAGTGACGAATGGATCCATAGCCGCACCGGCATTCGTCAACGCCATGTCGCGGCGGAAGGTGAGACCACGGGCGACTTTGCTACGTTGGCCGCACAGCGCGCGCTCGATGCGGCTGGCGTAAAGCCCTCCGAGCTGGATCTGATCATTCTGGGCACCACCACGCCCGATATCATTTTTCCGTCCACCGCCTGCCTTGTGCAGCATCGTTTGGGTGCGAACGGCTGCGCAGCCTTCGACGTCAATGCAGCGTGCTCGGGCTTCGTCTACGCGTTGGGCATCGCGGATAAGTTCATTCGCAGCGGCCAGTCCAAAAAGGTACTGGTGATCGGCGCCGAAACGCTTACCCGCATGGTCGACTGGACCGAGCGTGAGACCTGCGTGCTGTTTGGCGATGGTGCCGGTGCTGTGGTGTTGGAAGCGTCCAGCGAACCGGGCATCTACGCGACCTGCCTGCATGCCGATGGCGGCCACAAAGAGCTGCTCTACAACCCGGTCGGCGTCTCCGTCGGTTTCAAAGACGAACCCAATCACGGCGTGCGCATTCGCATGTCGGGCCGCGAAGTGTTCAAGGTGGCGGTCAAGACGCTCGATTCGCTGGTCGAGGAAACGCTTGCAGCAGCCGGCATGGAAGCATCGCAGCTGGATTGGCTGATTCCGCATCAGGCCAATCTGCGCATCATCGAAGCCACGGCCAAGCGTCTGAATATGCCGATGGATCAGGTGATCGTCACCGTCGATAAGCACGCCAATACCTCGTCCGGTTCGGTGCCGCTGGCACTGGATAGCGCGGTGCGCTCGGGCAAGGTCAAGCGCGGTCAGAACTTGCTGCTCGAAGCCTTCGGCGGCGGCTTTACCTGGGCTTCCGCACTACTGCGTTATTGATCTCATCCCGTTGCCACATGAATACGCCTGAACAAGTCGTACAGCGGCAACTGGATGCCTACAACGCGCACGACCTCGATGCATGGCTGGATACCTACGCCGTGGATGCCAAGCAGTTCGAGCATCCCGCAACACTGCTGGCATCAGGGCACGCTGAGATCCGCGCGCGGGCCGCGCCGCGTTTTGCCGAGCCCAATCTGCATGCCCAGTTGCTCAAGCGTGTTGTGCTGGGCGAGATGGTGATCGATCACGAGAGCGTTATCCGCAGCTTTCCAGAAGGCCCCGGACGCATGGACCTGATATGCATCTATCAGGTGCATGCAGGCAAGATCGCGACTGCATCGTTTGTATTTGGCGCCAAAACACTAGACGCCGCCTAGATGCAGCCCCTTCGCTGTAGGTCGTCGTTTTTTTGAAAATGTGCGAATACGGCTGCGTATGCACGCAGATGCTGGCACCATTGCGCCTTTCATCTTGAGCGAAATCCTCTCCCTATGAGTTCCGCTTCGCTAGCTTTCGTTTTTCCCGGCCAGGGTTCGCAGTCGGTTGGCATGCTTGCCGATCTGGCCGCTGCGCATGGCGATGTAAGGGCCACGTTCGATGAAGCATCGCAAGGTGCGGGCATCGATCTGTGGGCGTTGAGTCAACAGGGACCGGAAGATCAGCTCAAACGCACCGAAAACACGCAGCCTGCCTTGTTGGCAGCGAGTGTGGCTGTGTGGCGCGTATGGCAGAAGCTTGGCGGCGCGCAGCCGGCACAACTGTCCGGGCATAGCTTGGGCGAATACAGCGCCCTGGTTTGCGCTGACGCATTGTCGCTGCACGACGCGGCGGCCCTGGTGGCCGAGCGCGGTCGCCTGATGCAGGCTGCCGTGCCGGCGGGCGTGGGTGCGATGGCGGCGGTCCTCGGTGGCGACGATGAGCAGATCGCAGCGGTGTGTGCGGAAGTTGCGCAAGGCCAGATCGTGGCGCCGGCCAACTTCAATTCACCCGGACAGTTGGTGATTGCTGGCCACGCCGAGGCCGTCGATAGGGCGTTGGCGAGACTCGCCGAACTGGGCGTCAAGAAGGCTGTGAAACTGGCCGTTTCCGTACCCTCGCATAGTGCGCTGATGCGTGAGGCCGCCGACAAGCTTGGCGAGCGCATGACATCGAGCGCATGGCAGCAGCCATCCATTCCTGTCGTGCAGAACGCCGAAGCACGCAGCTACACGTCGCTCGACGATATTCGAGGCGCTTTGCAGCGCCAGTTGTATCTACCAGTGCGCTGGACGGAGTGCGTGCAGACGCTAGTTGCTGGTGGCGCAACGCACATCGCCGAATGTGGTCCCGGCAAAGTGCTGGCGGCTCTTATCAAACGCATCGACAAGAGCGTCGAAGCGCGCGCGATCGGCACACCGACCGAACTCGATGCTGCGCGCAGCGAATGGGCCTGAAATCCATTTGGAAAGTCTGAATCTTGCCTCGTTGAAGGAAACCGAAGAATGAGCACACTGCAAGGTGAAGTCGTATTGGTCACCGGCGCCAGCCGCGGCATCGGTGCCGCGATTGCCGATGAACTCGCTGCGATGGGCGCTACCGTGATCGGTACTGCGACCAGTGAAGCAGGCGCTTCAGCGATAGGCGAACGACTTGCTGCGAAGGGCGGCCACGGACGTGTCCTCAATGTCACGGATGGCAGCGCGGTCGATGCGTTGATCGATGACATCACCAAACAATTCGGTGCAGTGTCGATCCTGGTCAATAACGCGGGCATCACGCGCGATCAATTGCTGATGCGCATGCGCGACGAAGACTGGCAGGCCATCCTCGATACCAATCTCACCTCGGTCTATCGCACATCCAAGGCCGTGATGCGCGGCATGATGAAGGCACGCAAGGGCCGCATTATTTCGATCGCCTCGGTGATTGGTCTTACCGGCAATCCCGGGCAATCCAATTACGCTGCTGCCAAGGCTGGCATCATCGCGTTTTCCAAATCGCTGGCGCGCGAAATCGGTTCGCGCGGCATCACGGTCAATGTGGTGGCTCCGGGCTTTATCGATACCGACATGACTCGCGGCCTGCCGGAAGAATCCAAGCAAGCCCTGCTGGGCCAGATCGCCCTGGGTCGCCTGGGCGATGCCAGCGATATCGCCAAGGCGGTGGGCTTCCTCGCCTCGCCGGCAGCCGGCTATATCACCGGCGAGACTTTGCATGTGAACGGCGGCATGTACATGCCTTGAAAAGGGTGTCGGCGGCACAAGCTTGGTCGAAAGATTGAGCGTAGGTCCTTCGCACCGTTTGAATTTTTGCGGCCTGGCCAGGGCCCGCAGAGATGAAAAAGTCGTCACGGCGTCCGTTTTAGGAGACAATCGGCGCTTTCGCGCCGGCACGGACACTGTGGCGGCTTGTATCACCTGGCATATAATTGGCGGCTTCGCGGCTTAGCCACTACAATGCAGCAGACTTTGCCGGCCGAAAGCCAGGCAAGACGAACACACCCCTTGGGAGGTAAAGGCAACATGAGCACCATCGAAGAACGCGTCAAGAAAATCGTCGTCGAGCAGCTGGGCGTGAAGGAAGATGAGGTCACGGCGAACGCTTCGTTCGTGGACGATCTGGGCGCGGATTCGCTGGACACGGTTGAACTCGTGATGGCGCTCGAAGAGGAATTCGAAACCGAAATTCCCGACGAGGACGCCGAGAAGATCACCACCGTGCAGCAGGCCGTCGATTACATTCGGGCCCACACCAAGGAATGATTCGTTGTGGCGGGCGACGCGCAGTGCGTCCCATGTACCACTAGCGATACCGGAAGCTGCGCCATCAAGGCGCAGTTTTCGTTTCTGCAATTTGCAACGTCCGATCCCGTATGGT
>OUNK010005717.1_pt1 | contig 13376 bp, 6 predicted proteins | sample 1755341 | NCBI WGS metagenome assembly OUNK01 (sample SAMEA3914788, study PRJEB12502) | metagenome | biome: forest; material: soil | place: Canada | collected 2011-07-03 | depth 0.1 m | reverse complement strand
GCCAGCGACCTCAACACGACGGGCGTGATGAGCCTGACGGCCACGGGCGGTTCGAGCATCGGCGCGGCCAACCTGGTGTTCAACATCAACTCGAACGTCGCGGGCCAGAGTAATCAGTTGAACGTCGGCGCCACGGCCATCACGTTCAACACGGTTGGTTCGATGAAAACGACGCTGACGCTCAATGTCGAAGGCACGAGCTTCATCGCGGGCTACACGACCTATGTCCTGGTCGCGGGCACGGGCACGACGTCGATTGCCGAAAATGGCACAACCTCGGGTCAATATTCGGGTCTGACCACGTTCCTCAATTCCCGGGGCCAGGAAGAGATTGAGACGGCGGCGAGTAACCTGCAGCTGAAGTTTGCCGATCCGACGCAGGCCGGTTACTATGCGCCGTCCTACCTGTTCCTGTCGAACAACGACGGCGTGGACGACATCGAGGTGGAAGTCGTGCCCGAGCCCGCCACATGGGCCATGATTTTCGGCGGTCTGATGACGCTCGTCTTTTGGCAACGCATTCGTCGCCAGCAACAACCCAGGCCGGGCAAGGCAGGCTCCGACAAATCGAGGAAGTGGCCGATTTAAATGCCCATGATCACCACGGTTTTCCAGGGAAAACGACATGGCCAACCAAGTCTTCAAACCAGAGGCGATAGCGTTCCGACTGGCTATCGTGATGAGCGCTTGTGCCTCATCGTTATCCAGGCTTGATCCGCGTCGGCGTCTGCGGGGTTTCAGCTTGGTCGAACTGCTATGTACGATCACGATCGTCTGCCTTTTTCTCGTCACGACTATCGTTGGCTTTAAATCCATCTTCGGTGCCGAGTTTGATTCCGAGGTGTCGGACCTGGCTGACACGCTCATCCGGGCCCGGGCTCACGCCATGGCAAACGACACCTATACTTTCGTTGGTATTGAGGAGACGAACGACTCAGTGCCGTCGACCGCAAGTCAAACTGCCGGAAGTGGACGCCTCGGCGTCACAATTGTTGCGAGTAACGATGGCACCGCGGGATATTCCGTCACCGCCCCTGCCGCTCTCTCTGCCTCGAACCTCACCAGTGTTTCGTCGCTACGCCATTTCGAAAATATGCATCTCCTGGCCAGCTCGGGGATTTCCAATCTCCCCAATGCGAGTTCAGGAGCGACTTATAACATCCAAGGCACCAACTCGCTCACGAAGTTTCAATGGCCGCTGACGGGCGCCGCCGAATACTCATTTGGCGCCACTCCGGGGACAGTGATTCAATTCAGCCCCCAGGGCGAAGCGCAGATCATGCCAACCGGTACGACCAACAATAGCATCCTGCAATGGATCGAAATCGACCTCGAGCCGACGCATGGCGCGAATGTGCCCAAAACTGCCACGAATACCGCGGTCATACTCATCGCTGGCTCCACCGGCGCGGTCATGGTTTACCGACAATGATCCAAAGGTCCTTATCGAGAAAGCGGGCAGTCGGTTTGAGGGCAACCCGGACAGGCTTTTCGCTCATCGAGGTGGTCATTGCGATTTCGATCGTGGCCCTCACTTTCATTGGAATTCTTGGGCTTTTGGGCGTCAGCGTGGCCGCCAACCAGACTTCGTCCCAGCAGACGATCGCCACCAATATCGCCGAATCGATTCTGGCCGACCTGCGCAGCACGCCTGCCTACGCGACGAAGAGTTCGAGGTTTGGTTTGAGCTTGCCCGTGCTAAATGCCGGCACGGCAGCCGCCCCTCTTTCAGGAGTTAACCCGTCGTACTACCTCTACTTCGACAATTCGCCCAATTTCCTCCCCCTTTCGACGCCGACCGCCTATGGCCTGGCCAAGATTCCGGTTCCAACGGGAGCGGTCTACGTGGCCAATGTCTATATGACAAGGATATGTGTGACGGGCCCCACGTCTAACGCGACCCCCACGCCTTCTCTGCTCCAAAGTAACGACATGGTCCGTGTCGTCGTTACCTGGCCGGCCCAGGCGACAGCCCTCCCGGTCGGCAACGTCGATGTCATCGCCCAATTTCTGATTCGATAATATATATGGTCGCGTCACCGAACTATTGCGTTCGCGCGGGATTTACGCTGGTGGAAATGCTCGCGGCCCTCGCGGTGCTGGGCATTCTTATCGTAACCGGCTGTGGCATAACCGTGGCCGCATCGAGTCTCCTGACGATCAATAACAAACACATGGATGCCGATGACCAGGCGCGCATGGTCCTTGATCGCATGGCAAATGATTTTGCGCGGATGAGTAAGCGCCATGACGTCGATTTCCTTTTCTGGAAACCGGTCAACAACACGCCGACCAAGGGAATCAACGATACGATGTATTTTTTCACCGAAGCGGCCGGTTATTTCGACAGCACGACGTTCGTGGCGCAGGGAATACCGCCCGGAGCCACCGCCAGTTCGGAACAGAATGCAGTCACACTCGCCGGTTACCGGGTCAACGATACCTCGGGCAGCGCTTCTTACAATCAACTCGAGCGGATCGGCCTGCCCCTTTCGTGGGATGGGGGGAATTACGCCGTTAATCCAAATCACAAGCATAGCGGCCCGACGTATGCCATGTCCTTCCTGACCTATCCTCCCGCCGGGACCTCTGCCTCCGGCGATAAGAATGGGAACCACAATGGCAGCATCTCCACGGCCTATGAATCTTCCCTGATCGAAGATAATTATCCCGAGGTGGGCACGGAGGCCGGTAATTACAACGACGGCAGCGACCCGACCTACGCCACGATCGGCAGCCAGATTTTTCGCATGGAATATGCCTTTCAACTCAAGGACGGCACCATGTCGGACAAGCCTGTCATGGTCTATACGTCCGGGAGCTCCAACGGGGTTCCTTCCAGCACGATCACAGCCAGTGCGCCCCCTCAACCCACGAACGATTCCTCGACGGCCGGAGGCGGTTGGTCGGTCGGTTCGCGCTGGTGGGATGCCACCAATGAGATCGGGTATATTTGCATCGATCCAACCCCCAGTTACGCCGTCTGGCACGAGATCGGTGTGCAGGACGTGGCCGCGATCATCGTGACGATCGCGGTGATCGATAGGCAAGGCCTGGCTTATATGAAAGCCAAAAATGGCAATCTAAATAATGTCGCCGCCCTGTTGCCGGATTATGTCGGGGGCAACGATCCCGCCTACCTGCTCAATCCGGGCAAAACGACCAGCTGGGCCTATGCCCTTCTACCCGGCAACGCGGTCAGCAAGATGGCCGCCCCGAAGCTATCGCAATCCATGATCTCCCAGATTCGCCTCTATCAGCGCTGCTTCTATCTCGAAAACTACTGAAACCCATGAGGCACCTATTCGCACGACCGACCGCTTCTTCCAATGGGTCGGCTTTGCTTATCGTCCTCACGTTCCTTCTCCTCTTGACCGCGCTGACGGTGGCGCTGCTTTCGCGCTCGACGTTGGAACGTCAGCTTTCCTACGCCAGCTTCAGTCAGGGCAAGGTCGCCTTGGCGGGCGAGGGGGCTATCGCGGCAATTATCGGCGACCTTCAGCAGGAGATTGTAGCGGGATCCAACGGCGCAGGAACACCCACCGTGGCCTCCGGTTTCTATTACCCCAATGCTCCGGCCACCGCCATCCCGGCCATCGTCGGGTTTACGCCGTCGCCAGGCGTGGAGAACTTGATCAAGGTCAGCAAAAATGGAACACCCTTTTACAGCGGAATCAACTATAGCGCGAGCGGGCTCTCGCGCGCATCGAGCGTCAATACCTATAGCAATCCCTCCCTTAATTATCGGTTGATTAAGCCGGCGAGATGGAACCTCCCGCTCCTGATGCAGCCGGTCAATGTCTATACGACGGTGACGGACTTTACCCCTCCCGCCGCGTTCTACCCTCCGGACTGGATCTATGTCGCCCGGGACGGTTCCAACCCGACCTCCTGGAGCACCGCCTACGAGTATCTGCCCGCCGTCGCGCCAACGACCGTTCCGGGCGCCGCCGCGGGGACGAATCCCGTCACCCAGCGCTATGCCTACGCCATCTATGATGAAGGCGGCACGCTCGACCTGAATGTGGCGGGCAGCCTGATCGTCAACAGTCCTTCCCTGGCAGGATACAGTCCCTATCAGCCTTACAAGAGCGTGCTGTCCTACGCGGACCTGACGCAATTGCCCGGCATCAGCACTCTCAGCGCGGCGGAGCAGGCCGATTTCGTCGACGCCATTGTCTGCTGGCGCAATTATGGGTCGTCCAACCTTGCGAACTTGAACATTTATCCCAACACCTACACGGTGACGTCGACGTCCTCTTCCTCTCTCGATCAATTTCTGCTCTTTAATCCCAGGGCCTTTCTCGAGGTGAGCGGGAATTCTCTTTTCGACACGCCGAATCAGAAAGGAAATCTCGATCAAACGGACAACGCCTTTTCCAGCCGCCACCATCTACTCCAGTTTTTCCTCCAGGGTTTTGGCCAGAACAGCACGTTCCTCAGCAACACCTCACTTTCCCTGGCCGCGCTGGAAAATCTTATGCCTTACCTTGGGACCTTTTCGCGCGGACTGAGCCAGCCCTCGTACGCGCCTGCGCCTTTGGTTGCTTATAATGCTTCAGGTGCCGCGATCGGACGTCCGGCCGTTCTACCCAAGGCCAATGGCGGTAACAGCGCCGCTCCCGATATCAACGGCAATGTTGCCCAGGATGATAAGATCAATCCCAGTTTCCTGAACGTGGTCGTGCCGGCGCTCGCGATACCTCTCGCCAACGCGCCGGCGAATGCCTCCTTCCTGCGCAACGACGGCTCCTGGGCCATCGCGGGCGAACCGCTGGTCAAGAAGCGTTTCGCCCTCAGCCGCCTCGCCTGGCTGACTCACGAGGGACCCAGCGGGGGTGGCACGAGCAGTACCGGCGTCACGCTTCCTCCCCGAACGACGGGCGACGCGGACTATGCGGCTTTAGTCGCCGCGGGCATTCCTGCATCTTACTTGTCGGAAGGGACCTCGACCAACATCAAAGCCTATTTCGGTTTGGAGTGGGATTCGGGCAACAATCGCTGGCTCTACGATTACCACAACACCGGAGGCGCTCCTGCCACGGGCAGCAATGGACCCATGATGACGCTCTCCGCCATTGCTTCTCCCACGAACCCACGCGAGCCCGACTTCTTCGAGTTGCTTAAAGCCGGGATCAGCGTCGGCTCGTTAGGCAGGGCGCTAACCACCGGAACTGCAACGGCCGGTAATGCCATTGGGATTGCAAGCGGTGATCTCACGGCCACGACAAGCTTTCCTCCTAATTTTAATTATCCCCTCGAGGCCTCGACCGACGCCCAGATCATTCAAATTGGGGCCAACATCATCGACCAGTATCAGACGTCTGGTTATCCCGTTCGCATTGCCTTTGACAACGGCGCGTTGCCGAACGTCGCCGCCGGTGGCACACACTATCTGCGCGAATACATCAGCGCCGAGAACTACCCGTATCTTTATGGTGTCCAGACCGGCGTTATCCCGGCATTACAACCCGCGGTCAAAAGCGGCACATTCACTACTGATGGAATCGGGGTCGTTACGCAATTTCCGATCGTCTGGAATCCGTATGATCCTAATACCCCGGTCGGCAGCGGACCTCCAACAAAGTTTCGCATCCTGGCGGACCAGACGGATCCCGACACGCTTCTCGCGGGCAAAGGAGTTACGAACTACCTGATGTGCTATGCCACCAATAACCCCGCCACCGACCCCAGCGGCACTTACAATTCGAACACCGGAGCCACCACCGTGACGTTGGATGGGGCCACCTTTAAAAGTCCTTTTAATCAGGGGACCGATACCGCGGGTAAGAACTCCACCTACCAACTCACCTCTTCAACCACCGGAACTGCTACCGGGGCCAGCACCAGCAACTCGGCCATCGATCTTACCGTCACGACTGGAAATGACGCGACGCTGTTTCGTGAACCAACCCTGATCATGACGGACGCGACGTTTACGTGCGGCAGCGATAAGTATAGTGCGGTGCTGGAAGCCGTGCCGACGGACACGGTGATAAAGACTGTCGCGAGCACGGCTGGCATCACCGGCATTATTGCCAATCCCACCGATACTCCGGCCGGCGAAACTCCGGCGACGCGGGAAGCCGCCAGTCAAAAGTATCTCGGCTTCTATCTCGGCGCGTTCCCGCTCGCTTGGATAAACAAGGCCACATCGGCTCAGATCTATGCGAGCAGCGCGTATATCGCCACCGTCACCGGCACTGCCGGCGGGAGCGTGGAGAACACCTACATCACCTACCGGATGCAGTACTCTGATCCGGTTCTTTCGAAGTGGGTAACCTACGATACGAAGTACGGAGCGCCGCTGGCGGCGGGCAGGAACGCTCTCTATTGGACGCAAAGCACTGGAAGCGCCACGCTCAATTCCCCTTATATCCGCGACGACTATATCGCAGGGGTGGTTGATCCGCGCACGTCCCGTTTCGGCATGTTCTCCCACTATGTTTCCAGCCAGAACTCTCCCTACAACTATGGCGCCACGGGCACGACCACGGCGGGTTCGATTTTCCTCGGGCCTGAAGTCAGCGCCACGACCTCGAACGAAACCTGGTGGCTGGACACGACGAACAACACCATGAGCACGTTCCGGATGGATGCATCGAGCGGAAACTGGTTTCACGGGCCTTTTCTGCCGACAGGGACAACAACCTACGGACAAACCGCCGGCTGGAACCTCCCTTGGGGCAGTGGCGGCAACTCCGCGTTCTTTTACCCGGGATTGCTCGAGCAAAATTGTACGCAACTCCAGCTCGACGGGCGGCGATTCCTGGGCGATACCGTGACCGGGCAAGGCTCCGGCGGATCGTCCGCTTACTATGCGGACCCCGATGGCGTGGTCCGGCGGGCCGACGCCGGGTACGTCCCGGCCGGTTCGGACGGCAGCGCCGATACCACCATGGGGTTGCCAATGACCAAAATGACCGCAGTGGGAACGGGTGTTACCGCGCCTTCTCCGGGTCTTGCCAGCGTTACTCCGGGACTCAGCAGCGCCTACGCCTTGGGCAGTAACCCAAGCACCCAGACCGTCCCCACCCAAAACGTTTCACGGCCTTACATCCTCCACCGCCCCTTCCTTTCCGTGGCGGAAGTCGGTTACGCGTTTCGTGGCACGCCGTGGAAGAGCGTTAATTTCAGCATGCCGGAAAGCGGTGACAGCGCGCTTCTGGACATCTTTACGCTGAACGAAAGCACCGTTCCGAGCGGGTTGGAGGCCGGCAAAGTCGACCTGAACACGCGGCAGCCTTATGTGCTCGCCGCCCTTCTCGCCAATGCCTATCTCGATGATCCCGAGACTCAGGCCGGCAGCACGGCCACGACTTCAGTTCTCAGCGATGCCGCGGCACTGGCTATCGCAAATGGAATTGTGAACCGGACGACCGATACTGCCGTAACCGACGTCGCCAGCGGCGCGGGGCCGTTCCAGAATCTCAGTGAGTTGGTCGGCAAATGGGACAACCAGCCTTTGTCCAGTTCCGCAATTGTCCACCCGACGGGAGTAACCCCTTCCGCAGGATTAAGCAATAATCTGGGCTTCATTGACGGGATGCTTGCCTATACCGGTTTCAGCGGAATGCCGACACCCGCGCCCGGCGCCGTGACTTCGACGACCTACGCGAGCAGTTCGGCCAGTCCCGTCAATCTCACAAGCCTCTACACCGCGAGCAGCACGGCCAGCACGTTCGGTGCTTTTCCCACCCCAACGACGCACGCCGGATTGCCGGAAGCCATGGCCTACGCAAAGCGATATCACGAAGCTCCCATTCGGGCGCTGGTTAATGGTACGCAAACCCGCGTCTGGAACTTGATGATCGACGTCATCGCCCAAACCGGCCGGTTTCCCGCTGCCGCGGCGACGGTGTCCAATCCTCTGGCCGCCTTCCTGGTTGAAGGCGAGCGCCGTTACTGGGTCCATGTGGCCATCGATCGCTACACCGGCAAAGTCATCGATGAGCAAGTGGAAGAAGTCAGAGAATGATACCGCTTCACCATGAAATCGCATTGTTATCCTTACAAGACGCCATGCCGGTCAATGGATCGGCTTATTCAATCGTATATAACATGGAAATAATCTAATCGGTAACGACTTTCTACGTATAGATGCCCAAACGGGGTCATGTATTATCACGATATATTATTCGTCAACAATCATGGTTTGTATTTATGTTATTACCGACCTAGAATAGTAACCTAGTAGCCGATCAATCTACCCACGCAGGTTGCGCGATATGAGCACTCCATCTGATGAAATGGTTGTGGCCAGACAATTCGCCGAAGCTTTAATCCGGTTCCCTCCGGATCATCAGGAAAGAATACTCAAGTGGACGAGAGAGAACCTCAGAGTGCTTGCGTCTTCAGGACGCAAACTGTCTCCCATTGCGCCACTTATCCCCCGCATGCCCGTGACCCCTCAGTCTACGGCAACTGTGGGTGCGCCGCAGCGTGGCGATACAAAGCCGCTCGCAGGTCAGAAAAAGCCTGCGCGGAATACGGTACCGATTCAAACGATGTCGAGGGCAAAATCGCTGGCGGCCGTGGCACGGGTTGTAGCGCAACCAGTTCCGATGGCAGCGGGTCAAGGACAGACTCCAGCCCCAGCGGCGGCTGCGCTGAAGCCCCTACGACCGGTTCCGTTATCGATTCAATCGCCGCTCGATCAAGCAGAGATCAAAGCGAAGTCGAATACGGACCGGATTCCGCTGCTCGCTACACCACAGTGGATTCCGTCACGACAAGCTACTGATCGGCTTCCATCACCACCGACTTCGGAATCGGCCCAGATACCTATAACACCACCACCACCACCTGAACCAGCAAAGATTACGGCGCAATTTGTCCCAGCCCCAATTCCGGCAAAATCGGATACACGCAGAATTCCATTACTGGCGACTGTAACCTGGATGCCAACACAGCTGCCGCCAGCATCGGTTGCAGGACAAGCGACCACAGTATCAATTCAGACGCCATCAGATCCGGCCCCGACTGAGTCGCGGCGGGCGATGGCGCGGATCGTATCGCGACCGATTATCGTGCGGATGTCATCACGACCGGCCATAGTGCGGATGGCCTCGCGACCGGCTGCGCCGACGGTTGCTCCGCGATCAACTCTTGCTTGGATTGCATCGCAACGAACCACGGAGTGGATCGCCTCAAAATTGGCTGAGGCTTGGATTGCGTCACGGGAAGCCGCCGCGCGGATAACATCTCGATTAGCGACGGCTTGGATAATATCGCGCCAAGCTACCGCGCGGATTGGCTCAACCAAGGCTGCGGCATGGATTCAATCGGCATCGGATACGAAGTTGGAAAAAATAATCAATGTCGACGTGCTAAAACATATCTTGGTGCTTGGAGCAGCACTTGGCGTTATCTATTTAACGCAATGGGCGTTGGAATATTTTAAGTAATGGCCGGACTTTTTTTTTGTACACGGGCGAATGCAGTCACCGTTAACCTAATCCGCCGACGTCAAGGCGAGGGGAGGAAGGTTCCCTTGATCTAGGAGTACGTGTCCACCAGCGAACCCATTTGCAACATCTTCTTCACCGCCTCCGATGAATAGGGCTTTTCCGTGGTCACCACGATCTCGCGGGATTCTCCGGGATCCAGATCGAAGAAATTGTCCGTGGCGTGATAAGCCGTTTTCCGCAAATGGAACCCGACCTGATGCTGGAATACGGGCGAGGAGAACCGGAGGAGAAATTGCCTGTCCCGTTCTTTTTTTATGTCAACGCGAAGCTTTCCTTTCGGCAGTTCAAGAAAGCGCGGGGCGGTAAAAAAGACCGTTTGGCGCGAAAGAATCCTGCGCGCGCCACGCAGAAAAACCCGGAGGTAGATGAAGCGCGCGCCGTATTTCGCCATTTCCTTTTCAAAGTCGAGCGTAAGTTGGCGGATCGCGTCGCCATAGCGGAGCGAAACCTGTTTCCGGCCCGTCTTGAGCTTCCGGCCGTCCAGGTGCCACAAGGTCCATGCGATCTCGGCATTCTCTTCCCGCAGTCCGTCAAAAACCGTGTGGATGTGAACCTCGCGGACGGTACTGTGGACGGTATTACCGATGCCGACCGTCTCCCGGCCGGGGACATGGACGCTGACCAGTGCCGGAGCGAAAAAGCGCCGCGCTTCGTAGTGGAGCGCCTTCCAGCGTCCGCCGAACTCGAGGCTGCTCCAGGAAGCGACCGGCCAGCAGTCGTTGAGCTGCCAGTAGAGCGCGCCCATCGTCCGCGGCATCGACCGTCGGAAATGCTCGATGCCAATCTTCATGCAATAGGCCTGGTTGAGCTGGGAAAGCGTGGCCAGGGAGGCGTAGTCCTTTGGAAAACGGTAAAGCCGGGAAATGTAATCGAGGATGATTTGGTTCCCGGCTCCGTTCTTTTGGTGGTTCTCCATTTCGGGACCGAAGATATTGAACTTGTCCGGCCGGCAGTAGGTCGCCGCCACCTCCGGTGAACTGAAGGACTGCATGCCGAATTCCGAGCAGAAGCGAAATTTCTTCTCCTCGTAGGCTTGGACCGGTTGGCGCGCGTGCCAGACGTCCCAGAAGTGGGCATCGCCCGCGCCTTCGTTGTTATGGCCCTTCTCGTAGCCCTCGGGATTATGCGGGGAACTGGGCCAATAGGCCGTGACGCCGTCCCAGCGCGCAACCACCTTGGGAAGGAGGCGGTAGAAAAGAGCCTCATAGGCTTTTTTCCATTTCGGCTTGGCCGAGACGGAGGTGGCCATCTGTTCGATCTCATTATTGCCGCACCAGAGCGCCAGGCACGTTCGCCACGAGAGTCGGCGAACCTGGTGTTCGGCTTCCTCCCGAACGCGTTTCAAAAACGCCGCGTCTCCCGGATACTGGGCACAGGCAAACATGAAATCCTGCCAGACCAAAAGCCCCTTTTCGTCACAGAGATCGTAGAACTCCTCCTTCTCGTAAACGCCACCGCCCCAAACCCGGATCATATTCATGTGCGCTTGCGCGGCGGAGGTCAGGAGATTGTCGTAAAGGGCGCGGCTCGCTTCGGTGATAAAAGAGTGCGCGGGAATCCAGTTGGCCCCTTTCGCGAAAATGGCCCGTCCATTGACCACGAACTGGAAACTCTCTCCTGCCGCGTCACGATGCCGGTCGAGCACGATCGTCCGCAGACCGATCCGCTTCTTCCACGTATCGATCACCCTGTCGTCCTGGATCAACTCGACGCTCAAATCATAGAGCGGCTGGTCTCCATGTCCGTTCGGCCACCAGAGCTCGGGCTGCCTGACCAACAACTCAAGGTTCCCCTCGGCCACGAGCTTGCCGCGTAGGGACAGACGCGTTCGCCACGTTGCGCCTGCCCTTGAGGTAATGGGCGCGATCTTCAGCCGGACGCGGCCACCTTCGTGATCCTGCCGGACATGGACCGACTCGATCCGATTCGCATCCCAGCCCTGGAGAAAAATCGGCAGCCAGATGCCGGAGCTGACCAGGCGTGGGCCCCAGTCCCATCCGAACGAGCATTGCTCCTTTCGGATCAGCGAGCAGCCGCCCACGGCGTCGTTCCATTCCGGAAAGTGGTCCGGTTTCTTGCGGGCGCGAATGTAGTCGAGAGGACTTGCGAATGTGATCGTGAGCTCATTGCGCCCTTTCTTGAGCAGCTCCTTCAACGGCCAGCGCCATCCCTGGAACATCGACTCGGTCCGGGCGATCTCCCTGCCATTCAGGCGGAGCACGGCCAACGTATCGAGCCCCTCCGCAACGAGGTCGAGATGCTCTCGCGCCAGAAGCGCCGGATCGGGGACGAAATCCACGGAATAGGTCCAGGCTTCCTCCTCGATCCACTGCAACCGCTTCTCGTTGTCGCCCCAGAACGGATCGGGAATGAGCTTTGCCCGTAGCAAGTCGGTATGAACGCAGCCGGGAACCAGGGCCGGAATCCATTGCTTGCGGTGAGGATGACGCAGCTTCCAGCCATGAAGGGATTGAACGCGAGGCTTCATATAAAATTGTCGATGGCTATGAAAACGGAGGCGCCGTTGGATTACTTTGCCGACAGATATGGATCAAGGATGGGTTGAACGGCGTTTGCCCCTGACCCGATGACCCTTGGAGCTCGGATGGAAGAAGTCAGGCATGATCTCGCTGCTAATAGTTCCGTGAGGTTGAAGAAATTTATCGCCAAATCCAGCCGGCGATTTTTCCGCACGGGCAAGAAACGGGATTGCAACCATGTAGGGGCTAACATTGAAACTGTCAAAAAGTAACGGGGCTGATCGGCTTTCACAGTTAAATCAAATGCGCCCTGCATCAGGGGCGTGAGCATCGCGTTCGAATCCTATTCGTGATAGAGAAACTTGAAGCGTGTCCGCGGTCAGGCTTCATCAATGTCCGTTCGCATAAAAAGGAACCACGTAGGGACCCTCGGGAATGAAGGCAATTTCGTTGTCGTCGGTTTGTTGGATGCTCTCCTGCATCGCCTGATCGACCGAAGTGACGATTTCAACGCCGGTGATACTGCGTTCATGCCCGGATAGACCGGTGGTGTAAAGCTGGACACGCCCCAGGCGCATCGGCTTGAGCTGCATCTCCGTCTGCCACTCGTCGATATCGGCGAGGGATTTCTTGAGGATCGCTTCTAAAAACGCCTCAGGCCCCTGGGCCACAAGTCGTTCCTGGGCTTCTTGAAACTCGGGCGATCCAAAACCTTCCGAACATTCGGAAGCGATGATCAATCTGCCGCCCGGCTCCAGGATATCGAGGGGAGTGACCATGCTCTTGATCGTCTGGTAATAGGTCTTGTCGAGCGGATAGCCCGCGGAGGAGGCAACGACCGTTTTGAATTTGCGGGGGACTTTGACCTCGCAGGAGCCGCGGGTGAACTCCACCGCCGCAAGATGGCTCCCGATGATCTCGCCGAAGGTGACATGGATGAGGTCGCGCTCTTCGTCGAGTACCGTATTGAGTCCGTAAACCTCACCGATCATGCGCACAATTTCGAGTTGTTCTTCGTGCAGCGGATTGCCGCTCAGATTGCATTGGCGGGCGAGAGGGTCCTCCATGAAGCGGGCGCTATGGAAGGTGCGAATGGTTTCGGCATGGGCGATCCCCGGCGCGATGACTTTCCGGCCTCCCGAATATCCCGCCATGAAGTGGGGCTCGACCAGGCCGGTGGCGATCTTGAGATCGGCTTCGACGAAGCGGTGGTCGATCTTCACGGACGTTCCTCGCGTCCGGGTTGGGCCAAGATCAATATGATCGGCATCGTTGCGCGCGAAGTGATTTTCCACGCGAACGGTGGAGAGAACCCAGGGGTCGCCGATGAGCTCGGCCAACTCGGCGCCTTCGTTGGGGCGGTGGAGACCCGTCGCGATAAGCACGCAGATGTGCTCAGCCGGGACGCCCGCTTCGAGCAGGTCCT
>OUNK010004895.1_pt1 | contig 13406 bp, 6 predicted proteins | sample 1755341 | NCBI WGS metagenome assembly OUNK01 (sample SAMEA3914788, study PRJEB12502) | metagenome | biome: forest; material: soil | place: Canada | collected 2011-07-03 | depth 0.1 m | reverse complement strand
TGCAAAGCACCAACACCGTACCTGCCATCGTCAATAAGACCCCGGGAGGATTGGTCGTAGCCGTCGACTCAAAATTTGTCGGAGGTGACTCCAAAACTCCTGCCGTCGAAAATAATGGCGGCCTTTTCCTGCGGAATATTGACGTCGAGGGCTACAGCGATGCCGTGGTCAATACAGCCAAAGACGGAAGTCCGGGCGCGCCAGCGGGCAAGATCGCCGAATATACGTCTCATCCGGCGATCACGAACAAGGGATTTCCAAATTCCCGGACGACCTCGCTTGGGCTGGAAGTACGCGAGACTCCCGTCTTCGAGGATAATGATTTTGATCATTGGTACGGCGTCGGAAATAAGACCAAGCCCGATTCCGGCCCGTCGGATCAAGCCGACGCCATTCAGGCCGCCATCGATGAAGCGGCGCAAGAGGGCAAAACGACCTTCTATTTTATCCCAGGACAGTACCTCATCAGTCATACGCTCAATTTCCATGGAAGCATCTGCCGCGTATTGGGTTTAGGCGCTGTCTTTCGGCCGATTGCCGGAGGAGCGTTCGACACGCCAGCATCGGAAATGCCGCCACCACCGCCCAAACCAGCCACGCCACCCCCGGTCCCACCGGCTGATACCGCCGCAGCGGGCAGCTCCGCGGTTCTCGCCACTCCGCCACTCCCCGCCCCATCGCCCAGCACCATCAAAAGCGACTATGGCCCGCCCGTTCTCCGCGCGACTAATATCCTCGGTGATGATATCGAGTTCAGCGGCATCCTCATCCAAAACAATTCCACCGCGGTTGGAAAAGTAACATGGTACGGTTTTCAGCAAGACACGGATAAAGCGGTGGTCCTACGCGATTATAGCTCCGATATGTGTTATCGCGGCTCGGAAGGCGTGGGAGATCTCTACGTCGAAAGCGGTGTTGGCAACGGGTGGTTCTTCGAGCATCCGGGGCAAAAAATCTGGGCCCGCCAACTCGATCCCGAAGGCAACGCCTCACCCAAAGTGCTGAATATCGGATCGAAGCTCTGGATTTTGGGATTCAAGACGGAAAAACCCGGAATTCAGCTCGATTCAAAGAACGGAGCCGAAAGCGAAGTCCTCGGCGCCATCTTCTATCCCGTCATACGCCCCAACGACAATCCCGCTTTCCGGGTGGAGAACTCCCGTTTCTCGGCCAGCTATATAACCATTGATAACTCGAATACTCCCGACTTTCCTCGGCAGTTGCTCGAAATCCGTGGTGCTGACCAGCAGGTAATTCATCCGGAAGATACTTATCCACGTCCCTGCTTTGGTGGGGCGAGGGCCGCGATGGTACCACTCATTGTGGCTGCACCGGCTGATGCGACGACATCGTCGAAGTGACAAGACTTGTCGGATTTCACGTGAGGAACCATACAGGTTCGGTAGGTGATAGGACGGTCTTGGACCTCCGGTTCAAGGTGGGCGCGGTGATGCTGGAGAAGAAAGGTGTTGATGCTCGAAAGATCATTTCTCCAATGGAATAGGTGTCGCAATCGGTGCGGACGGTGATTTTTCAAGGGATTTGTGACTTGGCTGCAATGACCCGCGGCGATGCTGTAGCTGATGCCGTTTTCGGTGACGCCTCTGATCCAGCCGAAGTCGTAGCTCTCGATCGGCTGGGCGCGAGCGAAAATACGGGCGGCTGTTTGGGGTGCCGAGAGGGTGTCAATTTCGCTGACAGTGAGGAAGAAGACGTTCTGCACGACATGTGCGAGGGCGTTGGTTAATGGGCCGTCGAGGACGGGACGCTGGCCGAGCATGGTTTTGCCGACCCAGGCGCTGCGCCGGTAATAAGAGGCGTAGCAGGATGGCCGCCGGAAGGGAAAGCGAGTTATTTTCACATTCGGATGTGAATGGAGATTGCAATAATATCCGAGGGAGTTCTAATACGAGCATGGTTCGGTCCGTTACAAGCTTTGAGGACAATTTTCATCTGACCTATCCGCACAACAACGGGTTTACTGATAACGGTCGCGGGCTGATCCTTGGTCGAAACTCGGAAAAGGAGTCGAGTCTCTGGAAAATCGAGGAGGGCGGCAACCACCGTGAACTCTGCCGATTCGAGCGCGAGAGTCAGCCGGAGAAGATGCTCTGGTTCGATGTGGCTGGGGAAGTCCCGGTGGCGGTGACGATCGCGGACAAGAAACTTTGGAGGCTGGACCTCGGCGCGCCGGGAGAGTCCCGCGAAATTTACGCCGCGCCCGAGGGTAAATGGCTACACGCGATTCCTGCGATCCGTGCGGACGGAAAACTGGCGCTGTGCGGGTTGCATGGCCCGCGCTGCTTTGAGGCGCTGCTGGTGGATGTGGATTCAGGCAGCGCGCGCGTGCTTTTTGAGAAGCCGTGGATGACCAATCATTTCCATTTTTGTCCGTTCGATCCTGAGTGGATCGGCTTCAGCCATGAGGGGAATTGCGCGAAAGTCATGGATCGCGTTTGGGCATGGCATGCGGAAAAAGCCGCGCAGGGAAGCTGCTTCTTCGAGCAGATGCCGACCGATCCTGAGCGCACCTTATTCGCTGGGCACGAGCGCTGGTGTTTCCACGATCGATCGGTAATGGTGGTGGCTTACGGTGAGGGCCCCGGGCGGCCGCGCGGTATCTACGAGGCATTCACCGACGGCCGGCCGCAGCGATTTGTCAGCGAGGGCGACCGGGACATGCATCTTGATGTTAGCCGCGATGGCCAATGGATCGTCATCGACACGTCGGGTCCGCTCGATGCGTCAGGCAAGGGGTGGGAAAATTCGCATGGCATCAGCGATATAGTGGTCGCGGCTCGCGCCACCGGTGAGCGGCGGGTCGTGGCGCGCAGCACGATTTCGAAGCATCCGTCGCATCCTCATCCGGTTTTTAGCCCGGATGCGCGGCTCATTTACTACAACGAGGGAAGCGCGGACGGCCTGCGAAATCGTGTGTGCTGTGTGGAAAATCCATTTCTGACGTGAGATGTCACGGCGCTTCGGGCTCGAGTATCGCCTCGAACGGTGCGGCGGGGAGGCCGGTTGAGTTGGCGAGATTGCATGTGGGATTATTCGCCCACGCATAGCGTACGGCCACCGGCTCCAAGACATTGGTGGCATGCACAACGACGACGTTGTTTTCGATGCGCGCTTCCGCCCACTTCCATTTTTCATCGGCAGCGCGAACGGCAAATCCTTCGATTTCGCCTCGAGGATTGTGGCGAACGAGAGGAACTTTCTCGGAGGCCATGAAGGTTGGCTGATAGGTGTCCGGCAACGGGAGCGCCGTCAGGCCATCGCCGATGGACGTGAACGCGAGAAGCAACTGTGCACCGTCTCGTTTCATGGACGCGAAGACAGGACCTGACCACGGCTCTCTTTCGCCGTAGAAGGCACCGAGGGCGGTTTGCGCGACGCGCTGGCCGACCGGTTTTTTGTCGGGCGGATGCACGTCGAGTTCGCCGAGATCGATGAGCACGACCACCGCAGTGCGAGGCAATCGCCGGATGTCGAATTGAGCCTGACGAATTTCCGCCCAGGGACTTTCTCCGGGCGAATCTTGTTTCGGGCCGAAACTGGGCAATTGGCAGATCACGATGGGCAATTCGATGTCCCAGCGCGCGCGCCAATCCTCAATCAGCGCCTTGAGGATGGCGAAGTAATCTTGCCGCGAGCGTCCCGTGTCCTGTTCGCCTTGGTACCAGATCACCCCTGCGAGCGTGGCAGGAATGAGCGACGAGATCATGCCGTTGAAGAGCCGCGACGAGACGTTGTTGGGATCAGGAGTCTCCGGCGGCACGGGGAGGGTGCGACGCGCTTCTTCCGTCAGGGGCGGTAACGCGAATTCGGTGCGTGCCTGCCAATCCTTTGTCAGTGAGACGCGCCGGCCGCCGATATCGAGAAAGGGCGCAGCGGTGAAACCGCCATTTTCAGATGGAGTGAAGAGCCGGATGGCGAGGGCGTTGTCGCCGGCTGCGATTATTTCGGGAGGGACAATGCAGCGGCGCGTGTCGATTTTACCGGTGGTGTTGGCCACATCCATTCCGCCAATCTTGTGGTCGTTCCAGTAGATCGTATTGAAATCGTGCGGGCCGCCGGGGTCGATCGTCACGACCTTGCCTGCAAGATTTTCCGGGAGCGTGGCCACTCGGCGAAACCAGACGGCTCCTGCGCTCGGTAGGCCGAGAGAATCCGCGTCGGCGGGTAGCTGCACGTTCTTCCAATCGTGCGACGCGGAGATTTCTTGGGTGAGAAAGGTCTCGCTGCTCCCTGAGCAATCCTCACGCGTGTTCGCGGCTTGCCACGCGGGCATGGCTTTTACATACATGGCTTTGCGCACGGGATACCCTGCTTCCTCCTCGCGCGAGCGCCGGGCCTGGGCCGCGAGCAGGTCGTTCGCGCGAGTGGCCTCCGGGCTGATCCAAGCCCCTGCGACAGTTCCTGGTACGGTCGCGAGAATGATGCCGACCGGCGTTTCTCGACGGGCGTGCAGTTCCTTCGCGAAAAAATAAGCGACGGCGCTGAACATCGCTGCTGTGTCGGGCGAGGCGACGATCCACGAGCCGCGGCAATCTTCCTCGGCTGCATCGGCGGCATGGTTTTCCACGCGAAATTGACGCAGGCATGGATTCATGGGCCCACGCATTTCTTCCTCGGCCCCGATGGCGCGGTTGAGGGTGAAGGCGATGTTGGATTGCCCCGAGCAGAGCCAGACCTCGCCGACGAGCACATCAGCGAACGTGATCATCGTGTGGCCCTCGATGCGCAGGTTGAACGGACCGGGGCCGCTCTGACGAAGATCGAGGTTTACTCGCCAGCGTCCCGCGTCATCCGTCACCGTTTCCGCCCTTCGATCGGCGATGTAAATGGCGACGCGTTCACCAGGCGCACCCCGGCCCCAAACCGCGGTCTCCGCCGACCGCTGCAGCACCATGTGGTCGGAGAAAAACGAGGGCAACATCACGAACAACATTGGCGGAAAGCGTCGTGCACGGGAAGGCCCCTCTACTGCGTGCTGGTCACGGGCTTATCCGTCGAGATATTCGTGCCGAGGGAAACGTCCGCCGTGGTGGCCGGGTCGCAAACCACGCCGCCGGCGGGCGCGCCGGCGATTTCATTGATCCATTTATTGCCGCCGAGCGCGAGGTGCGTGGCGTTGATGAAGAAGAGCGTGTTGGCGTAACGCGTGGCCAGCGGGACGTCCTTTGTCGTGTGGATTTCGTTATCGCGCACGATTACGTTGCTGGCATTGGAGAGGAACACAGCCGCGCCGGGACAGTTGATGAAGCGGTTGCCTTCAATGGTGATCTGGTCGTAGAGCGTCGCGGTGGAGGGCCCGTAGGGAAAGTGGGCGTTGGTGCCGATGAAGGCGCTGCGGTAGCGCCCGGCACCGTTGCTCTCCTGGAAAATGTTGTCCTTGATCAGGATGTTGGAGGCGCCGCGGCCCTCCGACCATAGCGGCTCAACGATTTCGGATTCGAGATCGATAGGCGGCCCGAAGACGTTGCGGAAATGGCATCTGCTGATCGTTCCGCCCTGTGAGGAAAGCAGGACGCCGCGTCCGTTTGAGTCGTGGACGTCGCAGCCTGTGATGAGCACGTTCCTTGTATCGAGCCGCGCGTTCTGAAGGATGCTCACTGCCGTGATGCCGTCCGGCACAGGTGAGGTAAAAGTGACAGTCGTCTCGGGCCTATTGCTCTTGATAGAGGAGTTGACGCTGGCAACCTCCCGCGTGACCGGCGTGGCGCTGCCGTCGAGATTCGAGAAGTCAGCGTTGAAGAATTCCACCTTGTCGCCCGGGGCGATGCGCAATTGATAAGACGGGCAGTTTTCCAGCGCCACCTTCGCTGGATCGGACGAGTCACGCACCACATTGCCCTGGTAGGACTCGCTGTGAATGTTCATCTCGTCGTCACCGGTGCCGGTGATGCTGCAGTTCTCGACGATGAAATTGCCCGATGACTGGTCGACGTGGAAACCGTCCGCGGCGGTGGTAAGCGGTTCGCGCGATCCGGACGGGCGGTCTATGTGGCAGTCGCTCAGCTCGAAATTCTGCATCGCGCCGTTGAAGAACCAGCCCATGCCAGGAATCGCGTAAATCGTGCAGTGCTTGAAGAGCAGGTCCTTGTCGCCGGCGACCTTGAAGCCGGCCATCTCGTAATAGAGATGCCGCACGCAATAGCTGCCGCCTTCCTGGAAGGGCAGGGGCAGGGGAGAAGTCATGTGCAGGACGCTGGGCGTGCTGCCCGCGGTGATGGTAGTCCCCTTCGTCATCGTGTAGTGGAGCGTACCGGTTGTGACCAAGCTCGCGGGATCCATGGGAAAGATCGCTCGCCATTGAGCCTTCTGGGTCGCCTCGGTATGGGCTTGGTCGAAGCCGGGGAAAGTGAAGTCGCACTGAAGTTTGTCGGGCGAGACGTTCGAGATCACGGCGAGGCTGGAGATCGGCTTAGCATCATTGTCCCAGTCGAGGAAAAGGTTCTCGATGACCATACGAGTGCAGTTGACGATAAGGATGGCCGGGCCGTCCTTGGTCAGCTTCTCAAAGATCAACCGGGCATTCTGGCCATCAACAGTGATGTCATTGAGTCCGGAGAAAGCAAGGGCCGTCGGAGCGGCGACACGATAGGTGCCCGGGGGAAGTACGAGACGAGAGGCGTTTTGGGTCTTCGCGTCTCCGATGGCTTTCTGAAGCGCGGCGGCGTTGGCGACCGCGACGTCTGGACTGGCCCCGGGGGCGTCGGCCACCAGTCCGTAGGTTGAGGCGGAAATCACGGGGCCCTTGGTGTTCTGCGGCGGCGCAAGCGTGAAGGTCTGAAACCCGGTGGCTGGCTTGAGGGTGGCTGGCACGTCTGACGCGGGCGTGCCATTCGGCGTCGTGGGGGTACTGGCGTAGGTCGTTTTTCCGTCCGAGGTTGCACCGCTGTAGACGACCAGGCTGTTGACGTCGAGTCCGCCCTGCCGGGAGATGCCGAAGTAAAGCATCCACTTGCCGCCCGGAATGTCCTTGAGGTCCATATGCAAGGGAATGGTGCGGGCCAGTCCGGGGAGGCCGATGAAGGTTTGCCAGATATCGTACTGGTTCCCGGCAGAGTTGCGGGCAAAGAGGTAGAAGGAGGTCGGATAAACCGTGGGGGTGGTCACGCTGCAGGTGAGCAGCGCCGTGTACTCTCCTCCCGATTTCAGGTTGGCGGCGGAGACCATGATATGGTTGTAGGGATTGAGCGCATCGCGAGCCGAGACCTCAATGTGGGCGCCGGCCGAGCCGTCGGGGTTGGTCAGGGCACTGGCAGTGAACTGGCTCTTATTGTAGCTGGTGAGCCAATGAATGGCATCCCAGCGATAGATTTCGGTAGGGGCGTCAGCTGGGGCGAGACGCGAAAGCAAAAGGAGCGCGGCGAGAAGGATGGGGAAGCGAAAGGGGAGCATGCCGGATTAAATCACATCCGAATGGGAAAGTCGCGGGCCAAATGCTAATTGGTCGCAAAAGCCATGCGGAAAGTTAGCTAATTTCACTAGTGACGACGAGCCTGAATTGAGGATGGGGCTTTCCTACCGTTGCCCGGCCTCTGAGTATAAAACCCGCCGAGGTTGTCGTCAAAATCGAACGGAAAGGTGGATGACTCAAGAAATCCGCCTCTTATCGACAGGCAAAACAGATGACGCAGAAGTGGAGCGAGAATGCGGTCATGCCGAGGTCGGAAACGATTTTAGTTGTACAATTCTAATCCGCGTGTGATTATTTGTGAAATCTCGGGCAAAACGCGACTCGCCGGTTTGCCCTAGCCGGAAAACCTATGCCTGATTCCAAGAAAATCGCCTTCATTGGAGGCGGAAGCTACCAGTGGGTGCCGGTGCTGTTTCGCGACATGGCGGTTAACCGTCACCTGCAAAATGTAAGCTTCGTGCTTCACGACATCGATACCCAGCGCAACCGCGAAATGGCAGACGTCTGCAGTGTCATCGCCCGCAAGCTGAGGTCCTCCATCGCAGTCGAGACCGAGGACGATCTCGACGAGACATTGCGCGGCGCGGACGCCGTAGTGCTTTGCATTTCAACTGGTGGACTCGATGCCATGGAGCACGACATCGAGATCCCGAAAAAGTACGGCATTTTCCAGCCAGTAGGAGATTCGACTGGGCCGGGCGGCATTTCGCGGACGCTGCGCAATATCCCGGTGGTGGTTGACCTGGTGCGGCGAATGGAGCGGCTTTGCCCGCAGGCCTGGTTGCTCAACCTGAGCAACCCGATGAACCAGATTGTGCGCACGGTGCAGCAGGCCAGTCGCATCAAGGTCGTGGGCTTGTGCCACGAGTTCAAAAGTTTCATGGGCACGATCGAGGAATTGCTCGATCTGGGTGAGTGGCAGAGCGAGACCTCGGCAGTCATCGCGGGGATCAATCACTTCGGCTGGGTGCAACAGCTCGACGTGCGGGGCCAAGACGGCTTCACGCTCTTGCGCGAGCGAATGGGGCAGCCCGACTTCGCAGTAGGGGACGGCGGCGGCAACGGCGTCAACCCGAGCCACTCGCTGAGCCGCAACACGGTGAAGTTCGAACTGTTCAAGAACTACGGATTTATTCCCTACCCAGGCGACCGGCACCTGGTGGAATTCTTCCCCTATTTTCTCTCCGAGAAAACAGGCCACGGTGCCGACTATAATGTGGCGCTGACGACGATTCATGACCGGCGCGTCACGTGGCAGGGATGGTATCAGCAGCGTATCGAGGAATGGACCGACGAGGCCAAGGAATCGGTTCCCGCCGAGCCGTCCGACGAAGCGCTGGCGCCGATTCTCGCTGCGTTGGTTGGCGACGGTCCCACTACGATCCAGCCCGCAGCCATGCCGAATCAAGGCCAGGTCATGCATCTGCCGCTCGGTTCGGCTGTGGAGACGATGGTCACTTTCTCGCAAGGTCTGGCGTTTCCCCACGCCAGCGGCGCGCTGCCGCCAGCGGTTCATGCGCTGGTACAAAAGCACTGCCTCAACCAGGACTTAATGGTGGAGGCTGCGATCGAAGGCAGTCGCATGAAGGCGCTGCAGGCAATGTTGGCTGATCCGCTGAATAATAATAACGACTATCGCGAAATTGAGACGATGTTGGATGAGTTGCTCGCCGCAAACCGTATGTTGCTGCCGCAGTTCTTCCCTCGGCGGGTGCGTGGCAACGCCGTGCCGGACGGAGTCCTCGTGAGCCCATGAGCATCGCGACTTAAGACTGGAATAATCCACCATGTTAAGCTTGAGTGATGTGGATAAAGACGGCTTGGTCAATGCCTTGGCCAAGCCCTTTGACTCAGCCTTGAAAAAGACGCTCTCGCCCAAGAAGAAAATTCCGCAGGTTTCCTCGACGCTCGGCCTGGCCCGGCAATTGGGCTTGTCGGAGTGGACCGTTTCCCGCGCCATTAACGGCCATCCGGAGGTAAAGGCAGCTACGCGTGAGCGGATCCTGCGTGCGATGGAGGAGTTCGGGTTCCGGCCAAACCCCGTGGCGCGCGGTTTGAGTGGGAAGGGGATGGGCGTCGTTGGCGTCGCGTACGGCATGGCGCGGAATGCACTGATGATGGAGAAGATCACCATCCTCGATGAATTTCTACGCGATAACGGCCTGCGGGGTGTGCTCGCCATCTGCCCGCCGGACGAGGCGAGCCAGATTCGCATCCTGAATGATTTTAAGCATCTGCGCGTCGATGGAATCGTTCTCGTGCAATCGTGGGTCCGCACCGCGGAACTAAAGAAAATCCTCACCGGCGTGCGCTGCGTTCACGTCGACAACGGCACGGATGAGCTTCAGCCGCGCGTGTGGCTGGACCGGGTGAAGGCGACGCGCATGATCACGGAGCACCTTTGGGAGCTTGGGCACCGCTCCTTCGGGACTTTTGGGTTTCCGCGTTTGGTTGGCGCGCGCTGGGAGGGTATTGTCGAGGCATTGGATGCATTTGGCGTCGATGCGGAAGCCGCAGTCCAAGCCTTCGAGCTTCCGGACACAGGCCTCGAATCATACGGCGAGGGCATTCGCTTGGCCGAAATGGCGCTTTCGGTCCGGCGTTGTCCCACGGCCATCCTCGCGGTCAACGACGGGGTGGCGGCCGGCGCAATCCAAGGTTTTCGCGACCGAGGCATCAAAGTGCCGGACGATATTTCGATCGTTGGCTTCGGCAACTTCGAGGTAGGCCAATTTTTGCGTCCGCGCCTCACGACGATCGACCAGCGCCCGCAACTGATGATGCGGCTGGCCGGTGAGATGCTCCTGTCACAATTGGGGCCGCGTCCCAAAAGTGAAGACAACCGTTTGGAGCCACTCTTGATCGTGCGGGACTCGAGCGGACCGGCGCGCGGCCGATAAATCTGCTTTAACCGCGAAAATTGCGCTTGAACTGTTTATTGCTTTGCCGCATTATCCAATCCGCATTGGAATCTAATCCGCTTGAGACTCGTCCCCCTCTAGTTTGCCAACCCGAAATCCCGTTTTCTTCTCAAATGAAATCGATCGCTATCCCCTCCTTCGGCCGCGCGAGCGGAATCACCGCGAATGCTCTCCTGGCTGCCGTCTTACTGTGCGGTCCTGCACATGGCGCCAACGCGACATGGAACGCCAGTCCTACGGATGGCGAGTGGGTTACCACCCCGGGAGGTGAAAACAACTGGAGCACGGGTGTTTCGACCTTTCCCGGTGCGACTTCCCCCTCCACTAATTCCACCAACACCGCGACCTTCGATAGCAGCAGCGTGACGTCAATCGACGTCAACAGCACGTCGCTGAACATCGGCGGCCTCACGTTTGGCGGCACGGCCACAGCGCTGAGTTCCTTCACCATCGGGAACACCGGCAATTCGCTTCTGTTGAGCAGCGCCGGCAATATCCTTTTCGCAGCCGACACGACTCCGACGAACGTAACGGAGACGGTCAATGCGCCGATCTCGATCCAGGCCGGTTCGTCGGTCAGCACCGCTACGTTCACCAACTCCAATCTCACCGCGAGCAACACTCTCGTGATCTCCGGCAATATCTCCTCGGCTGCGAGCACCACGGCTACGCTGACGCTAACCGGCGCCAATGCCGGCCAGAATACGATCAGCGGCAACATCGCCAACGGCAGCGCAAGCGCGTTGACCGTATCCAAAAGCGGCGTCGGCATTTGGGTTCTCTCGGGCAGCAACACCTACACGGGTGGCACGGCCATTAGCGCCGGCACACTCACCCTGACGGGAACGTTGACCAGTACGTCGAGCATCTCAACGGGTGGCGCGGCGGCCTTCAACGAAACGTCGACGGGCGTCATCCAGGGATCCACCAACCTCAACCTCAACGGCACCTTGGCGTCTTCGGTGCTCGGCGCGAACACATTCACCGGCGGAGTGACGCTGAGTGGCGGCGCCCTGACGATCAATTCGTTGGCCGACAGCGGCACGAGCGCGCTTGGGACGAGTGGAAGCATCGGCGTCCAGACCGGCGGCACTTTGATCTACAACTCGGCGGGCACCAACGCGGGATCGTCGGCGCGAACGGTGAGCCTCGGCAACTCCGGCGGCACGGCCGGCACGTTTTCCACAATCGAGAACGACAGCAGTTCCACGTCGGCAATCCTGACCCTTACCCATGTCACCTCGGCCGGCACGAACAACTCCGCCACGACGGACCTGCAATTGCAGGGAACCAATACGGGCGTCAATGTGCTCACCAGCAGCGGTGCAGTTCTCGCGAATGGCACCGGCGGCAATATCGTAACGGTGACAAAGTCCCAGGCTGGAACATGGGAACTTTCCGGCTCGAATTCATACGGCGGTCACACGACCGTAAACGGCGGCACGCTCATGGTGGGAAATTCCGCCTCGCTCGGTTCCGCCGGCCTCGGCACGGGTGACCAGGGTACGACGGTGAATTCCGGTGCGGTGCTTGATCTCAACGGCACGCTTAACGTCAACGAGGAGATCACGATCAACGGCACCGGCATTTCCGGCGGTGGCGCGCTCATCAATAGCAGCACCGCCGCCGCGAGCATCGCTGGCGGAAAGATCGCGGGCTTGACGCTGAGCTCGGGCGGGAGCGGTTATAGCACCGCGCCGACTGTCACCATCAGCGGAGGCACGGGCGCAACGGCATCAGCCACGCTGGGAGTTACGAATTTGACCTTTACCGTCACCAACGGCGGCAGTGGTTACACGTCTGCACCAACGGTGACAATCTCGGGCGGTGGCGGCAGTGGCGCGAAAGCCGTTGCTAATATAAGCGGTGGCGTGATCACCTCGATTACGATCACCGCTTCGGGCTCTGGTTATTCCAATTCCAGTACGCCTACCATCGCCCTCTCGGGTGGAGGGGGAAGTGGAGCCGTCATCACGGGCAACACCTCAAGTTACACAGTAACCGGCCTGACGGTGAGCAACGCAGGTAGCGGGTACACCGGGGCTTCCACTGTCACGATTGGTGGCAACGCCACGGTCACGCCAGAGTTCTCTGGCGTGATTCTCAGCTCAAATAGCTCGGTTGGTGGTGTGGGTGCCCTGACCATCTCGGGCCCGGTCTCCGATGGCGGCAACGGTTTCTCGCTGGCCAAGGTCGGCACGAATACAGTGACCTTGGGTGGCGCTAATACCTATTCCGGTGGCACGAATATCACGGCTGGCACGTTGCAAACGGCCTCATCAAGCGCTCTCGGCTCGACGTCCGCCGCAGTCGCCGTCAACAGCGGTGGTACGCTCGATCTCGACGGCAACAGTTCGACGGTGGGCGCACTGACGCTGGGCAGCAGCGGCAGCACGCTGGCCAACTCCGCCGGTGGCGTCGCCACGCTGACGACGACGGGCGTTACGGTCAACGGCACAGGCAACACGATCAACAGTGGGGTGACGGTGGTCGGCGCGATCTCGCAGAGCGCGAGCTCCGGCCTCACAGTCAACGGCACGGCGGGCAACGACTCGCTCGCCTCCAGCGCAACGCTGGCGGGCACGGGCACCCTGGCCACGGTCAGCCTGACCGGCGCCGACGCGCTGAGCAGCACGGGCACTCTGACGAGCGCTGGCCTTAACGTCAGCGGCACGGGCAATGCAATCAGCGGCGGCACAGTTTCCGACGGCTCGGGCGGAACAGCGCTCAATGGCACCGGTGCGGTGGACTTGACCGTCTCGGGCTCGCTCATCGGTTCGGGCGGCGTGTCAGTTGGGAACGGTTCCAATACTGCAGCGCTGACGGTGGCCACGAGCGGTTCAATCAACGGTCCGGTCACGTTGGCGCTTGGATCGACACTCGCGGGCAGCGGCGCCATCAACACTACGACCGCCACCTTGGGCGGGACGGGCAGCGGCACGGCCCATGTCTTTGTAGGCCAAGCGGCTGGCGGTGACACGAATACCTCGTCCAATCTGCAGCTCGCTGCTTCATCGGGGATGTCGATCACCAACACGAACCTGACGTTCAACCTG
>OUNK010000066.1_pt3 | contig 13438 bp, 12 predicted proteins | sample 1755341 | NCBI WGS metagenome assembly OUNK01 (sample SAMEA3914788, study PRJEB12502) | metagenome | biome: forest; material: soil | place: Canada | collected 2011-07-03 | depth 0.1 m | reverse complement strand
GCGCTCTATTTCCATCCATGCGACGCGCTGATCCGGCCGTACAAACTCAGGCGGATCCCCAAGCGGCCTCTCGTCATGAGGTTCATTGGCGCGTTCAACTGCCCTGTTAGGGTTTTTGTCGAAAGAACCGTTTAAAAGATGCAATTCAGTTGGTTTTCGGGGCCTTCCCACGGGAATATCTCCAACGCAAGCGAAATTCCGAGTTTTGGGGATGCAAAAAACGTTTCACGCGCGGTCTAGAAGGCGCGCGCTTTAGACTTTTTGATACCCCCACCTACTGCGAATCAATTGATTCGGCGCGCCAGCGTCAACTGGCGCGTCAAATGTGCGGTCAACGGCCCAAAGTTTCCATCCCGCACTGCCATAGGTTGTTTCAAGACTCCGGACACTCTATGGCTTGTCCGGTTACAACGCCGGGAGCGGCGATGTTCGATGATTAGCTGCCCGTAGTGAGGGGCAACTTTACAAAGCTCTGCGGATGCGCCAATTGCACGTCAGCGCGCATCGTCACCACAAAGCCAATCTGATTGTTCACGGCGAACGCTTCCTGCAGCACTCGCAGTTCAAGCTGCGATCGCACACCAACCATCACCTGCGTGAAATCACCCATGATTGCCTGGTTAGCCGGCATGGAATTCGTAGCAAGGTTTGGTATATCCGCAATGGCCGCTGGCGTGCGTAGTGGCTGGCCAAGCGTATCAACCAACCCTTGCAAGACACGCTGATTGGCAAGGTTCATCACAATCGCTGTAGGTGAACCGGCGTTCGCTGTAGCCATTGCGGTGTTTGCGTCGAGCAGCATGCTATTGCTGATGGGCGCAGCGGTAAGAACTGGAACGTTGGGCGTATTCCAAACGCCACACGGTATTGGCGCGACACCCGTAGCAAATAGCCCTGCCTCACCGAAAATCAACCCATTCAAACAATTTTTTGCGCCAAACATCCACATACGGCATGCTGCGCACATAAAGTTGGCGGACGCCCATGATCGAATTCGGACACGGAACCCATGTTGGATTGCGCCGTACGCGCAATGAGGACACTTATTACGCCGACACCGCACTCGGCCTGTTTTTGGTGGCTGATGGCATGGGTGGACATCAGCATGGCGAGGTGGCTTCTGCGTTGGTACGCGATGCTATTGTCGAGCGGGTTCGTGGTGGGCAATCGCTGGCCGAGGCCGTGCATGGTGCGGCGGCCCAATTGTTAGAACACGCGCAACGCTACGACGATGCGAAGCCCATGGGCACTACAGTCGCCGCGATCCGTTTTTTCGATCAAGGCTACGAAGTGGCCTGGGTTGGCGACAGCCGTATTTATCAATGGAAGGACGGCCTGCGCCGGATCAGCCACGATCATTCGCTCGTGCAGACTTTGGTAACCGCCGGCACGATCGACGAAGCGCAAGCATCGCGCCATCCCCAACGCAATGTGCTGACGCAAGCACTGGGCATTACCGCGCTCGATCAATTGCAGATCAGTATGGCCAAAGGACCACTCACACCGGACACGAGTTTCCTGGTGTGCAGCGACGGCCTTACCGAAGAAGTGAGCGACACCGCCATCGCTCATATCGTTAGCCGTCAGGAGCTAGCGGCGCAGGAATGCGTCGATCACCTATTGCTTGCCGCACTCGATGGCGGCGGTAGCGACAATGTCACGGCAATTCTTGCGCGCATCCGCTGACGCGTAAAAAAGCTTAACCTTCGGCCTCTTGCCTGCGCCAAACAGACTGCCCACCGGCGCTTTTATCTAGCGCGTCGAGACGTCGCAGATGTGCGTCCACTTCATCCGCATTCGCTTGCAACACGCGCGGGCGGCGCGACAACACCACTGGAGTGCTAACGGCGCGAGCGCCCGTATCGGTGGCTCCTTCGAAACCAAGATCCAGCACGACCTGGCCGGATGTCATCGCGAGATAGACATCCGCCAGCAGTTGCGCGTCGATCAAACCACCGTGCAGGTCGCGTGCAGAGTTATCCACGCCGAGGCGTTTGCAAAGCGCGTCGAGGCTGTTGCGCTGCCCGGGGTAGCGTTCCCGCGCCATCGCAAGGGTATCGAGCACCGAGCAGCGATCGGTCATGCGGCCATAGTGCTCACCTGCGCGCGCCAGCTCGGCATCGAGAAAGCCGATATCGAACGTGGCGTTGTGGATGATCAGCTCGGCGCCATCGACAAAGGCGAGAAACTCGTCCACCGCTTCGGCAAAGCGCGGCTTGTCGAGCAGGAATTCATCGGCGATGCCGGTGACTTCGCGCGCCCCTTCATCGATCGCGCGATCGGGGTTGAGATAGGTTTGGTAGTGACGTCCGCTCGGTCTGCGCTCAAGCAATTCGACGCATGCGATTTCGATAAGCCGATGGCCTTGGCGGACTTCAAGGCCGGTGGTTTCGGTATCGAGAACGATCTGTCTCATGCTTGATCCCTGAATTGTTCGGCTTGCTCGCGTGCAGCTTGATCGACGCGTTCGTTTTCAACGTGACCCGTGTGACCACGCACCCACTTCCAACGAACCTGATGCGGCGCCACCGCCGCCGCCAACCGCTGCCAGAGATCCTGATTCTTTACCGGTTTTTTGTCAGCCGTGCGCCAGCCGTTGCTGATCCAGCGCGGCACCCATTCTTCGATACCCTGCATGACGTACCGCGAATCGGTGGTCACGATCACCTGACAAGGGCGCTTGAGTGCTTCGAGCGCGTTGATTGCGGCGAGCAGTTCCATCCGATTGTTGGTGGTCTGCGCCTCGCCTCCACTGAGCAATCGCTCGCTACCCTTTGCCCTCAACAATGCTGCCCATCCCCCGGGACCAGGGTTACCGAGGCATGCGCCATCGGTAAACGCTTCCACATCCGCCACGCGTTCTGCTCCATCTTTCTTGTTAGTAGTGTTCAACTGACCGAGCTTCGCCGTGCACCCGGCGCGAGGCCAGCACGAACCGGTGCCGTTACCGGCTTGGGCCGCAATCGCGTTGGTACGCTCTTGGGGCCTTTCTTGCGCGCGATCATTACGTAGCCGCCACCCAGCCAACGCGAGACCTTGCTCGGCGCGCCCGAAGGCAGCGGCCATAGCCGCCCTACCCGCTGCACACGCTCCACCTGCAATTCGGCACGGCGCAAGCGCGCAGCAAGCTGAATGGACGATTTGGCGCGCGGAGGACTGCCACGCGTCTGCCAAAGCCACCAAGGTGTCCATCCGCTCAGCGGATTGATGCCTGTTAAGACCAAGACACCACCCGGGGCCAGTACCCGCACGATGTCATCCAGCGATAGCGGCGCAGGCTCCAGGGCATGGCGCAGCAGGATCAAATCAAAGGCCTGATCGGAGAAAGGCAGCGGTTCGGAGGCACTGGCGCGTACATCACCCTGAAAGCGGTCCTGCGCCAATCGCAGCGTGACCCACTGGCCCAAATAGGGTGGATTGGGGGGCTGATCCTGCGCGGCCGCGGTGAGCAGCAGCGCCCGGGTGCCGGCGCAACGGCGCAGATCGGGCATGTAGGCCTCTGTTTCGTCCGCCAATAGACCACGCATGGGCGCACTTGCGTAGATATCGTGGGTGCGCGGGGGCATGGGTGGCGGATGACCTGTCGCAGGGGCGGATGGGCCCCGAGTTTAATGGTTGGCTTCACAAAGACGAACCAGTGCCCAACAGTATTCGCACGATATTTCGATTAACGCATATCTAACGATCGGTTGCCGCCGGGGTTCTATGCTCGGCGATCTCGCGCAAGCCGGATGCCTGCGCCAGTCGATACGAATCCGCAGCGGAGATCGCCTTGCACGTCGTACCGTTACCGGCGCTTGCCGACAACTACATTTGGCTGCTACATGACGATAGCGGCAATGCCATCGTCATCGACCCGGGCGAAGCTGCACCGGTCGAGGCAGCACTCAGCGCGCGCAAGCTGACCTTGCGTGCCGTTTTGCTGACGCATCACCACCCCGATCACATCGACGGTGCCGAGCGCTTGCGCGACAATCACGGTGTTCCCGTTTATGCACCGGACGATGACCGCATTGCGGTCGCCACGCATCGCGTGAAAGACGGCGAGACGTTGATCTTGCAGCAGCCGTCCGCTCGCTTCGACATCATCGCCGTTCCAGGGCACACGCTGAGTCATATCGTCTACGTTGGCGAAGGCGTGCTGCTTTGTGGCGACACCTTGTTCAGCCTCGGCTGCGGACGTTTGTTTGAAGGCACGCCGGCACAGATGCTGTCTTCATTGCAGCGCGTGGCCTCGCTGCCTGGCGATACGCTGGTGTGCTGTGGTCACGAGTACACAGCGGCCAACGGCCGCTTTGCGCAAACCGTCGAGCCCGATAACGCAGCGCTCAAGCAACGATTGGATGATGTCGCACGCTTGCGCGCAGCGAATCGTCCCAGCGTGCCCAGCACACTATCGAGCGAGCTTGCCTGTAATCCCTTCCTGCGTGTGGATAGCAAGGATGTTATGGATTGGTGCCACCGACATGGTGCATCCAATGATCCTGTCGCCCGTTTTGCAACATTGCGCTCAGCCAAAGATGCATTCCGCGCATGACATCCGCGAAACGACTTCTGCCCATTGTGCTTGCCTCATTACTGGCAGCCTGCGCTACGCCGCCAACCACTGGCCCTAAACAGGCGCCGTTGACGGCCTCACCTGCCCCATCGCCTACACCGCCGCCAGCATCCGCAGCTCAGCCCGTGTCGGCGCCGTCGCCGACAACGCAGGTCAACACGGCTAACGTTTGGGACAAATTACGTGGCAGTTTTGCGATGTCCGACTGCGATGCGGATCCGCAAATCATGGTGTGGGCGCATCGTTATACGCAGAACCCGCAACACTTCGAGTCACAGATGGACAGCGCGCTATCGCAGCTTGTCTACGTGCAGCAAGTTGCCGAGAAATACGACGTCGCGGGCGAATTCGTGCTGCTGCCGTGGGTGGAAAGCCAATATCGACCCGTGCCGGGGCATCACAATCTACCGGCCGGCTTGTGGCAGATCGTGCCGAGCACCGCGCATGTGCTTGGCTTGCATCTGGATCACGGTTACGACGGTCGCCTGGATACGCCAGCATCCAGCGACAGCGTCATGCGAATGCTGCGCGACTACTACAACACCTTGCATGACTGGCGCCTGGTCGACTATGCGTTCAATCGCGGTGAATTCGGGATACAGCGACTCGTCCAGCAACATGGCGCTCCACCCGCAGAGCCGGCGATCCCGAAGTTGCCTGTGCCGCGCATCACTCGCGAACATCTCACCAAGTTGCTGGCAATCTCATGCGTGATACGCGATCCATCGCGATTCAATGTGGAATTGCCGACGCTTCCAGACGATCAACATCTTGAAACCGTCGAAGTCAGTCATGGCATGACCTTGTCCGGTGCCGCAAACCATGCGGGCATGCCGGCCAATACACTCAAGCAGTTGAATCCGGCGGTGAACAGCGATCTGTTGGATGCCAATACGCCACATCTGCTGATGCCTCACCGCAACGCCGAACAGCTACGCAACGCGATGCAGACGGCCAACGATCAATACATGGTCGCCAGCACATCCAATACCGGCGATCCGCCAGCTTCCTTTGCTTTTGCGGACAGGGCTGCAGACGCGCAAGACAGTGCCGATGTTTCCACGTCGCCGCCATCACGCAAGGCGAGAACCCACACGGTGCGGTCCGGGGAGAGCCTTTGGCAGATTGCCCGGAGCTGCTCCGTCAGCGTCGCCACGCTCGAACGCCTGAACAATCTGCATGGCAAAGCGATCAAACCCGGGCAGGTGCTCAAGCTCGACGCCCCCTGACAAGTCCATGCCGTGACGTATGGAAGCCGTGCCGGGCCATGCCTGCTAAACTCCGGCCGCTGCGCCATCACGGCGCACTGACAACCTTTTGGAGGACGCATGGGATTCCTGCACGGCAAGCGTGCCCTTATCACCGGCATTGCCAGCCAGCGCTCGATCGCCTGGGGCATTGCCAACGCAATGCATCGCGAGGGCGCGCAACTCGCCTTTACCTATCCGAACGATCGCATGAAGGATCGTGTCGAAGAAGCTGCCAATGCGTTCGGCTCCAACATCGTGCTTCCATGCGACGTTGCCGACGACGCGCAGATCGAAAACCTGTTCGTAGAGCTGGGCAAACATTGGGATGGCTTCGACATCCTGGTGCATTCGATCGGCTTCGCGCCGCGTGAGGCGATCCAGGGGCAATACCTGGACAACCTCACTCGCGAGAACTTCACCATCGCGCATGACATTTCCAGCTACAGCCTTGCTGCACTGGCCAAGGCTGCGCGCCCGATGATGGCGGGTCGCAATGGCGCGATCCTCACGCTTACGTATTTGGGTGCGGAACGCGCTCTGAACAACTACAACGTGATGGGCCTGGCCAAGGCAAGCCTTGAAGCTAACGTGCGTTACCTCGCCTTCAACCTCGGCCCCGAGACGACTCGCGTCAATGCAATTTCGGCGGGCCCGATCAAGACGCTTGCTGCGGCCGGTATCGCCAACTTCCGCAAGATGCTCGATCACGTGGAAGAAAACGCTCCGCTGCGTCGTAGCGTAACAATCGACGAAGTCGGCAATGTCGGTGCGTTCCTTTGTTCGGATCTCGCTTCGGGTATCACTGGCGAAATCACCTACGTGGATGCAGGTTACAACACCATTGGTATGACGGGTATTTAAGTTTTCTTACCCGCGCGATACGAAAAAGGGCGACCCCAACGGGCCGCCCTTTTTTTGTACCTGTGTACGAGCGCTCGTGCCGACAGAGCCGGCACAGCCACGTATTACATACGGTCCTTGGCGATCTCGATCTTGGTGTCCGCCTTCAGCATGTCGATGTAGCCCTGGGTTTCCGCGCCACCGTAGACTTGCATCATCTGGCGATACAGCTGTTGGCGGTCATCGGGCGTGAGCTTGGACAAGTCGCCGCCTTCAACTTTGTCGACTGCCAGTACGGCATAGCTGCCCTGGTCCAGAGACACGTCGGCGTATTGCGGTTTGTCATCGGCCGGGTGCGGAATGAGATAAGCCTGAGTGAGCACCGGCGCGGGCACACCCTGCTGGACGCGTTGGATCTGGTTGACGGTCTGTAGATCGGCGTGTTCGGCCTTGGCGACCGTCGCCATGTCCTCACCCTTGCTCAGTCGGTCGACCAGTACATCGGCTTTTTGGTGGGCAGCATCGGCGATGCGCTGATCGAGGATCTTCTTCACGATCGTGTCGTGCACTTCCGCTACCGCACGCGGCGATGCCGGGACATGTTTATCCACACGCACCACGATCGAATCGGTCTTGCCCATATCGATCAGGCTGGAGTTGTTGCCCGATGCGAGCACGTCGTTGGAAAACGCGGCGGCAATCACCTTCGGATTAGCAGCGACGCCCTGGCCGCCATCGCGGCCGAACAGCGGCACTTCCTTGATCTGCAACTGCAACGCCTGCGCCGCCGGCTCCAGCGACCCGGGGTTCTGCGAGGTGAGGTCAGTCATCTTGCCCGCCACGTCGCTGTACATGCGGTCATGGTCGGCCGTGGTCGCCTCTTTCAGAAGCTGGTCATGCACTTCCGCGTAGGGCTTCGCTTGGCCGCTGTGAACATCGCGCAGCCAGATGATGTGATAGCCCTCCTCGGAAAGTACCGGCTTGGAAATCTGTCCTTTCTGCAGCGCGAACATGGCTGTGTCGAAGGCGGCGTTAGTCACGCCTTTCTGCAGCCAGCCGAGATCGCCGCCTTGCAGCTTCGAACCAAGATCTTCCGAATCCTGCTGGGCCAGTTTGACGAAGTTTTCCGGAGTGGCTTCTGCAGCGATCTTGTTGGCCTTGTCGAGCGCGGCCTTCTGCTGTGCGGGCGTCGCGTTCTTCGGCACGTTGATCAGGATGTGCGAAACCTCGCGCTCCTCAGGCATGCCAAAACGCTGGATTTCATCCTGGTAACGCTTCTTCAGCTCGTCTTCGCTGGGCTGCGTATCCGACTTCAGATCGGCGGCGTTCACTTCGATATATTTCAGCGACACTTGCTCCGGATTCATGAAATCCGCCTGGTGCGCCTTGTAGTAATCCTGCACTTGCGCGTCGGTGACCTGGCTGTCAGCGGGTGCCGGACGCGGCACGACGAAATAGCGAATGTCACGACGCTGCAGCTTGATATCGAGATAACGGTCGATATCGGCATTTGTAACGATAGTGCTGCCGCTGATCGCATCGGGCAGCTGGCTGCTCTGCAGCGAGGTACGCATACTGTCTTGGAATGCGTCGGGTGTCTGGCCCGCAGACGCCAACGCTGCGCGGTACATGCCCGGGTCGAATTTGCCGTCGACCTGGAAAGCCGGAATGGCCGCGATGGCGTCACGCAAGGATTGATCCGATACGCGCATGCCAAGGTCTTCGTTGGCTTGCAGCACCAGTCGCTGGCTGATCAACTCGTCGAGGATCCGCTGCTTGAATTCGGGTTTGTCGAAAATGGTGGGATCGAACTGATCGCCCATTTGCGCACGTTGTTGCTGGCGGACGCGATTCATGGCGTCCTGGAACTGCTGCTGGTCGATCTCGTTTTTGCCGACCTTTGCTACGAACGTCTCGATATGAGAGCTGAAGTAGCCTTCGATGCCAAAGAATGACATGGCAAAAATGGCGATAACCACCACGATGATGGCAGGCCAACCATGCATCTTGTCTCGTAGTGATTGCAGCATGAATCTTTCCCGCGGTTATGTTGGCGCGTTCCCGCGCATGACTAAAACAACAAGGGCGCCACGCAGGCGCCCTTGCGGACTGTGGCGGAGCGGACGGGACTCGAACCCGCGACCTCCGGCGTGACAGGCCAGCATTCTAACCGACTGAACTACCGCTCCACATATCTGGTGGGTGCTGTAGGGATCGAACCTACGACCCTCGCCTTGTAAGGGCGACGCTCTACCGCTGAGCTAAGCACCCGCAACCCTAGCGGGCCGCTTAGTTTAGGGCGTCCTTGAGCGTCTTGCCAGCCTTGAAAGCAGGAACTTTGGAGGCGGCGATCTTGATCTCTTCGTTCGTGCGGGGGTTACGGCCGGTGCGAGCAGCACGGCTGCGCACGGTAAAGGTGCCAAAGCCGACCACCGACACGTCGTCACCCTTCTTGAGCGCTTTCTGCACGGTCTCGAAGAAAGCTTCGAGCGCGCGGCCTGCATCGGCCTTGGTCAGTTCAGCATGTTCGGCCACGGCATTGATCAGATCGGTTTTATTCATTGAGTTACTCCCTTAAACAGGTATTCGGCCCGCGTGATAGGTTTGGGACGGGACAACGCAGGAATGATCATTGATTCATGGAAGGCGTTGCCACGCGATCCCGCATCGCTGTGCATTCTGCTGAAGCCCCAGGATGGCGGTGAGCCTTTATACCAGCGCCCCCCGGGGTCCGCAATATAAGCAGTACCAACGCTTCGCGAGGGGTTCAGCAGCATACAGTTTTCACTACCACATACCATGCAACCGTTGTTTGGCAACGGTATTGCACGACGTTAAACAGGCGACACGTGAAACGTGTCGCCTATCGCAGATTACAAATGCAGCAGAACGCGCTCAGTGCGTCCGTGTGGGCGTCTCAGCATTCTCGTCGTGCGTAGTGGCTTCAGCCGTCGCAGCGGCTTCTGCTCCATCCTTGGCGGCCAGCGGCTGCAATGGACGCTCCAGCGCGATGTCGAGCACTTCATCGATCCAGCGCACCGGATGAATATCCAGCGAACTGGTGATGTTCTCTGGAATATCCGCCAGGTCCTTGCGATTCTCGTCAGGGATGATCACGGTGGTGATGCCACCGCGATGCGCGGCGAGCAATTTTTCCTTCAACCCACCGATCGGCAGCACGCGGCCACGCAGGGTAATTTCCCCGGTCATGGCGACTTCGGATCGCACAGGCACCTTCGTCAACGCCGATACGAGGGCCGTGCACATCGCGATACCGGCACTGGGACCGTCTTTCGGTGTGGCGCCTTCCGGAACGTGAATATGCAGGTCGAATTTCTCGTGGAAATCGGCCTCGATGCCAAGCTGGCTGGCACGCGCACGAACAACCGAGAGCGCGGCCTGAATCGATTCCTTCATGACGTCGCCCAGCTGACCGGTAAGGATCTGCCGCCCCTTGCCAGGGACGATCGATGCTTCGATGCTGAGCAAATCGCCGCCAACCTGAGTCCACGCCAGGCCGGTGACCAGGCCGACCTCGTTCTGCTGTTCTTTGCGGCCGAAATCGAAACGACGCACGCCCAGATAGTTATCGAGATTGGCCGAGTCCACGCGCAGCTTGCTAGGAACAGCAGCCTTCGACTTGCCCTTCTTCGTTTCGGTGGCCTTGGATTTCTCTGCAACTTTCTTGTGCTGGCCGAGGGTGAGCTGCTTGACGACCTTGCGGCAGATCTTGGAGATCTCGCGCTCAAGGTTACGCACGCCCGATTCGCGTGTGTAATAACGCACGATGTCGCGCACGGCTTCCTCTTCCACCGACACTTCGTCCGGCTTCAGGCCATTCGCCTTGATCTGTTTTGGCAGCAGATATTTCAGCGCGATCGCCAGCTTCTCGTCCTCGGTGTAACCGGGGATACGAATGACTTCCATACGATCCAGCAGCGGACCGGGAATATTCAGCGAGTTGGCGGTGGCGACCCACATCACCTCGGAAAGATCGAGATCGACTTCCAGGTAATGATCGTTGAACGCGTGGTTCTGCTCGGGATCGAGCACCTCCAGCAGCGCCGATGACGGATCGCCGCGGAAGTCCATCGACATCTTGTCGATTTCATCGAGCACGAACAGCGGATTCTTGGTGCCGACCTTGTTCATGTTCTGCACGATGCGGCCCGGCATCGAACCGATGTACGTGCGGCGATGACCGCGGATTTCCGCTTCATCGCGCACGCCGCCCAAGCTCATGCGAACGAACTTGCGGTTGGTCGCCTTGGCGATCGATTGGCCGAGCGACGTTTTACCCACGCCGGGTGGACCAACCAGGCACAAGATCGGGCCCTTCATCGCGCTCACACGCTGTTGCACGGCGAGATACTCGAGGATGCGTTCCTTGACCTTTTCCAGGCCAAAGTGATCGGCATCGAGCACGTCCTGCGCAAGCGCAAGATCCTTACGCACCTTGCTGCGCTTTTTCCACGGCACGCCAATCAGCCAGTCCAGGTAGTTGCGAACCACCGTGGCTTCGGCGGACATCGGCGACATCTGCTTGAGCTTGCCGAATTCCTGCCGCGCCTTGGTCAGCACAGGCTTGGGCATGCCCGATTCTTCGATCTTTTTCTGCAGCTCTTCGATTTCGTTCGGGCCATCTTCACCCTCACCCAGTTCCTTCTGGATGGCCTTCATCTGTTCGTTGAGGTAGTACTCGCGCTGACTCTTTTCCATCTGCGACTTCACGCGGCCGCGGATGCGCTTTTCCACCTGCTGCAGGTCGATCTCGCCATCGACAAGACCGATCAGCAATTCGAGACGCTGACCGACGTCAGCGGTCTCGAGCACTTTTTGCTTATCCGACATGCGCACAGTGAGATGCGCAGCGATCGAGTCGGCCAAGCGTGATGGATCGTCGATGCCGGAAAGCGTCGCCAACACTTCGGGTGGCAACTTGCGGCTTTGCTTCACCAGTTGTTCGAACAGCGACACGAGCGTGCGCGAAACCACATCCAGCTCGCGCTCTTTGACGCTGTAGACGGGTTCGATGACGCGCGAACTCGCCGTCAGCATGCCGTTCTCGTCGTGGTATTCCTCGATCGATACGCGCGACTGACCTTCGACCAGCACCTTCACGGTGCCATCGGGAAGTTTCAACAATTGCAGCACGCCAGCGAGCGTGCCGATTTCGTGAAGATCCTTTACAGCGGGATCATCGATATCGGGACTCTTCTGCGCGACGAGCAGAATTTGCCGCTCGCCTTCCATCGCGCGCTCAAGCGCCCGCATGGATTTGTCGCGCCCGACAAACAGCGGAATCACCATGTGTGGATACACGACGACGTCGCGTAGCGGAAGTACCGGTAGCGCGTCTAGCACGATACCGGTTGTAGCAGGAGATGCGGCACTTTTTGCCATCGCAGGAAATCTCTCGCGGAAATTGAAGCGGACAGCCCCGACACTGCGCCGAGGTCATTAACTCGTCAAGTGGAGGCGAATTGGCCTGCACTCAAGTGCTGGCCCCACAACGAAAAAGAAACGGCCCCGGCATTTACGCCGAGGCCGTCGATAGCGGATGTTGTAACGCTTAGGCCGCTGCGTCGCCGCTTTCGCTGCTGATACGCGCTGGCTGCTGCAAGTTTCCACGATAGATCAGGTAAGGCTCAGCCTGCCCTTCGATCACCGCATCGTCCACCACGACCTTGCTGACGTGCTCCAGCGAAGGCAACTCGTACATCGTGTCAAGCAGCACTTGCTCAAGGATGGTGCGCAAGCCACGCGCACCAGTCTTGCGCTTGAGCGCCTTCTTGGCGACCGCCTGCAGCGCTTCGGGACGGAACTCCAGTTCGACGCCTTCCATCTCGAACAGCTTGCGGAACTGTTTGGTCACGGCGTTGCGCGGCTCAGTGAGAATTTTCACCAAGGCCGGCTCATCGAGTTCGTCCAGCGTTGCCACGACAGGCAGACGGCCGACGAATTCCGGAATGAGTCCGAAACGCACCAGATCCGCGGGCTCGACTTCTGCCAACACCTTGCCGAGGTTTTCAGTGCGCTCTTTCGAACGAACTTCGGCAGAGAATCCGATGCCGGTAGTTTCCGAACGCTGCTGGATCACTTTCTCCAGACCCGCGAACGCACCACCGCAGATAAACAGAATGTTCTTCGTATCGACCTGCAGGAATTCCTGCTGCGGATGTTTGCGACCGCCCTGCGGCGGCACGGAAGCCAGCGTCCCTTCGATCAGCTTCAGCAGCGCCTGCTGCACGCCTTCGCCGGAAACATCGCGCGTGATCGACGGGTTTTCGCTCTTGCGCGAGATCTTGTCGATCTCGTCGATGTAGACGATGCCCGACTGCGCCTTCTCGACGTCGTAGTCGCACTTCTGCAACAGCTTTTGGATAATGTTTTCGACGTCCTCACCGACGTAACCAGCTTCGGTCAACGTGGTGGCGTCGGCGATCGTGAACGGCACGTTGAGCAGGCGCGCTAGCGTTTCGGCCAGCAGCGTCTTGCCCGAACCGGTCGGACCGATCAGCAAAATGTTGGATTTGCCCAGCTCGATCTCGTCGCTGCGCTGGCGCGATTCCATCCGCTTGTAATGGTTGTAGACCGCGACGGCGAGCGCTTTCTTGGCGCGCGTCTGCCCGACCACGTACTGGTCGAGGGTCTCCATGATTTCCTTGGGCTTGGGCAGCTGGCTGCGCCCGGAAGCGGCCTTCTCCTCCAGCTCCTCGCGGATGATGTCGTTGCACAGCTCTACGCACTCGTCGCAGATGAACACGGACGGACCCGCGATCAGCTTGCG
>OUNK011148374.1_pt1 | contig 13539 bp, 11 predicted proteins | sample 1755341 | NCBI WGS metagenome assembly OUNK01 (sample SAMEA3914788, study PRJEB12502) | metagenome | biome: forest; material: soil | place: Canada | collected 2011-07-03 | depth 0.1 m | reverse complement strand
ATGTTGCCCACTTCCGAAATGGGGCCGAACCGACCATGGAACTGATCGTATTCGAGGTTCAGGCGGTCCCGCGTCCGCAAGATTTCGATTTCGGGGGCGTCCTCGACCTGGGCGCGGAGGCATTCTCGTACCGCCGTCCGCAGGCGGACCATCCCCCGGATGCGGCGGGAGACATCGGGAGGCAGATCATCGAGCATGACCAGCTCGTTGCCGTCCCGGATCGCGATCCGGGTTCCCTGGTCGGTATCGACCAAGGCGTAGGCATTGGGCTTCACGTCGTCGGGGGCCGGGATCGCGGCGGGCTCGCTCGGGGTAGACTGGCTCTTCAATCCCTTATAGATGCCTTCCGGCAGGCGTCCCACGGCCTCGGCCAGGGCAATCTTCAGGTCGCGCCCGTCATCGATCAGAGAGGCCTCGTTCCGCCCATACATCCTTCCTTCCAGCGCCATTTTCCCGAGCATCTGGTCGGGATGGGCGACGTAGTACTCGTTGAGGACCATCTTTTCGTCCTGAAGATTGGTATAGGGGACGCTTTCCTGCCAGGAAGGGCCGAAGGGGGATTCGCCGGGCATCCGCTTTCGCAAGATCACCAGATCGGTCGTGACTTCGGTATGGGCGTTTTCCTTGAAGGCGGTATTGGGAAGCCGGATGGCCGCCACCAAATCGGCCTGCTTGGCGGCATAGCGCCGCAGGAGCGCGTTCTTCTTGTCGAGGGTGCCTCGGCTGGTGATGAAGCAGACCAGCCCTCCGGGGCGAATCCGTTCCAGGCTGGCGGCGAAGAAATAGTCGTGAATCCTGAACTTGTACGCATTGAACCGTTTGTCGTAGGGCTGGTAGTCGCCGAAGGGGACATTGGAAATGGCAAGATCGTAGAAACTATCCGCCAAGGCGGTCTTCTCGAAGGCATCGTGCCGGATGTCGGCGTCGGGATAGAGTTTCCGGGCGATCCGGGCGGTCAGGGAATCGAGTTCCACCCCGGTCAGGCTGGAGCGGGCATGCAGCCCATCGGGCATCAGTCCGATGAAATGCCCCAGGCCGCAGGAGGGCTCCAGGATACGGCCTCCTCGAAAGCTCAACCGCTCGACGGCGGCATACATCGCCCGGATCAGGTCGGGCGACGTGTAATGGGCGTTGAGGGTCGATTCCCGCGCCGCCGCGAATTCCTCTTCGGTCAGGAGGGACGAAAGACGCTCGTTTTCCTCCTGCCAGTCGGGATTGGGAGAAAAGACCTGGGGAAGCCCGCCCCAACCGGCGTAGCGAACGAGGAGGGCCTTCTCTTCGGGGACGGCTTCGCGGTCCTCGGCCTCGATCCGCTTCAGCGTCTCGATGGCCGCGATGTTCTGCTTGAACTTCTGTTTGAGGGAACCGACCCCGATCCGGTCGGCATCGGTGATGCGGTGATTGCGGGGATTTCCCGCTGGGCTTATTCCGGCGTCAGGAAGATATACCGTTCGCGCACGATCTCCCAAGCGGAGTCGTACGCCTGTTGCGGGGTCAGCCCCTGCTCCCGCATCTGGCGCTCCATCTGATCCATCTCGTCCTGGGTCCGCTCCTCCGCTTCGGTCAGGGCTTCCTGAAGCCGGTTGCCCGCCTCCAGTTCCCGAACCATCCGGGGAAGATGTTCCCTCCAGTGCCTCTCGGCCTGGCGTCCGTATTGAGTGAGGGTCGCGCTCATGATGGGAAATATAGTCGAAAAGATCGAGTTGGTCAGCGTCTTTTTGGGTGGGGGAACGGGTTGCCATGCGCGGGGAGGGAAGTCAGGCGCTTAGGGCCGGGGCCGGGATCGGCTTGGTGAAGCGGGAGGGCGGCAGGTAGACCCGGCGATAGGGCTTCTCGCAATGCCGGATGATGGCGACGTGCTTGGGAAGGGAGCGGAGGACGTGCGGCTTGATGAGGTGTTCGTCGTGTTCGGTCCAACTGACGCTCCGCTTGCCCCCGCCGGTGCTCCACGTCGGTTTCTTGATGGTCCGCTTTCCGATCGAATCGGCGATCATCTCCGAGGCCTGCTTGTCGGCGGCGGTGAAGTAGATTTTGTTGCCGAGGTTCAAGAGGAAGACATCGGCCTTTTCCCGGCTGCCCATCGGGGGGATGTAGGAGGTCGGGGATTGGCTCGAATAGATGGCGGTGGCCCGAGCGCCCCGAATCTTATCGACCACGTTGTAGTCGGAAATGCCGTCCTCGCTGAGAAGGACCGCCTCCTGCGCCTCATCGAAGGCCCCCACGATGAGATTGCGCCGTGCCCGCTCCCGGCTGGGAAGGTCGTAGCGCCGGAGTGCGTGGAGGTAGTAGAGGACTTTGATGAAGAGCCCGATATACCGCTTTTCCGTCTGGTATTTCTGCGGGATTTTCACATAGATCAGCCGCCCCTCGTCGATCTCCTTCAAATCGAAGGTCGCATCCGTCGAGCAGAAGACTTCGGCGATATCCGGGGTGGTGTAAGGATGGAGGTAATTGAAAACCGTCGAGCGGATGCCGCCCAATTGCTCCGGTGGCTGTTTGATGAATTCCCGGTAATAATCCATCAGGGAAGGTTGCAGGGGATGGTTCGATTTTTCCAAGGCCTTGACCCGCATCGCGAGTTCGGTGGCATCGGTGATCAGCGCGTAGCAATTATCGACCGTGACCGCCTTATCGAGGACCGCGAGGGTAGCGAGCCCGTTTTGAATCGCCACCTGGGCCGCGTTCTTGAAGAACGCTTGGCCCCCCTTTTGCCCCGCCGCCGTGGCGACATCGACCAACAGCTTCGCGTAGGTGGAAAAGGGAATAGAGCGATCGGCGACGAGGTTCATGGCGAACCGGGGCTCCCAATCCCGGGGCGCGCCGTCGGGCCGGACCTCCAAGGGGCGCAAATCATCGATCCGGTTGAGATCGGCGGCAATGGCCTCAATGGGTTCCCCCAAGTCGCCCTTGGTATCGAGGGCCAGGATGCCCACCTCGGGCCGGTTCTTCTTCAGGGCGTAGAGGATCGGTACCACCCCGCTGGCGGTCTTGCCCGAGCCGGTCCGTCCATCGATTTCCCAGCCCCGGCAAAAATCGGCCTCGTTCCAGCGGACGCCGCCGAGTTCGAGTACCCAGGACTTCCGTCGTCCCTCCTCGGGACGAAAGGCGCAATAGGTCCACCGACCGACCGGAGCAATAAAGAGAAGTTCTGCGAACCGCAACGGCCCGGGCTCGAATCCGATGAACAGGCCGATTCCGGCGCTCAGGATCGCGAGGAGAAGTGGAAAACGATCCATGGCAAAAACATGGCTCCGGTCGCGAATCCCGAGAGGAAGGCGGCGGTCCAGGTCGTCCATCGGACGCGCCGAAACGCCTTGCCGCCGGTTGCGGTCAATGTGTGGACTTGCGCGGTCAGGTGGTCGGTGGCGGCGATGGCCGTTCGGACGTGTTCCTTCAGCTCCTTGTCGAACTGCTCGCTGAGGAGAGAAGGAGACTTCGCCAGGACTTTGCGTAGCCCTTCGAGATGGGCCAATAGCTCCTCCATCCCCTTTGCTGCGCCGTTGATCTGCTCTAGGCGGTTGTCGAGGATGGCCTTGAGTTCCAGCGTCCCCTCCTTGATCCTGTCCCGTTCTCCCTCGATCCTTTGCCAATGCCAGGCCAGAACGAGGAGGAGGGGATCATCCGCAGGAACCTTGAGCTTTCCCAAGAGGTTCCTGAGATCGTCGGGAAGGGGGACGGTTTGGGCGGTATCTTTGGCGTCGCTCATGCCAGGAGGAGGTTGTTGGCCCTATCGAGCTGAAACCGCATGTATTCGTGGAAACGCAGACAGCGGGAGCGGTCGAGGAGGTGTAGCGCCTCTCCGCTCCGGCCCCGTCCCACAGTGAGATTGGCCATCTGGAGCTTGTTCCGGGTCGCCTCAGAGAGGCAGGGAACATCGATTTCGATTGCGCCGAGAGCTTTCAGCTTCTTCCTCGTCTCGGTCTTGTCGAACATGGTCAGTTCTGACGAGTCCTTGTAATTGCGGGCGACCAGCCATTTGACGCGCTGGCCGTACTCCTCCAATACGTCGGCGGCCTGGGAGATGGCGTCCTTGTCGTCGAGGGCCATGACGACGAAGATCAGTTCGAACTGGAGTTCCTGCTGAAGCTCGGTCAGGCGGCTGTCCTCGATGTAGCGGAGGATTTTCATCCCGCCCGAGGCGCGGTTATCGACCAGGACGGTATCGACCGTCTCCAGGGCGCTCACCAGCTGGTCGAGAACGCCGAGCTTATTGGCATCGACATCGGTATCGATAAACTCGGCATCGGGAACATACCGCTGGAAGGTGCTGTTGGCGTGGTCGAGGTCGAAGGTCTTCAGGCGGACTTGATGGTCGGTTAAGTAGTCGTAAAGCAGGGTGGCCACAAAGCTTTTGCCGATGCCGCCTTTGTCCTGGGGAAAGAGGATCAATCGTTTGCGAGTCATGGGAGAATCCGGGGTGGAGATGGATGCGGTCACAGTTGATCTCGGGCGATGCGGGGACCGCGTTTGCCGATCTCGGCCGTCAAGGGAGGACGAGTCCCACCCTGCGGCGGCGCTGGAGTCTCGACGGGAAGAGGCAAATTCGGCTGCGGAGCGGATGCGGGCGTCCGCGCTCCGGCCTCGATGTCATGGCGCAGCCGCCGCATCGCCGTATTGTGGCGGCGGCAGAACTTGCGGACGGAAGCGACGGAAATCTTGATGCCGCGTTTCGTCAGCTCTTCGGTGATGATCTCATAGGAGGCGTACTTGGCGCGGAGCAATAAGATCGCGTCCTTGTGCGGCTCCAGTGTCGATTGCTGGTTCGCGCTGTGCTGATAGGAGTTGGCAAACTCGATCAGGTCGGCATGAACCTCGGGCGGTGTGGTCATGCCCTCTCATAAACCACAAACCAATGATCGAATTCCAAGGCTACTTAGTAGTCTTTGGTAGAGTGATGAAGGTGAGTGAGGATGCCGGGATGGCGTGATGAGGGACGATCAGAACGCGATAGCGAGAGCACAATGGAATGATCGCTACTCAAGCAAGCTGTGATTATGGGAGAATTCATAAAACAGCACGTTTCGGCATCAAAAACAGGAGGAGAAGAATTCTCCGATGTAATTGGCAATGATGTATTGCCAACGCAGAGAGAAGTGATGGAGGCGAACTGCCCATATTGAATGCCGTGGCACAGGGATTCTACGATGAGATCATTGATGGAAATCCTGAAAGGAAGATTTCAAATGCGGTGCCTAGATGCCGCCCATGTCGATATTGCCATGGGTTCAAGGGCAACTGCGGTGCTCTGATCATGGCGGTATGAGGAATGGCAACGAGTCACGCCATGCAAGAGGGAATCATCGCCGAATCATCAAGAATCACCGTGTAGTCACGGCGAATGACGAAAAAACAACGGGCGGTACCGCCCGAGCCTAACGGAGTTAGGGGTCCCGTGTTCCTGGCCTTAAAATGTACCCTGCCATATGACTGTGAAGCCTTCTTGGAATTTCAGGAAGGCAGCGGTCTTTAAATAGAAGGGCGCTACCAAAAACTACTATTCGAGGCGGGAAAGCATTGGTCCGAGTGTGGAAAGCTCAGGGCATGGTTCGTTTCGATAAACCGTGTCGTCATCTTCATGGAGCGATTCGCTATTTTTTCGAACACTTGGCAAAGGCCGACTATCTTTCGGAAGGACAGACAGCCCCCTTGCTGTGGGTAGGGAAGGGGGCGGAGCGCCTGGGCCTTTCCGGTACAGCCTCCCTGAAGGAGTTTGAGCGCCTTTGCCGGGGCCAGCATCCCAAGACCGGACAAAAGCTGGGAGTCCGCGACAAAGGGGCCAACCGTCGCATCTGCTATTTCGGGCAAATCTCCCCGCCCAAGGACGTTTCCATCGCCTACTTGGTCGGCGGCGATGAGCGGATTGCGGCATGGTGGAAGGAAGCGGTGAACGACACGTTGCGGGAAATCGAGGCCGCCACGGCGACCCGCATGCGGATCGGAGGCCGTGATGAAGATCGAGTCACCGGAAATATGGTCGCGGTCGTCGTCGATCATGATGCGAGCCGGAGCCTCGACCCCCAGCTGCATACCCATGTCTGCATTCTCAACGTCACCTATGATTCGGTGGAAAACCGTTGGAAAGGAGTTCAGCCCTCCAACATCTACGCCGACCAGACCTTTTTCCGCGAGGTCTGTTACAACCGGCTTGCCCGCCGCTTGCTCGACGCGGGCTATCGCATCGAAAAAGAGCATGGCATTGGATTCACAATCCAGGGTTTCCCGCCCGAATTGCGGAAGCGGTTCAGCAAACGCCGGGAAGAAATCTTGGAGGAAGCAGCCAAACTCGGAATCAAGTCGCAGGACGGATTGCATCGGGTGGCCGGGAGCAGCCGAGCCGAGAAGATCCATGTCGAGCCGGAGGAGCTGCGGTGGCGGTGGGTCGAGGAGAGCGGAGATGATATGGCGAAGGTCAAGGAGACCATCGCGGCCGCCAACGGCAGTTCGTCACGGGAACGGCGGATTTCCTGCGTCGAGGCAATCCGGCACGCCGAGGAGCATCTTTTCGAGCGAAGTTCCGTGGCTAGAGAAGCAGTCTTTTTGCGAGAGGCGCTTATCTACGGGCGAGGCGATGTCGAATTGGCCGCATTGCGCCGCGAGATCGAATCCAAGGTCAGGGCCGGAGAATACCTGCGAGGCAATGGAAAGCTCACCTCCCGCGAAATGCTCCACATGGAACGGGAGTTCACCGGCTGGGCGAGCGTCGGGCGGGGTCGGTTTGGGAGGATCGGCGACCCGGGCCAGGTCGATTCCCATCTGAATCCAAAACAACAACGGGCGATCCAGGCGCTTTTGTGTTCCAGGGATCGGATTGTGGGGCTTCAAGGGGACGCCGGTACGGGTAAAACGACGGCGTTGAAGTCGGTGATTCGTGGCATTGAACGAGGAGGGGGCGCTTTCTTTGCCTGTGCGCCGTCATCCGGGGCAACGGAGGTGCTACGGAATGAATTGACGCCCCAGGCCGATACCTTGCAGCAGCTCCTGGTCAACCGGGGGTTTCAAAAACAGGTTTCTGGGCGAGTTTTGATCGTGGACGAGGCGGGGCTGATTTCCACGCGCCAGATGTTCGACTTATGCCGTCTCGCCCATCGGAACGAAAACCGTTTGATCTTGGTCGGCGACATCAAGCAGCACAGTTCGGTCGAGGCCGGCGATGCCTTTCGGGCCATGCAGAAGTTCGGGAAGATGGAGGTGGCGCATCTGACCGACATCATCCGTCAGAAAGATCCCTATCGGCAGGTCGTGAAGTTCCTTGCGAAGAAAGATGCCTATCAGGCGTTCGATTTGCTGGATAAACTGGGTGGCGTTCGGGAAATCGCCGATCCCCAAGCATTTTATGACGAGGCGGCCCGCGAGTACGTCAAGACGCTGGAAATGGGCAAGTCGTGTCTGGTGATTTCGCCCGTCTGGTCGGACATCCATGTCTTCACGCCTCTGGTCCGCCGACAACTTCGGGAAAAGGGGCGTTTGCACGCAGAGGAGCGCCTAGCGAGTACGTTCAGTTCGTTCCAATGGACGAAAGCGGAGCAAAAGGACGTCAGGAATTACAAGGTGGGAGATACGATTCAATTCCACCGGCAGGGGGAAGGCTTCGTCCAGGGTGAATTGGCGCGAGTGGTCGGGATTGAAGAAAATCGGTTGGTTTTGGAGCGAGGGACCGGAGAGTATCGAAAGTTGAATCCAAGAAGGATGGCGGCCTTCGATGTGGGTCGCGAGAAGGTGATTCCCTTGTCCATCGGGGAAAAGCTGCTGCTCCGGGGTAACGTGCCAGGCTCTCCCCTTAAAAACGGAGACATTGTGGAGCTTGCGGGGATGGAGAAAGACGGTTCTTTGCGCCTAATGGATGGGCGGATATTGCCCTCTGAATTTCGGCAGTTCACCTATGGATATGCGGCAACGTCTCATGCCTCCCAGGGAAAGACGGTGGACCGGGGCATTGTGCTGATGTCGGATGCGGGGGGCCGGGCCGCCAATCTCAAACAAGCGTATGTGAGCAATTCGCGGTTTCGGGAAAAGCAGACAATTTTTGCCTTCAATCGGGAGGCTGCACGCAAGGCAATGGCAACGACCGCCGACAGGCAGCTCGCAATGGAGCTACTGCAACAGAGGGCGAAGCGCTGGAAGATCGTCGCCAAACTTATCGAAGCGCATGAGGCATGGACGGCCTGTCGGCAAAAGATAGCCTCAGCCTATCGGATGATGAACTAAGGATTAAAAGCTCATGGTTCTTAAAAGCATAAGAAACAGCCAAGCGCTCGAATCCATTGAAGGAAATGCTGTGGGTGACGAGTGGAGCGGGCCTTGGGGGACGATCAGCACGTCCCAAAGCTCAACGACGACCTTGCGACTGATCACCCGCAACGGAGTGGTCGATTACCCCTATCGCCTGATTGGACGAAGAACCTTGCGAGAGGGGACACCACAAATAATCGAACTTGAAATCGCAGGGGATCGCGTCGTTATTTCCGGGCATCGATTGATGCGATTATTCGATGCGCTTTCCAAGGAGAGTCTTGAAGTCGTGCAGGAACAAGTTGACCATGATGACTTTAACTCAGTTCCTATTGGACTGCATGTGACTTCGATTAAGATTGAAGAGAGAACGCCATGAGTTCAATTAGAACCAGGCGGGAGGAAGATTAAAAAGGATCGAATCCGTTGGGCTGACTCGGAATTTGGAAAGAGCTGAGCAAGCTGTTGGAATGCTGCAAGTGCTTCGCCCGTTTGCCTGCTAAACGTAAAGTTTGCCGAGCAATTCCAATCCTAGGCCAAATGGGTATCGCTATCGACCCTACTGACGAATTTGGCAAGATTCTTGAGGCCGCATCGGGCTGCTCCGCTTTGGCATAGCCGACACCGAGCAGATAGTAGACCTATGGGGGGGTGCCATATAGGGCAAATCGTTGAAGAAAGACCATTATCTCTTGTCTTGACCTCGTTTCTTGGATTGCTGCAATTGCAGCAATGCTTTTTGAAGAGTTTGGCTTTTGATGGTTTCATCGACGGTAGGAACTGTGAGTCGCCGCAGATGCCGGATTAACGAACTCAGCGATAGCGTTTTCATATTGGTAATGACGAATCAAACGACAAATCCTTTGAATTTATTTTCAAAATATGCCGATTTCACTGCTAAGTCCGGATGAAATCCTTGAGCTTGAAGAGTGTTCCCCATTATGGGAACCTTCGCCCAATGCAAACCGAACGGGATCAGGATAAAGGGAAGATCATCTCGCCGTTTGCCCACTCTGAGGCCGCCATTCCGGCGAAGAAGGGCAATAAATCGAAGCTTTATCTCTGGATCAGTCTCATTGTCGTTGTTTTGATAATTGGGGGGGTGGGTGGACTGTTTGTAAGTCGTTATTTGACAGATCCTTATCGCACTTTGGAGGTTTTCCCGGTTGCCAAATATCTCGACGATCCCCATTCTCTTTATGGGTCAAAATTTAAGGCCGAACTGAGAGTCGAAGCTGATCTGGGTTGGAAAGAAGGAATCGGACGTCTGATGCTTTTCTCAACTCCTGATGATTCTCGTCCATTGGCCGTCATGATTCCAGCCGCTGTTGGCAAGGACATATATTTTACAAAAGGGCAAAGTTACATCGCTGAATTTGAAGTTAAAGAAGGGGGACTCATTTATGCGAATTCTTGTCGGAAAAATTAATAAAATTGCGCTGTTTTGCCTGATTGCAGGCTGGGGGGTGGTAACTCTTTCCGCGCAGACCCAGTCTTCTGTTTCCTCTGCTTCCACAGGATCGCCTGCCACACAGTCAACCGTCCAAGCGGCTGCTAATCAGGCATCTCAAGGGAATCCGTCGAGCGATGCAACGGGAGCGGGCGCCGCAACCTCTTCTACACTTGATTATATCTTTAACCATAAGGCGCAAAATGGAACTGTTGCGAAAGAGGCTTCGGACGCAAATAGTCAAGCCAAGGAAAATCAGGCCGCTGCGGATGCTACCGGGGATAAGATGGACCCTGACGTTCGGGTCCGTTTCGACACTTACTTAGGAATGAACGAAGTTCCTCAGGATCAACTCCAAGCCTATGCGGATGAATTTAATAAAGTTGTTCAACTTCTACGTGATGGGAAAACTTTTGAGGCATGGCGTGAGCTACACGTCCTCGCCCAATACCAAGAAGTCGACGCAGGCATTAGTGGGGACTTAGCGAACAGGGTGGAATCAATCTGGGATACCGACAGAGCGACTAACGTTATTGCGGAGCAAAATCAAAAATTGGCGGATAATTCTGATACCGCTTCCCGCAGCGCGGATATGATGTCCGACGAGGTGCGCGACAAGGATCTCGAATATCAACGCCGATTGGCGTATGCTCAGGGTAAGAACGGGGTCATGGGTGGATCAAGTGGAGGAAATGCAGGGAGATCAAGCAATCAAGGGAATAGCGCTCCTAATGGTGGAGCTTCTCAAACGAACTCCTCCGGAGCAAGTGATGACACCTCGCCTTCTCCGGATACCACTAACATTATGGGGAAATTGCAGTTAACGGATCAGTATCTCCAGACTCTTCAGGACAAAGCCAAGATTAAGCTTAATGATATGAAGGCGGAGAAGATGATGGATCAAGCAAAGTCCGATTTCGCTGACTACATCAAGAATCTTTACCAAAGCGGTTGCTATAGCCACGTTTTAATCGCTGCAGATTTCTATCGTCATGTTTTTGACGCAGATCAGCAGCCGGTCACGATCGATCAGCAGATTAATGTTTCTCAAGGTGAATATCCCGTCGAAATGGCTCAGGAGGTCAATGCTTCCCTTCAGATCACTCGCGACGTTCGGAACTCGATTGATGTCTTTAATAATGATATTGCCGAGAACAATGTCTCGGCCGCCACAGACCGCTTGGAACAAGCCTTTGTGACGAACGAATTCGCCCCAGAGCTGCTAGGTATCGAGCTCTCCAAGAAGAAAAAGGTCGATGCCTTTACAAAGGCTTTAGATAAGATGCGGAATCTGATCGAAGCACGGGATTTCGCTGGTTTGGATGATCTTCTAAGCGAATTGAAGCAAATTGCACCTGATTTTGATGCAACTAAAGCGATGGCGATCGTTAATGCCGTGAAACTCGATAGCCAGCTTCACCTTGGCAAAGCTAAATTGGCTGCTCAGCAAGGGGATCAGAAGACAGCTCTCGACGAGTTCCAGGCTGCCGCCGAAAGTTGGCCAAGTAATCCTGATCTTAAGGACAAGGCGCTGGGATTTTTTAACTCTCAGGACGTTCAGACGCAGGCGCTCGCCGACTTCGATCGACTGGTTGCCGATAACAACTATCGGGCAATTTTTGACAAGCAACTCGCATTTGCCCCCGCGATGAAAGACGATACAAAGCGTCAACAGCAACTCAAAGATGCGCTTTCAAAGGTTCAGGAGGCTGAAGCTGCAGTTCAAAAGGCAAACGTATTAGTAGCAAATGGCGATGCCTGTGGTGCTTGGGAAACCATCAATCTCGCAGTCAAGGATCTCCCCGACGACTTGAAGTTAAACTCTATGTTGGGGCAATTGGCCGGAAAAAGTGCAGAATTTGTCTCAGCGGTCAGCAAGGCCAAAGACGCTGAAGCAAAGAATGAACTGGGCTATAGCCTCACTTGGTATGCGATAGCCCAACGCGACTATCCTGCTAGTTCTACGGCCAATGACGGAATTGACCGAATAAGTAAAGAGATTCTCGCCAAGCAGCTTTAGGCATTGGCTCATATGGATAGCGGGGTATCGATCTGTGTCGCAGGTTTGACGGTTGTGGCCAAGGGCGAGAATGGCGGGATTAAGCGGCTCCTGTCGGGAGTATCCTTTGAGATTGGTTCTGGGGAGTTTGTCGTGATCGTCGGTGCTTCTGGATGTGGCAAAAGCACTTTAATCGAGACAATGGCGGGTCTTCGCACTCCAAGTGAGGGCAATGTGCTATTTTCAGGTCACTCGGTTCAAGATCTGAAGGACGAATTTCCACTAGCAATTGGCTACCTGCCGCAGTTCGCTTCTTTTCATTCTGATCTGACTGTGGAAGAAACCCTAAACGATGCCGTTTCTCTTCGGTTGCCTGCCAGTGTCCCTGTCGAAGTGAAACAGAATTGGCTTCGGCACATCATTGAATTGGCTCGAATCGAATCTTTCCTTAAGCAGCCTTATAGAACCCTGTCCGGAGGCCAAATGCGTCGCATTGCATTGGCTGAAGAACTGATTGGCGATCCCGCATTTCTTCTTCTTGATGAATTAACTAGCGGTCTCGATCCGTTCTCAGATCGAGAAATGATGTTTTGGCTTGCCGAACTGGCTCATAGTTATGGCAAGACGATTGTTCTTGTCACCCATGCCACATACCATTTGGAGTATTGTGATAAAGTGATTTTTCTTCACAAGGGGCGACTGGCACATGCGGGCGCTTTATCGACACTACTCGAATCGCATCAAGTTGGATCAATAGCGGATCTCTATGAAATTTATCAAACTCAGGAAATAATCTCTCTTGATGCGGAAGCGCCTTCTGAGCTCAACTGCGAGGCTCAACCTCTTAAAACAGCTAGACCGCCGTCGGGTTTTGGGCAGTTGCCGACGCTTATTGGGCGGCAATTGCAACTTTTCTGGAGAGATAAAGTTCAATTGGTTCTGCATCTTATTTTAATTGTTACATTTCCAGCTCTAGTTGCTGTTTTTGCCACTAAAGGGTTGCCGCAAGTTCGAAATCTTACGCTCGATCTTCAAACAAATATTATCCAGACCTTGTCTGATCAGCTTCTATACCTTAAGGAATCTTTTCATGCTGCTTCGCTTATCTCGGGACTTGCGATGTTTCAAGTGGTTCTTCTCACTCTGATTGGGGCTAATAATGGTGCTAGGGAAATAGCGAGAGAAAGGGGCGTACTCAATAAAGAATTAAGAGCGGGACTTTCTCCCTCAGCCTATGTTTTCACTAAATTTCTTCAAATTCTTATCTTAAGCGCTATTCAAGCATTTTGGATGGCATCATTCGTTAAGACAATCTGTGGTTTCCCTGGTTCGTTGTTCGCGCAGTTCGGCATTCTCTTTGGCACAACACTTTCGATGAGCACCACTTGTCTGGCAATTTCGGCTTTCAGTCCAACACCAGAACGAGCTTCGCTTCTTTCAATATATTTGGTCGGATTTCAGCTTCCCCTATCGGGTGCTGCGCTTTCTCTGCCCGATTGGCTTAGCATGATTTGCCGCCCGTTCATTGATGCTTATTGGGGATGGAGTGGTTACATCAAGACTTTTGAATCATTCAGGCTTTATGACATTGTGAGGCAATCGACGCTGACATTCATTACCCCTTATATCCTTTGCCAAGCTGTTTTAAGCGCTCATGTGCTTATCGGGCTGATGCTAACATGGCATTTCGTCAGAAGGAGACGCCTTTAATGAAATTAATGATCCTTCTTTTTTTTTGTGTTCTTCTTTCGGCGCATGCGATGCAAGTGGAAAGAGTCGTCCTTTCTCCGGCCGAGAATATGCAGAGGGCTGATCTTTACGTACTTAAAACGGATTGGACACCTACGGCTATATTAATTTT
>OUNK010002528.1_pt2 | contig 13658 bp, 11 predicted proteins | sample 1755341 | NCBI WGS metagenome assembly OUNK01 (sample SAMEA3914788, study PRJEB12502) | metagenome | biome: forest; material: soil | place: Canada | collected 2011-07-03 | depth 0.1 m | reverse complement strand
TATTACGGCTCGGATATGCCGTTGAATCAGGTCGCCTCGGTGTCCCTGGCCGACGCGCGCTCGATCATGATTACACCGTTCGAAAAGAACATGGTCGGCCCGGTCGAAAAAGCGTTGCTGGCCTCCGATATCGGCATTACGCCGACCACGGCCGGCACGGTAATCCGCTTGAACATGCCGCCGCTGACCGAAGAGCGTCGCCGCGAGCTGGCCAAGCACGTATCGCACGAAGGCGAGAACGCCAAGATCGCAATTCGCAACGTGCGTCGTGATGCTCTGCAGCACGTCAAGGATCTGCTCAAGGAAAAGAAGATCACGGAAGACGAAGAGCGCAAGGCCGACGACGAAATCCAGAAGCTTACCGACCGCTTCGTCAAGGAAGTCGACACCGTCGCGAAGGCAAAGGAAGAGGAACTGATGGCCATGTGATTCACCGGCCGTCGTTAGCCGCGTCACAGCCAACAGCTACGGCGCGGCCCACCCTCTCCCCAGCGGGAGAGGTAAAGGGTGAGGGGCCAATCTTGCATAATCGCCGCATTCGAGCGGGCTCCGGCCAATCAAACCGCGTGCTCCCGTTGCTACCTGCGTTCCTCTCTGCGAAGAGGCCGGGAAGCGAAGATATGTGGCTATTTCCTGGCAATCACTCGCCTAGCATCCACACCAGCAAGGCAGACGTCGCCGCCACGGCTACTCTCCATCGATGACCACGAACGAGCACAAACACGTACCGCGCCATATCGGCATTGTGATGGATGGCAATGGCCGTTGGGCGAAGGCGCGCCATCGTCCGCGCAGCTTCGGCCATAACGCCGGACGCAAGGCCGTGCGTGAAGTCGTGGAAGGCTGTCTGCGAAAAGGTGTGGAAGCGCTAACCCTGTTCGCGTTTTCCAGCGAAAACTGGCAACGGCCGCAAGATGAAGTCGGCGCGCTGATGGATCTGTTCGTGCGCGCGCTGGACAAAGAAGTCGATGAACTGCACGGCAACGGCGTTCGCCTGCGTTTTATCGGCGAGCTGGATGCCTTCGAAGAACCGCTGCAAAACCGCATGCTTGCCGCGATGAAGCGCACCGCGGGCAACGACAAGCTGCAGATGAACGTGGCGGTGAATTACGGCGGTCGTTGGGACATCGTGCAGGCTGCCCGCAAAGCCGCCGTCGCCGTCGCCCGTGGCGAACTGCCGATAGAGGCTCTAGACGAAGCCATGTTCGATCGTTGGACCTGCCTGGCTGACGTTCCGCCGCTGGATCTTTTCATCCGCACCGGCGGCGACCGTCGCGTCAGCAACTTCCTCCTGTGGCAGATGGCCTATGCGGAGCTGTATTTCACCGATACGCTGTGGCCCGACTTCAACCAGGTCTCGCTACAGCATGCCATTGATGACTTTGCCCGCCGCGAACGCCGCTTTGGCCGCACCGGCGATCAGGTCGCCCAAGCCTGATCGTTAAGGACTAAGGAACGCCCATGTTGCGCCAGCGCGTCCTCACCGCCCTTGTACTTGCTCCGCTTGTCATCTTGCTCATCTTGCTGTTGCCGACGAGCATCTTCGCGTTGCTGCTGGCGGCAGCCTTCCTGGCGGCGACCTGGGAGTGGACACGACTGGCAGGCATGAAAGTCCGCACCAACCGCGGCATTTTGGTCGCATTCGCCGCTATCGTTTTCGTGGCGCTGTGGCTGCTGCGCGCATCCACCTGGCTATGGCCGGTCATGATTACCGCGGGCGTGGCGTGGTGGCTGCTGGTATGCGTCTGGCTTCGGCACTTCGCCTTCGGCGCGGCGCCCACGCCGGAAAATCGCAATTTGAAACTGCTCGCCGGTGTTTTTGTGGTGTTTCCAGCCTGGGTCGCGGGCGTAAACATCCATGGCAGCGACCCTCAAGTACTTATCTGGGGATTGCCCGCCGGTCACTTCTGGGCCTTTCTGGCGATGCTGCTGGTTTGGGCCGCCGATACCGGCGCCTATTTTGCCGGCCGTTTCTTTGGCAAGCGCAAGCTCGCGCCGCAGATCAGCCCTGGCAAGACCTGGGCGGGCGTCTACGGCGCGTTCGTCACAAGTGCGCTGGTTGTGGTTGCCGGTGGCTGGCTGCTCGGCGTGCGCGATGTGCGGCTGATTGGCCTCATCGTGGTCGCCATCGTGACCGTCGCCAGCTCCATCGTGGGCGATTTGCTGGAAAGCCTGATGAAGCGCCACGCCAACGTCAAAGACTCGGGGGCTCTGTTCCCAGGGCACGGCGGGCTGCTAGATCGCCTCGACAGCGTATTTGCGGCGCTTCCTGTGTTCGCCCTGGGCAAATTGCTGCTGGGTCTTTGAGGCAGTGAAGAAGGTCCGCAACGTCGCCGTCTTCGGCGCCACCGGATCGATCGGAACGAACGCCCTCGACGTCATCGGCCAGCATCCGGACCGTTTTCGCGCCAGCGTGCTGGTCGCTCATCGCAATGTCGAAGCACTGACAGAACTGTGCGTTCGCCATCGGCCGGATCTGGCCATCGTCGCCGACAAGGCCCTCGAAGCCGAGCTGGCGCGGCGACTGACTAACCGAGGGGTGCGCTGCGACGTTGCCAGCGGCCTCGACGCTATCACCCACGCAGCGACATCCAACCTGTGCGACACGGTCGTTGCGGCGATAGCCGGCGGCGCCGGGGTCGACTCCACTCTCGCCGCGGCACGCGCCGGCAAACGGTTGTTACTGGCCAACCAAGAGTCGATGGTGATGGCCGGCCCGCTATTGCTGCAGGCGTCGGCCGAAGGCGGCGGCGAGCTAATCCCGCTGAGTTCCGAGCACAACGCGATTTTCCAATGCCTGCCCGGAAGCCGCACGGATGTGAACGCGAGCGGCGTGAGGCGGTTGATTCTCACCGCACCGGGAGGCCCCTTCCATGGTCTGCGCCGCAGCGATCTGATGGCCGTCACCCCGGAGCAGACCTGCAAACATCCAAACCGGGCGACAGGCGACAAGATGTCGGTCGATTGCGCCACCCTGATGAACGAAGGGCTGAAGGCGATCGAGGCCCATTACCTGTTCCGGGTGCGGCCTGAACAGATCGACGTGCTGCTGCACCCGCAGGGCCTCGTGCATTCGGTGGTCGAATACATCGACGGCTCGGTGCTCGCCCAGCTCGGCAACCCGGACCCGCGCGCGGCCATTTCCTACGCGCTGGCATGGCCAGAACGCATCGAAACCGGCGTGGTGGCCTTGGATCTCGCCAGCCACGCACCGCTGACCTTCGAAAAGCCAGACCTCGGGACCTTCCGCTGCCTAGCCCTGGCTTTCGAGGCGCTGAAGGCGGCCGGCGACGCGCCAGCCATCTTGAATGCCGCCAATGAGGTCGCCGTGGAGGCGTTCCTGGCCGGATCGCTGCCCTTTCTGTCGATTGCCGACGTCATCGAACAGGTTCTCACGGAACTGCCGGCGCAACCTGCGGTCGATATCCAGACCCTGGGCGAACGCGACCGGACAGCCCGCGAGGCCGCCCGACAGGTACTTCGCAACGCTTGCTGATAAGCTTTGAGCTTCCCTTGAGACGTACCTGATTGATGAATCCCTTTTTCGGCTCTGTGTTCTGGTTGGCAGTCACGCTCGGCGTGCTGGTGACCTTTCACGAATTCGGACACTACTGGGTCGCACGGCGCTGCGGCGTGAAGGTGTTGCGGTTCTCCGTCGGCTTCGGCCGTGCGATATGGAAGCACGTCGGTCGCGACGGTACCGAATACCAGATCGCTGCTATTCCGTTGGGCGGCTACGTCAAGATGCTCGATGCACGCGAGGGTGAAGTAGACCCTGCGCTGCGTCATCAGGAATTCACGGCGCAGCCGATCTGGAAGCGCATCGCCATCGTCGCTGCCGGCCCTGGCTTCAATATCATTTTTACCATCGCAGCGTTTTGGCTGATGTTCGTGATGGGGCGCACCGATTACGCGCCGATCGTCGCCGCCTCTCCGCAAAGCATGGCTGCCGAAGCCGGCATCCATTCCGGTGATCGGCTGCTGAGCGTGGGTGGTACGCCGGTTACGACGTGGAGCGATTCGTTCGACATCATCGCCAACGCTGCCTTGGGCCGTACACCGCTTGCCGTCACGGTGCGCGATAGCGATGGCACGGAGCGCTCGCTGGTGTTGCCGCTCAACCGGCTGCCGGCGGGTGACGATGTCGGCCATTACATGGACAAGCTCGGCTTGATACCTGCGCCGCCGCTGGCGATCGCCGCCATGGTGGAACCTGGTGAACCCGCCGCGCTGGCAGGTTTGCAGGGAGGCGATCGGATCGTCAGCGTCAACGGCACGGCCGTGACGAATTTCGAGGATCTCGGCAAGCAGATCACCGCTTCCGCAGCGAAATCGCCGGCGCTGTCGCTGGAGGTGCTGCGCAACGGCAAGCCGATGCACTTCACGGTCACGGCGCGCATGGAATCGAAAGCGGCCGAGGCGCCGCACTGGGTCATCGGCGTTGGCGCGCCACCCAGTGAAACGGCTATCCAGCATTACGGCCCGGTCAAGGCGCTTACCGCCTCGCTCGACCTTACCTGGCAGCGCACCGCCGAAACCTTCAACATGGTGAGCAAAATGCTCACTGGCGAGGCATCTACCAGTAACATCGCAGGTCCCATCGGTATTGCACAGATCGCCAACGCCGCCGCCCAGATGGGCCTGGATCGGTTCCTGGAATTCCTCGGCATGGTGTCGCTCAGCCTGGGCATCATGAACTTGCTGCCCATTCCAATCTTGGACGGCGGGCATTTGCTGTATTACCTTATCGAGCTGGTCAAGGGCAGCCCGGTCAGCGAACGGATCATGATCGCGGGCCAGTATGTGGGTATCGCCTTGCTGTTCACGCTGATGGGGTTGGTGTTCTACAACGACATCCATCGCATCATCCTGCCCTCGTGAGACGGATGCGCGCCACTGACAACCTCGTGTTGCCTGTTGGCCGCGACCTCCCTATCGCGTGGCAACCCACCCGCAATGCGCGGCACCCGGTTCTCTCTGGCCGGTCCTGCCTGGTGCGAGTGCGGATAAAAACACGAAGTCGGAATCACGCCGGCTTCAGAAAAAAATGTAGCGAGGCGGTCGGATCGGCCGCCTCGTCCGAATAACACAACGGAATCGACGATGAAGCGTATCGCCGCCCTGATCCTGCTTGCCTCCCTTTCTACGAGTGCGTTTGCACTCGATCCATTCGTCGTTTCCGATATCCGTATCGAGGGCCTCAACCGCATCTCGGCGGGCACGGTATTCAACTACCTCTCGATCAACAAGGGTGACCGCCTCACCAACGAAGAAGCCCAACAGGCTATTCGTGCGCTGTACAACACCAAGTTCTTCAGCGATGTCGAACTCGTGCGCGATGGCGACATCCTGGTGGTGAAGGTGGTAGAGCGTCCCTCCATTGCCAAGCTCTCGATCCGCGGCAACAACGACATCAAGACCGACGACCTCAAGAAAGGCCTGAAAGATATCGGCCTGACCGAGGGCGAGACCTTCGACCGTCTTGCGATAGATCGCGTGCAGCAAGAGCTGATCCGCCAGTACTACAACCGCGGCAAGTACAACGTGTCGGTGATTCCGCACGTCACCCAGCTCGATCGCAATCGTGTCGCCATCGACATCGAAATCCGCGAAGGCAAGGTCGCCAAGCTGAAGGAAGTGAACATCGTCGGCAACACGGCGTTCGCGACCAAAGATATCGAAGACAATTTCGAATCCGGCACCACCAACTGGCTGTCGTGGTATTCGAAGAACGACCAGTATTCGCAGGACAAGCTCTCGGGCGACTTGAAGAAGCTGCAGTCGTACTACATGGATCGCGGCTACGCCGACTTCGGCCTGGATTCCTCGCAGGTGACCATCTCGCCGGACAAGCGCGCGATGTACATCACCGCCGATGTGGTCCAGGGTGAGATCTATCACATCTCCGATACGCACCTGCTCGGCCAGTTGATTCTGCCGGAAGACACCTTGCGCAAGCTGGTGTTCGTGCACAACGGCGATCTCTTCAACCGCGCCGCGATCGAGGCCACATCGAACTCCATCAAAGCGTTGCTGGCCAACATCGGCTACGCCTTCGCCAAGGTCAACTCGGTACCGAAGCTGGACAAGGACAAGCACACCGCCGATATCACCTGGTATATCCAGCCGGGTGCGCGCGTGTACGTGCGTCGTGTCATCTTCCAGGGCAACACCCGCACCGAAGACGATGTGCTGCGCCGTGAAATGCGCCAGCTGGAAGGCGGCTGGTATTCGCAGGCGGCCATCGACCGTTCGAAGATCCGTCTGCAGCAGCTGGGCTTCTTCAAGACGGTGACCATCGACAAACAGGTGGTACCGGGCAGCGATGACGAAGTCGACTTGACGGTGAAGGTGGAAGAACAGTCCGCCGGCAGCCTGACGTTCGGCGTGGGCTACTCGCAGTATTCGGGCATCATCCTGTCGAGCTCGGTGTCGCAGAAGAACTTCCTCGGTACCGGCGATCAATTCAGTGTCAGCGCCGAGCGCAGCGATTACCTCACTCAGATCAGCGCCGGCTACTACAACCCGTTCCTCACCGACAACGGCATCGGCATCGGTTACAACGCCTCGTTCTCGCGCGCCGATTACAGCGATCTAGGTAGCCAGTACGCCAGCTACTCGAACAGCACCAAGTCATTCTCCACCACGCTTGGGGTTCCGGTCACCGACTTCGACCGCCTCAGCGGTACGCTGGGCATCGGTAGCACCAAGATCAACACCTATGCCGGTTATACGCCGCAGATTCTGGTCGACTACATCAACGCGCTGGGTCACGAGACCATTCACACCTGGACGGGCTCGCTCAGCTGGGTGCATGACACGCGCAACTCTTACTGGGCGCCGACGCACGGTGGACAACTCACCGCATCGGTGAGCGCTGCACTGCCCGGCTCCACCGTGCGGTACTGGACCTTCAACGGCGAAGCGAATCACTACTGGCCGATCGGCAAGGGCTTCGTGCTGTATCTGGACGGCAAGGTCGCCTACGGCAGCACCTATGGCAGCCAGACCTATGAGGCCACCACACAGGACAAGGTATACGCGGCGGGGCAATCCATAGCGTTCCCGTTCTGGATGAATTTCTACGCGGGTGGTGTGACCGACCTGCGCGGCTTCCAGGACAACACCCTCGGCCCGCGCGCCTGCGCAGGTGCAGATGCCAATGGTGCTCCGATTAAGGCGCTCTCGAACGGATACTGCCCGGGCAGCACCTACTCTTACGCGCAGCCGATCGGTGGTGCGTTCAAGGTGCTGGGCACGACCGAGCTTTACCTGCCGCTGCCGTTCCTCAAGGACGTCAACACGGCACGCGTTTCGTTGTTCATGGACGTCGGCCAGGCCTACGCCAACGTCCAGAACTTCAGCACCAAAACACTCGATGCCTCTGCCGGCGTCTCCTTGCACTGGCAGGCGCCGATTGGCCCGCTGATCATCAGCCTTGGCTTCCCGTTCCGCACACAGCCTGGCGACAGCGAGTACACCGAGCGCATTCAGTTCACCTTCGGCAGCCAGTTCTAATCAGAACGGCTGTACTCGGTCCGCAGGGACTGCCAAAGAAAGCGCGGCCATGCCGCGCTTTCTTTTAGATCCGCAAAATACTGCGCGCAGCGGGGGTTGACCCCCTACAATGCGCCGGATGCCGGGGAACCTTGCATGAGTACGATCCAATACAGCGTGGCTGAACTTGCTCAACGCTTCGCCCTTGAGTTCAAAGGTGACGGTGCGCGTGTCATTGACGGTGTTGGCACCCTATCCGGTGCTGGCCCGAGTCAACTGAGCTTCCTGTCCAATAGCAAATATGCCGCGCAATTGGCCGCGACGCGCGCAGGCGTCGTCGTGCTCAATAGCGATGCCGTGGATACCTGCCCAACCTCGGCGCTGATCGCGCGCGATCCTTATGTCGCCTATGCCCACATCGCTGCGTTGTTCGAGCGCTTGCCGGCAGCGACGCAAGGCGTACATCCAAGCGCAGTCGTAGCGACTGGCGCGCGCGTGAGTGCCACCGCAAGCATCGGTGCCTGCTGTGTCATCGAAGACGGCGCCATCGTCGAAGACGGCGCCGTGCTGGGGCCTCATTGCATCGTCGGCCCCGAATGCATTGTCGGCGTGCAATCGCGACTGGTCGCCCGCGTCACCTTGGTCACGCGTGTGACTCTGGGTAAGCGCGTGCTGGTACATCCCGGCGCGGTCATCGGTTCGGATGGATTTGGCCTGGCTTTCGACCGCGACCATTGGGTCAAGCTGCCGCAATTGGGTGGTGTGCGCATCGGCGACGATTGTGAAATCGGCGCGAACACCACCATCGACCGTGGCGCGCTGGACGACACCGTGCTGGAAGAAGACGTGCGGCTGGATAACCAGATTCAGGTCGCCCATAACGTTTACATCGGCGCGCACACCGCCATGGCGGGCTGTGCTGCGGTGGCTGGCAGTGCGAAAATCGGCCGCTATTGCATGATTGGCGGCAACGCCGGCGTGCTGGGGCATCTTGAAGTGGCCGACCGCGTTACCATTACGGCCAAGAGCCTGGTGACACATTCGATTCGGGAGGCCGGCGAGTATTCCTCCGGCGTGCCGCTGCAGGAAAACCGTCAGTGGCGCCGCAATGCTGCGCGCTTCAAGCATCTGGATGAATACGTGCGCCGACTGTCGGCGCTGGAAAAGGACAATAACGATGACTGACAACACCGCTTCGATCGCGCTGCCGGTGACTGTGGAGCAGATTCAGCAACTGCTGCCGCACCGCTACCCGTTCCTGCTGGTCGACCGCGTGATCGAGATCGTGCCGGATCAAAGTGTGGTGACGTTGAAGAACGTGACCATCAACGAGCCGTTCTTCAACGGACACTTTCCCGGCCACCCGGTGATGCCTGGTGTATTGATCGTCGAAGCCATGGCTCAGTCGGCCGGCTTGTTGACCCAGCTCAGCGAACGCATGAAGGGCAATTCGGCCAGCTCGCTTTTTTATCTGGCCAAGGTCGACAACGCACGCTTCAACGCGCCCGTGGTGCCCGGCGACCAGTTGCGCATGGAAGTACGCCTAAAGCGTCTCTTGCGCAGCATGGGCCTGTTTGAAGCGCGCACGCTGGTCGACGGCAAGGAAGTGGCGAGCTGCGAATTGATGTGCGCCGCGAGGGCTGGAAAATGATCCACCCGACCGCGCAGATCGATCCGACCGCAGTCATCGGCAACGATGTACGCATCGGTGCTTACACGGTAATTGGTGCCGATGTGCATATCGGCGATGGCAACATCATCGGGCCGCATGTGGTGATCGAAGGGCCGACGCGAATCGGACGCGATAACCGCATTGCACAGTTCGCTTCATTGGGCGGCGATCCGCAAGACATGAAATTCAGCGGTGAGCGCACCGAGCTGATCATCGGCGATCGCAACCTGATCCGCGAATTCGTCACGATCAATCGCGGTACCGGCGAAGGCAGCGGCGCTACGCGCATCGGCAATGACAACTGGCTGCTTGCCTACGTGCACGTTGCACACGATTGCACGATCGGCAATCACACCATCTTCTCCAACTACTCGGCCCTCGCCGGTCACGTGGAAGTCGGTGACTGGACGGTGTTTTCCGGCTATTCCGGCGCGCATCAGTTCTGCAAGATCGGCGAGCACGCCTTTATTGCCATGGGCTGCCTGTTGGGCGCCGACGTACCGCCGTTCCTGATGATGGCGAACGACCAGGGCGGTCGTCCACGCGGATTGAACACCACGGGCCTGAAGCGTCGCGGTTTTGAGCCCGAACGCATCACGGCGATCAAACGCGCCTATCGCACGCTCTACACCTCGGGCCTGCCCCTGGCCGAAGCGCGCGAGCAATTGGCTGAACAAGCGAAAGAGAGTGAGGATGTGCGTGCCATGCTCGAATTTCTCGATCGCAGCGAGCGTGGGCTGGCACGTTGACGTTGATATGCGTCCCGCATATCAACAAATCAAATATGGGCTTTGCTCGACATGTCCGATGACGCCAACAGCCCCCTAATCGCCATCATCGCCGGTGAAGATTCCGGCGATCAGCTCGGCGCGGATCTGATCGTGGCACTGCGCAAGCGTTATCCGCACGCGCGCTTCGCCGGCATCGGCGGCAACCGCATGCAGCAGCAACGCTTCGACTCCTGGTACGACATACGCGAACTTTCGCTGTTCGGTTTCGCCGAAGTCGTCAGTCACCTCCCGCGCCTGCTCAAGTTGCGCAAAGAACTGGTTGCGCGGCTCATCGGCGAAAAACCGATCGTGGTGATCGGCATCGACGCCCCCGATTTCAATCTCGGCGTCGAGCAGCGCCTGAAGCAGGCCGGTCTGCGCACGGTGCACTACGTCAGCCCTTCGATTTGGGCATGGCGTGAAAACCGTGCGGAAAAAATCGGTCACAGCGCCAGCCGCGTGCTGTGCCTGTTTCCGATGGAACCACCCATCTACGCCAGGCACGGCATCGATGCGCGCTTTGTCGGTCATCCTTTGGCGGATCGCTTTCCGCTGGTCTCCGATCGCATACCCGCGCGGCGCGCGCTGCAGCTACCGCTGGATGTACCCGTACTCGCGGTGTTGCCCGGCAGCCGCCATTCCGAAATCGAACGACTTGGCCCACCGTTCCTAGATGCTGCGCGACGTGTTGCCGCTGCACTGCCAGGCCTGCGCGTCGTGATTCCCGCCGCCAATGCACGCGCGCTCGCCACGCTCAAGACCATGCTGGCACGCGGCCCCCACGATGAAATGATGCCGACGCTGCTCGATGGCCACGCGCACGAAGCGATGCTGGCCGCCGACGTCGTATTGCTCGCTTCGGGCACTGCTACGCTGGAAGCGATGCTTGCGAAACGGCCCATGGTGGTCGGCTATCGCGTATCGCCTGTTAGCTATCGCATCGCACGCATGCTGAACATGCTCAAGACCGATGTGTATGCACTGCCAAACATCCTCGCCCGCGCCTGTGGCATGGGCAAGGATGCGATGCTCGTGCCCGAATTTATGCAAGACAACTGCACCGCTGCAAAGTTGGCCGCGGCTACGCTCGATCTGTTCCGCGACAGTGATCGGCGCGGTGCGATCGTGGCGGCGTTCGAACAATTGCATGAGACCTTGCGTGGCGATTTGCACGGTCGTGCCGGCGATCACGCTGCAGCGGCCATCGCTGAGCTGCTGGATGCCCCAGCTTCCAACGCACGATGAGATAAACCTTGCATGGCGCCCAAAGCAGAAACAAAAAACGCGTTTATTGCCGGCGTCGATGAAGCAGGTCGCGGCCCATTAGCGGGGCCAGTAGTCGTCGCGGCGGTAGTGCTCGATCCATCGCAGCCTATCGATGGACTGAACGACTCCAAGAAACTCAGCGAAGCGCGTCGCGAGCGACTTTATCCACTGATCGTAGAGCGCGCGCTGGCGCACTGCGTGGTGATCATCGAGCCGGAAGAAATCGATCGCCTAAATATCTTCCAGGCCACCATGGCTGGCATGAGCCGCGCTGTGAAGGGCCTCGTATTGACCGCAACCGAAGCGCTGATCGACGGCAATCATCTGCCGAAGGATCTGCCCTGCACCGGCCGCGCCATTGTCGGCGGCGATGCGCTTGAGCCGGCCATCAGCGCCGCATCGATCCTGGCAAAAGTGAGTCGCGACCGGTTGATGGTGGCGATGGAAGCGCAACATCCCGGTTACGGTTTCGCTGTGCACAAAGGCTATCCCACGCCCGCTCATCTGGCGGCGCTTGAACGCCTAGGCCCGTGCATTCAGCACCGCCGCAGCTTTGCACCGGTGAAGCGATTGTTGGATCAGGGACAACTGTTCTGAATCGAATGCCGGTCTGCTTTCGTATTCGTTCATCCAACCATGCCACCTTTCCTATTGCGCGCGCATCCAAGCAAGCATGGAATAGAACCGCAAAGCCGCTGCGACAGACTGCATGCACTGATTCGGCGACTACTCCGCAGGGACGCTACCGTCAGCTGCCCGATGCCACCATGCTCGTGGAAGATCCACGTTGCGTCACACGCAACGGGCTTTTAGGAGAGTGCCATGATGCTTCCTTTCCGCCGCCGCCCACCATCACAAAAGCCGTCCCCGAACGACGCAACCACCAAAGCCCCCGAAGCCCCATCCGATAGTGTCGAGACCAGCCCGCGCCATCTGGATTACGACCTTCAGCCGCTGACAGTGGAAAGCCTCTCGCACTACATCGAACCGGTTGTCGACGATGAACGGTTCCGCGTGCACTGATCGTGCGACGGCAGTAGCCCGTCTCAACGACCGAGATGGGCCTGCGGACCAGGCGTGAGACACCGGCGCCTTGCCTGAAGAATGCTTGTGCAGCAAGCGCTTAGCTCCGGATGTAACCCGCCGTATCGCATCCTGGCTCCTGCTCGCATGTCAATTCTTGCCCGCTCGAGGGCGCACCGCTAGGCTGAGGCATTGCTTCGCGTGCGAGCCATGCCTCTCCGTTTCGCTCATCTGCATCTGCACAGCGAGTATTCGCTGGTCGACTCGACCATCCGCATCAAGGCGCTGGTGGAAGCTTGCGTGCGCGACGGTGTCGCGGCGGTAGCGCTTACCGACGAATGCAACATGTTCGCGCTGGTGAAGTTCTACAAGGCCTGCAGCGCGGCTGGCATCAAGCCGATCGGCGGTTGCGATCTGTGGATCAGCGCGCCGGATGACCCGCGCCCCTGGCGTCTCACATTGCTATGCCAGAACCGCGAGGGTTATCTCAATCTCTCGCGCCTGGTGTCGCGTGCATGGCGTGAAGGTCAGCATGGCGGCCGCGCACTCGTCGATGCGGCGTGGTTAACCGCCGAGGCATCCTCGGGTTTGATTGCGCTGCTCGGGCGCGATAGCGAGATCGGCCGGATCGCCATCAATCAAGGCACCGGCAATGCCGGCTCGCGTTTGCACGCCTTGATGCAGCTTTTTCCCGACCGCCTGTACCTGGAACTAACCCGCTGCGGCCGCGAGGGTGAAGAAGCCTGGAACAACGCGGCGCTGACGCTTGCCACCGAGCTGGATTTGCCGGTGATCGCCAGCAACGACGTGCGCTTTCTGAAGCAGACCGATTTCGAGGCGCACGAAGCACGCGTGTGCATCAACCAGGGCCGGGTGCTGGCCGATCCGAAACGTCCGCGCGACTACAGCGAGCAGCAATACCTGAAGTCGCCGGTCGAAATGTCCGCGCTGTTCGCGGATATTCCCGAAGCACTCGTCAACACAGTCGAGCTTGCCAAACGCTGCAATCTCGAACTGACCTTCGGCACCTACTTCCTGCCCGACTTTCCGGTGCCGGAAGGTCACGATCTGGCCAGCTATATCCGCGAGATCTCGCGCGAAGGCCTGAAGGAACGCCTTGCCCTTGCGCCACTGGCCGCCGGTTACACGCTGGCCGATTACGAAGCGCGCCTGGAACGCGAGCTGGACGTCATCATCAAGATGGGCTTCCCCGGCTACTTCCTGATCGTGGCGGACTTCATCAACTGGGGTAAGCAGAACGGCATTCCGGTCGGACCAGGCCGCGGTTCGGGTGCAGGTTCGTTGGTGGCGTGGGTGCTCAAGATCACTGATCTGGATCCGCTGCAGTTCAACCTGCTGTTCGAGCGCTTCCTCAATCCCGAACGTGTATCGATGCCGGACTTCGACATCGACTTCTGCATGGATCGCCG
>OUNK010013741.1_pt1 | contig 13764 bp, 15 predicted proteins | sample 1755341 | NCBI WGS metagenome assembly OUNK01 (sample SAMEA3914788, study PRJEB12502) | metagenome | biome: forest; material: soil | place: Canada | collected 2011-07-03 | depth 0.1 m | reverse complement strand
GGCCTACGAGCAGTACGACTACGGGCGGCTGGTCGAGGGGCTGCTGCAGGCCCTGCGCGAGGGCGCGGCCGTCGGCCTGCGGGCCGTGGTCAGCACCGACCGCTCGGCGCTGATCGGGCAGGCGGGCACCGTCTTCGGCCAGCGCCTGCTGCTGGGCTGCACGTTCTTCGGCAGTGAGTTCGCGCGCATAACCGCCGCTACCGGCGGCCGTGACACCGAGATCGAGGAACTTCGCGCCTAGCGATTCGATCTGTTCGCGCGTTTCCGGACGCACGTCGTAGCCTTCGATCTGCGCACCAAGGCGACGCGCTGTCGCAATGGCCTGCAAGCCCGCTACGCCAGCACCGATCACCAACACGCGCGATGGCCGGATCGTGCCTGCCGCCGTGGTCAACATGGGGAAAAACTTTGGCGCGTTCTCGGCTGCAATCAACATGGCCCGATAACCCGCCACGGCCGCCTGCGAGCTGAGCACGTCCATCGCTTGCGCACGCGTCGTTCGCGGCAGCAGCTCCAGCGAGAACGCCGTCAGCTTCCGCTGGGCCAGCGCGGCGATGCGTTCGGGCGCGCCATGCGGCCGCAGTTGGCCCACAACGACACTGCCTTCGCGCAGGCTGCCGAGTGCGGCATCAGCTGGCGGCGATACACAGGCCAGCAAATCGGCTTGGGCCAGTACCTGCGTGGCATCGGCAAACTCGACATCGGCGTAGCTCGCATCCGGAAAACCGGCCGTAGTGCCGGCATCGTGTTCGAGCAGTACGCGCAAACCGTTGCCGTGCAATTTCTTTGCCACTTCGGGCGTGATCGCTACGCGCCGCTCGCCAGCGGCGGTTTCACGCAAAGCGGATACGGTGATCGACATCGGCCATCCCCTCCGGAAGTGTCCTGGCATCCTAGCCGATGCATACGCTTGGGCGAACCCCGCCGGGTTAGACTGCCCAGCCCGCTGCCAGCCGGCAGACGTGGACAGCAACGGAGATCCCGATGTCCGAGCAACCCGTCAGCACCGCCTTATTGGATCTTGCCCGGGCGGCGCGTGAGTTGGCCTACGCACCCTATTCGCATTTTCACGTCGGCGCCGCGCTGCAGACCCGCGACGGCCGCCCCTTCCCAGGCTGCAATGTAGAGAACGCCGCTTACGGTTTGTGCAACTGCGCCGAGCGCACAGCCTTGTTCAGCGCCATCGCCGCTGGATACAAACCCGGCGATTTCAGCGCCATGGCGGTCGTGGCCGACACACCCGAACCGGTCACGCCTTGTGGCGCATGCCGCCAGGTATTGGCCGAACTTTGCGGACCGTCGATGCCCGTCCTGCTCGCCAACATGGCTGGCGCCACGCGGCTGACCACGGTCGAGGCGTTGCTACCCGATGGCTTCCGCCTGACGCATTCGAGCTGAGCACGCCTTTGCGCGCCCTGCATGAAAGGCTTGCAGACCGTAGATCGCCACTCGCAGTTGTAGGATAGGCGTTTCCCCCGACACGACCTCCCCATGCCCGACGCGCTCTCGCTGCTTCAACAACGCCATTCCGCGCCCTCGCGCCAGCTTGGCGAACCTGCGCCGGATGCGGCCACCTTACGCAAGCTGTTGGAAGCCGCGATTCGCGTACCCGACCACGGCAAGCTGGTTCCTTTCCGGCTGATCGAATTGCGAGGTAACGACAAGCTGGCATTCGGCGCAAAACTGACTGAGCGCGCCATCCGCCGCAATCCGGAATTGCCCGAATCCAAGCGGGAAAAGGAGCGATTTCGCTACACCTTCGCCCCCTTGGTGATGGTGGTGGTTGCCCGCTTGGATGCCGATAGCGGCATACCCGACATCGAACAAAAACTTTGCGCAGGCAACGTGGCCTACAACATCCTGCTTGGCGCGTACGCGCTCGGCTTCGGCGCGCAGTGGCTCACCGGCTGGGCGGCTTATGACGCGGAAGTTGCAGCGCTGCTGAATCTCGCTGACAACGAATGCGTGATTGGTTTCGTGCACATCGGCACGCCGCAAACCGAGATCCCCGATCGCGAACGCCCTGCTCTGGATGATTTGTTGAGCGAGTGGAAGGCCTGATCACGTGACGGCATCCAGTCGCCCGACCGCACACCTGATCGATGGCAGCCTGTACGTATTCCGTGCCTGGCACTCGATGCCGGACGAGTTCCACGATGTGGATGGCCATCCGGTCAACGCGGTGCACGGCTACACACGTTTCCTGTGCGAGCTGCTGGAACGCGAGCGCCCCTCGCATCTCGCAGTGGCGTTCGACGCATCGCTCACCACCTCGTTCCGCAATGCGATCTATCCGGCTTACAAGGCCAATCGCGAGTTGCCACCGCCAGATTTGGAGCGACAGTTCTTGCAATGTCGCGCGATGACCGAGGCGCTCGGCATCCATATGATGATCGATCACAGCTACGAGGCCGACGACCTTATCGGCAGCGCACTTTGGAGTCTGCGCGAACACGGTTTTCGCAGCGTGGTCGTTTCGGCCGACAAGGACTTCGGCCAGCTGCTTGGTGAACAAGACGAGCAATGGGACTTCGCGCGCAACATGCGTTGGGGCCCCGCCGGCGTAGTCGAGCGACTGGGTGTGCGTCCGGAACAAGTCGCCGATTTTCTCGCACTATGTGGCGATGCCGTCGACAACATCCCTGGTGTGCCTGGCATCGGCGCGAAGACGGCAGCTGCGTTATTGACGCACTTCGGCAGCCTGGACGATCTGCTTGAACGCATCGATGAAGTGGCTTTCTTGCGCATTCGTGGCGCTGCCAGCTGCGCGGCCAAACTGCGCGAGCATGGTGAATCGGCACGACTGTATCGTCGCCTCACACGTATCGCACTCGATGCGCCGATCATGGACAGCATCGATGCACTGGTGCGTCGACGCGGCACGGACAAGCTTGAATCGCTATGCGAGCAACTTCGCCTCGGCCCGCTCACACGCAATCGGTTGCGCGCATTGAATAACGCAGAAAACAGCGCCTAGCGCCGCGCAGTTCCATCGCGACGCATTCACGCATCCCCTTACTTCCAACCAGGCCCTATCCCGATGAATTCTGCGGACCGCAAACCTGATGACGCCAACGCTGACGTAGAAACCCTCCATCAGGGCCGCTGGCTCAGCTTGCGTCGTCGCGGTCGCTGGGAATACGCCGAACGCAACAATCCAGGCGGCGCGGTCATCATCATCGCGGTAACGCCTGAAGATAAGGTGTTGTTCGTGGAGCAATACCGAGTCGCCGTACAACAGTTCACCATCGAGATGCCGGCAGGCCTGGTCGGCGATCTGGCCGGCAAGCAAAACGAAGGCGCGCTGCTGGCCGCGGAGCGCGAACTGGAAGAAGAAACCGGCTATCGCTGCGGCAGTGTGAGCTTTGTGCATGCTGGCCCGTCATCGTCCGGCATGAGCAGCGAGATCATCGCCTTTGTGCGCGCGCACGATCTGGTCAAAGTCAGCGATGGCGGCGGCGATGAAAGCGAAAGCATCGTGGTGCACGAAGTCCCTCGCCAGCAAGCGGGTGAGTGGTTGCTGGCACGCGCCGCCGAGGGTTATTCGATCGATCCGAAACTGTTTGCCGGCTTGTGGTTCATCGAGCACGCCAAAACGTTTGGCTGAGCCGATCAAGGCTGCAAGGTACGTTCCTTTTGCAGCCTTGCATCGAGGTTTTTCTCGGCCTCGTCGGCGTAGGCCTTGCACGCGCCCGTATCGATTAACGGATCAGGATGCTTGCCTTCCTGACGTCGGTGCACTTTGTCCCAAAAGTCGCTCGCATCAGGATGCGGCGTGAGCAGAATGTCGCAAGGCAGTGCAGCCACTGTCGCGATGGCGTGACGGAAATCTTCGACACGATGCGGATGCGCCGCATCGTCCGTGAAGCGGAATTGCGGCCGGCTTATCGCAGAGAGGCTGTCCGCATACGCGATGTTCAAACAGATGCGCCCTTCGCAGCTGCGCCAGGTCCACGAAGTGCTGCCCGGCGTGTGACCTGGCGTGGCATGTGCAGTGATGTCGACGCCGCCTAGATGCAGGGTTTCACCGTCACTTACGGCGCGCACGTTATGCACTGCTGGATACGTCGGGGCATCTTGGTATTGAGGATCTTCCGGATCTGCCCCACCCAGATCCATCGCGTGCGCGCCAGACGCACTGGCCAACACTTGTGCGCCGCTTATGTGCTGCAATTCGGCGATGCCACCAGCGTGATCCGAGTGCGCGTGTGAATTAAGAATCCAGCGAACGTCAGTGATGCGAAATCCAAGTGTGCGGATATTGGCTTCAATACGCGACGCGGATTCCGGAAGATCGCCATCGATCAGTACGAGGCCATGCGGCGTCGCCACCAGTATCGACGACAACCCGTGCGGGCCGACGTAATAGGTGTTCCCGAATATTCGAAATGGCGTCTGCGGCGCATTCCAGGCGGCGCGATCCTGCGCGCCTGCCACCGTCGATAAGAGAGAACAGCCCAATGCGACGGCAAGCGATAGCCGAGTAGACATGCTCGATCCCAGAGAGTGAAGTGACGGCGATGATCCAACGCAAGGAAGCCGGAATGGTGGCGCGCTCATGGCGCTCGCCCGGCAATACTCTAGCTTCGGCAGGCGATGCGCTTTAGTTCGAATGCGCTCTTAGCGCGCGCACTCGCCAAGTCGTCAAGGCAATGCCGATGAGCGTGAGGCCGAACCACCATCCAGCCAGCCCGTTGTCATTGCCTAGCCATAACACGCCATCTATCGCACCGATCACCAGCACGGCGATGGAAGGCGCCAGGATGGGATCGATGCTTTTGTAATGCCAGCGCAACAGCAATGCGGAGCCGAGCGTGGCCAGCATCACGGCAAGGATGCGGCGCAGCCAGCGGTGCCCGGGTGGCAAAGGCAGATCCGGGAAGATATCAGCAACAGGCACATCGCCGACTTGTACCGCGAAACCAACGCCATCGGCCGCATCGCTGGCGGGAACCAACTTGTTGCCGTCGACCTTCGCGATAATCGTCACCGTTTGCACCGGCACGGCTTCCCAGCTCACACGAAGATCACCAACCTGTGGATTGGAAGGCACCGCACTCGTCACCAGATGATCGTTGTACAAGCTGAAACTAGCGGCGAGATTGCTCGGCAAGCTACGCAGATCCGGCGCAACGGGCTGGCTTCCACTCAGCGCATGCACCAGGTTCGGCGAGAGTACGAAGTCGTTCACGCGGGCCAATCCAGCATCAAACTGCGCGTTTTCCAGGGGAAATGGACCTGGATTGCCATGACCTTCCGGATGATCGAAATGGCTGGAATCGATGGGATGGTCTTCCCAATCCATTTCATAGGAAGCCGGGCCGCCGTACTTCATCTGATGCCACTGGAACATCTGCACATGCCGGATCAGCACCGGCTGGTTGGTCTGCTGGTTGAACTGAGGGTCGAGCGGCGACTCCACCACTTGCAGCGGGCCGACCACGCGCACCATGTAACCTTCCACATCGGCACCGGGACGACCGTTAACGCCCAGGTCGAGCACATCGCCGCCGTGCCGCATCATCTGCGCCCGGTAGTCGATCTGTCCTTTTTCGGTGACGGCAGCGATGCCCACGCCGATAAGCAGGACAACCGCCCCCAGCGCGGGCAACAGCAACTCACGGATTGAGAGGGGGGGCTTGCGCTCGCCGCTCATCGAACCTCCGGGTGGTGTTTCAGATTGTGGCGCCGCGCAACTCGGGCAGCTCTTGCGTCGTACCATAGCGCCCACGCTCGTCGCGTGTCACGCGGGCGATGGCGCAAGCATGATCGTGGGTGAAGAAAAGCCGCACGTTGCGTGCGAGCTTGTCGTCCAGAAAGCTGCGTTTTTCTTCGATCAAGGCTTCGGGGAAGCGGTCATAGCCCATCGTGATGGGCAGATGCACCCAATGCCGGCCGGGGATCAGGTCGGCGCAAAAAACTACGCCCGCGAATTCGGCCAGCATCAGCCCGGGGGTGTGGCCTTCCGAAAAATGAAAGCGCACGGCCTGCCCCAGCGTTTGCGAGTACTCGCCAGCCACCAGTTCGAGCCGGCCGCTCTGCAGCAGCAAATCGTGCAGTTCCGGGATGAACGATGCGCGATCGCGCGGGTGCGGCTTCAACGCGCGCTGCCAGTGATTGGCGCCTACCAGGAAGCGCGCATTAGGGAACAGCAATTGCGGTGTCTTGCCCTCCTCCCACGCCGCGAGCAAACCGCCGGCGTGGTCGAAATGCAGGTGCGAGAGCACCACGACATCGATGTCTTCATGCGAAACACCCGCAGCGGCCAGCGATTCGAGCAGCACGTGATGACTCTCCACCACGCCATAGCGCTCGCGCAGCGAGGGCTCGAAGAACGCGCCGATACCGGTTTCAAACAGAACGTTGCGGCCGTCGAGACCCTTGATCAACAGGCAACGGCAGGCGAGCGGGATGCGGTTGAGTTCGTCCGGCGCAATCCAGCGCGACCACATGGCCTTGGGCGCGTTGCCAAACATCGCGCCGCCATCCAGTTTCTGCGAATTGCCGTTGATCGACCACAACTGCATAAGCTCAATTCCACACTGATCTATTCATCACACATCGCAAAGAAATTACTGCACCTTGCCCAAGCCATCCGGCCGGCGAGGATCGCTCGCAGCATCGAGCTTGTTAGTGCGGCGATCCCAGATCACCACATTCATGAAGCCCCACGGCTCGCGATCTTTCAGCGTGTAGCCCATGCGCGTCAGCGCTTCGCTAGTGGCCGCGTCGAAGGCGCCCGGTTCAACCGAGACGACATCGGGCATGTACTGATGATGGAAGCGCTTGTACGCCACCACTTGATGCGCGTCGCCGCCATCGATAAACGCGAGGATGCCTTCCAACACCTGCGTAATGATGGTGGAACCACCGGGCGAACCGATCACCGCAGTGCGATCCGGTCCAATCACGATGCTCGGCGACATCGACGACAGCATGCGCTTGCCCGGCTCCGGCGCATTCGCCTTGCTGCCTAGCAGGCCGTAAACATTGGGCTTGTTCGGCACCAGAGCAAAATCGTCCATCTCATCGTTGAGCAGCACACCCGTGTCTTTGGCGACAAAGGTGGAACCGAGCACGTAGTTCACAGTGGAAGTGATCGCCACCATGTCGCCGTCGGCATCGATGATGGAGAAGTGCGTGGTGTGCATGCCCGGATCAACACCGTTCGAAGGCGCAAGCATCGACGATGGCGTGGCCTTGTCCGGCAGGATGGTCTGGCGCAAGCCGTCGGCGTAATACGGCGACAGCAGCATATCCAGCGGCATCTTCACGAAATCCGGATCGCCCAGGTAATCGTTGTGATCGCGAAATGCGCGGCGCATCGACTCGATCACCAGATGCACGCGATGCACTTCATCCAGCTTGCTCATGTCGAAGCCGGAAAGAATATTGAGGATCTCGGCAATCGCTACACCACCGGAGGACGGCGGCGGCGCTGTGATGACCTTGTAGCCGTGATAATCGACCGTGATCGGCGCGCGCTCTTTGACGCGATACGAAGACAAATCCTTCAACGTCCAATGACCGCCCGCAGCCTGCACTGCATCGACCAGCTTCTGCGCCGTTTCACCGCTGTAGAAACCGGACTGGCCGTATTGAGCGAGCAGTTCCAGCGTGCGTGCCTGTTCCGGATCGCGCCAGATTTCGCCGTCGGCGGGAACCTTGCCATTCGGCAAATACTTGGCGGCCGAAGCGGGCCAGCGCTGCAGATTTTTTTGCTCCTCCTGGATGGCGCCGAGCAATCGGCTATCCGGTTTGAAGCCATCACGCGCCGTGCGGATCGCAGGCGCGAGCGAAACGGTCAGCGGCACCTTGCCGTAATGCTTGGCCAACCACGCAAGGCCAGCCGGCTCACCCGGAATGCCTGCGGACAACGGACCTTTCAGCGATGTATCGCGGTTGGGCGAGCCATCGGGATTGAGATAGTCCTTGGCATTGACGCCTGCCGGCGCCGTTTCGCGTGCATCGATAAAGACGTCGCGATTACCGGCCGCAATGTGCATCGTAGCCATGAAGCCACCGCCGATGCCCGAACTTTCCGGCTCGACCACCGACAGCGTCGATGCCACGGCAATTGCCGCATCGAAAGCGTTACCGCCCTTGGCCAACACTTCGAAGCCCGCTTCCGTCGCCAACGCATTGGCGCTGGCAATGCCGGCACGACCGGGACGTTGCGCAAGCTGCGCTGCATGGGTGGATGGGGTGGGATTGTCGGCAGCGAACGCTGCGCTCGTACCCAATAAGAAACTGATGAGCAGCACATGCCAACGCAACGCAAGCGTCATCCCTTGATCTCCATCAGATGTGTATATTTGTCTTCGAGCTGCTCGCGCGTTTCGGTGTGCGCGGGGTCGACGATGATGCATTCCACTGGACATACGACCACGCACTGCGGCTCGTCGTGGTGACCGATGCATTCGGTGCACAACGCCGGATCGATGATGTAGAACTCCTCGCCGAGCGAAATCGCCTTGTTAGGGCAGACTGGTTCGCAGACGTCGCAATTGACGCAGGTATCGAGGATCTTTAGGGACATGCCGGATTAGTCTACATGGGCCGGCGCTTATTGTGCGAAGCAACAAAAAGCATAAGCGGTGAACGGCAGGCGAAACGCCAACGAACGTGCATCTTAATGCGCCGGGCAGGCGGCGAAGGCATTCGCCCTCCCCGCCAGCCCTGACGCCAGGTCTTAGAACTGGACGAAACGGATCGTTGCGTTAGTCGGCTTCAGCACGTCTTCCACGCGCTGCTCGTCAGCCTTGTCGCCAATGAACAGAACGATCACGCCCTTGAAGGAACCCGGCTTGGCGTCCTTGAAAGCGGTGGTCAGCAGGTCAGCCGTCTTGCCCGAATCCGGGCCGCCGAAGACCAGCATGTTGCCGGGTAGCACGCCGCGAGCGACGGTGTCTTGCACGTTGCTCAGCTGGCGATCGCGGGAATCCTTGACGTCATCGCTGTCGCCGGCCGGCACCATGTAGGCGTAGGGCTGGCTGGCGGACATGCCCTGCATATTGGCCTGCACGATCTGGCCCAGATACGCACCCCAGGCTTTGGAGTCGTTCGGATCGCTGGGCTTGGTGAGCTGAGCGGCCTGCTGAGTGGCCTGCTGCTGGTCGTCGCCCTGCTTGTTGCAAGCAGATAGCGCCAGGCAGCCGGTCAACGCGAGAGCGGTGGCGATGAGAGTGAGTTTACGCATAGTTGTCCCCTTCGGTTTCGGGTTGCTTTTTATGCCAGCGCTGCCGCATGGCCTGTTGGACCGCAGGATGCACGAAACCGGAGATGTCGCCCCCAAGGCGACCGATCTCGCGTACCAGCGAGGAAGAAATGAAGCTGTATTGCTCGGCCGGCGTCAAGAATAGCGTTTCGACCTTGGGTATGAGATGGCGATTCATGCTCGCCAGCTGAAATTCGTATTCGAAATCGGAAACGGCGCGCAAACCGCGAATGATCACGCCTGCACCAATATCAGCCACGAAGTCGGCCAGCAGACAATCGAACCCGCGCACTTCGACATTGCGCAAATCCGCCAACGCCAGACGGGCCAGCGAAATGCGCTCCTGCATGGTGAACCCCGGGCCTTTGCCTTTGTTTGGGCTTTCCGCCACAGCCACCACGATGCGCTCGAACAGCGGCGCAGCGCGCGCAACGAGATCCGCATGACCGTTGGTGATCGGGTCGAAGGTGCCTGGATAGACAGCGAGGCGTGTATTGACCGGCGTCGTATTCACGAAAGCAAAATTCGCGGGGGATGGAGGCCTTAGCTTAATGGAACGCCTTAAATCCGGCGATAGAGCGCATAACGCACCTCGCCTGCTTGCCCTTCGCGGTGCAGCATCCAGTTCGGCGGCAAGCTTGGCGCCAGATCGCGCGGCGATTCGACGTAAAGCTGCGCCGACGCAGCGAGCCAGCCACCATGCTCCAATTGTTGCGCCAGCGGTGTCCACAGCTGCGCGGCAAATGGTGGGTCGAGGAAAACAAGCCCGAACGACTGCGGCGGGCGCTGCAGAAAACGCGCCGCATCCGTACACGCCACCTCGCCACCCTGCGCCTTCAGCCTGGTCAGGTTGCCGCGCAAGGCATCCGCCGCTGCAGCCCCCGGCTCCACAAACTGCACCGCCGCTGCGCCACGCGAAAGCGCCTCGATGCCCAGCGCCCCAGTGCCCGCGCACAGGTCCAGCGCCCGCACCCCGACAATCGTTGGCGCCAGCCAATTGAACAAGGTTTCGCGCACCCGCTCGGACGTGGGCCGCAATCCCGGGAGATCGGGCACGTTCAAGCGGGAATTGCGCAGATGTCCGCCGATAATGCGGATACGTCCAGGCGCAGTGTTCATGCGCCCTCAGCGGACAGTACAGGTCGGGGTGATAGCATGGCGCCTATTGTCTTTGAATCACGCCCCTCATGCTCAAGTTCTGGAAGAAGAAGCCCACTGACAACGGCACCGGGGAAAACGAGGACGCCACAGACCAGGCGCCTACCGAAGCCCCGGCACCTGAAGCGCCTGAGGTTCCGATTTCCCCGACAATCGTCGAAGAATCCGCCGAAACGCCGTCCAAGCGCAGCTGGCGCGAGCGCCTTTCCGGCAGCACCTTCGCGCGCGGTCTCACTTCGCTGTTCTCGCGCCACCCAAAGCTGGACGACAGCCTGCTGGACGAGCTGGAAACCACGCTGATCACCGCCGACGTCGGCATCGAAGCCAGCACCTCGCTGGTCGAAGACCTGCGCAAGCGCATGCACAAGCGCGAGTTCGCTGACGCCGACGCACTGCTGCAGGCCTTGCGTCAAGAACTGGTCGCGCTGCTCAAGCCGGTCCAGCAACCGCTGGATATCAGCGGGCACAAGCCGCACGTGGTACTCATTGTCGGCATCAACGGTGCGGGCAAGACCACCACCATCGGCAAACTTGCCCGTCGGTGGCGCGACGATGGCCGACAGGTCATGTTGGCCGCCGGCGACACCTTCCGTGCCGCAGCAGTCGAGCAGCTCAAGACCTGGGGCGACCGCAACCAGGTGCCCGTGATCTCGCAAGGCCAAGACGCCGACGCCGCCAGCGTGATCTTCGACGCTCTGCAAGCCGCGCGTTCACGCAACGCCGACGTACTGATTGCCGACACTGCCGGTCGCCTGCACACGCAAGGGGGCCTGATGGACGAGTTGGGCAAGATCGCTCGCGTGCTCAAGAAACTCGACGCCGATGCGCCGCACGAAGTGTTGATGGTGATCGACGGCACCACCGGCCAGAACGCGGTGAACCAGGTACGCCAGTTCCGCCAGATCGTCGGCGTCACTGGCTTGGTGGTGACCAAACTCGACGGCACCGCCAAAGGCGGCGTGGTGTTTGCACTCGCGCGTGAATTTGGCCTGCCGATCCGCTTCGTCGGCCTGGGCGAAACCGCCACTGACTTGCGCGTGTTCGACGCGCAGTCGTATGTCGACGGGTTACTTCCCGCTGATTTCACTCGCGTCTGAATGATTCTCCCGCGCCCACTGCGACTGCTGCTGATTGTTTGCGCCAGCGTGCTGGGCTGCATCGCGCTCACGGTGCTGGCTGCGCTATACCTGTTGCTGCAGCCAGATCGTTTCACCGCCATGCTGCAGCAGCAAGCCAACGACGCCGGCCTGCAACTTACGCTATCGAGCCCTGCCAGCCCCACCCTTTTTCCACGGCCAGCGCTGCAGTTGGTCGGCATTACGCTCACTGCGCGTGACAACAGCGCTGCTGCTGCGAACATGCCCATCCTTGTAGCCGCTAATGGCCGCCTGGTATTGCCATGGCACACGCTATTCGGCGGCCCAATGGTGATCTCGCGGATGCAGATCGATTCACCGCGCGTCGACCTGGATGCGCTGCAAGCATGGCTATTCAACTTGCCGCCGCAATCGACTACCGTGCCCGAACAGATTCCACGCATCGCCACCGGTGTGCGCATCCGCAATGGCAGCGTGGTGGAAAACAACAGCGAATGGTTAACGGACGTCTCGCTGGATACTGGCCGCCTCGCCCCCGCGCAATCGTTCTGGGTCAACCTTTCGGCGAAGGAAACCGATGGCACGCCGCTGCAATTGCAGATATCGAGCGTGCCAAGCATCGCCGCCGGTGTATTGAATCTCGACAACATCATCCTGCAAGCATCCGACAGCAGCGCCACCGCATTGCACCTGACCGGCAACGCGCGCTGGACGGGTGCTGCCAACGCATCCGTGCATTTGCAAGGCAAGTTCTACGAAGCGAATGAAGGCAACTACGACGCGGCCGTCACGCTTACTCCAGCTGGGGAAAACAACCCCCTACTGCTGCATCTGAAGCTGCTGGGCAAAGAAAACCACATCGATCTGGAATTGCCTCCGCTCGCATTAGCGCAATGGTGGAACCAGATGGCCAATCCACTTGGCCCCAAACTGTCTTCACCGCCCGGCAATGGGCAGGTCAACATGGCTACGCTGGATATCGGCAAAATTCATATCGAAGGCTTGAGCGTGCAAACCGGCAACGCCGTGCCCGCCAGCGCAGCAAGTGTTTCACCCACCGCCAAGTCCGCTGCACCTCAGCTGCCGTGACGCCCTTCGCTACCGCCCTGCTCGCCTGGTTTGATCGCCACGGTCGTCATGATCTGCCTTGGCAACATCCTCGCGAGGCTTACCGCGTGTGGCTGTCGGAGATCATGCTGCAGCAGACGCAAGTTGCCACCGTCATTCCGTACTTCCAACGCTTCGTGACGAGCTTGCCCACGCTGCGCGATCTCGCTGCAACCGATGAAGACACCGTGTTCGCGCTGTGGTCGGGACTCGGCTACTACCGGCGCGCGCGTTTCCTGCATCGCGCGGCGCAACTGTGCGTAGAACACCACAATGGCGAAATGCCGCGCGACTTCGATGCACTAACCGCCCTTCCAGGCATCGGCCGCTCCACGGCGGGCGCGATACTCGCCCAAGCCTATGGACTGCGTTTTCCTATCCTCGACGGTAACGTGAAACGCGTACTGACGCGCTACCACGGCATCGTCGGCCATCCCGGTGAGCGCGAAGTCGAAAAGCAACTGTGGCAACGCGCCGATGCGCATACACCTGCCGAGCGCACTGCCGACTACACGCAGGCGATCATGGATCTGGGCGCCACCGTGTGCGTGCGCACGCGGCCGCTGTGCGGCGCATGTCCGATGCGTAGCGATTGCGTTGCCAACCGCGACAACCTCACCACGCAACTGCCCACGCCCAAACCAGGCAAAATCATCCCCACGCGCAGCACGGTCATGCTGATCCTGCGCGACGCCGATCAACGCGTGCTGCTGCAACGGCGCGGCGCGCAAGGCGTATGGTCGGGCCTGTGGAGCCTGCCCGAAGCCGAAGACGCCGACGGCGCATGGCGTGAAGCGCAACAACGCGCCCAAATCGACGATGCGCAATCGCTTACGCCATTCGTACACGTCTTCAGCCACTATCGCCTGCACATTCAGCCGCTGCTATTCGACGGCGCGACACCCGCGCGTGCAATCGCCGATAATGCCGACCTGCGCTGGTGCACCATCGCCGAACTACCATCGCTCGGCCTGCCCGCGCCCGTACGAACCCTGCTGCTAGCGCTGCCGGAACCCACCGAGGAACATTGATGAGCCGCACCATCCACTGCGCCAAGCTTGGCATCGACGCCGAAGGCCTGGACTTCGCCCCCTGGCCCGGCCCACTCGGCCAGCGCGTCTACGCTGAAATCTCCAAACCCGCATGGCAGCAATGGCTCGCCCACCAGACCATGCTGATCAACGA
>OUNK011150749.1_pt1 | contig 13773 bp, 15 predicted proteins | sample 1755341 | NCBI WGS metagenome assembly OUNK01 (sample SAMEA3914788, study PRJEB12502) | metagenome | biome: forest; material: soil | place: Canada | collected 2011-07-03 | depth 0.1 m | reverse complement strand
GCGGTGTACTGCGGCGTAAATCCGCAGGCGCTGGCGACGTTGACCACCAGCAGCACCTTGCCCTTGTAGGTACCCAGCGTGGTGGGGTCACCGTCGATGGTGTTCAGTTTGAACTTGTATACGGGCGCACCGGCATCGGCCACGGCCACGCCGCTCAGAAACAGCAACATCAGCATCAGGAAGATCTTGCGCACGAGCGCCTCCAGAAATCGTTATGTTCCAAGTGTACCTAAAATGCCCGGCGAATCTTGTGCCAGAGAGAACGTATAAAACTGGCATGAGAAGAGCATTTTATGGCGGGCTGCAGGAGGAGCTGTGGAACCCACTCATGATGAACGGACCGCCGCCAAAACCGGCAACCTGAATCAGCCCCATAGATAAGCTTCTGTTTACTTATGTTCGGAGATTCCTCGAAAGTCACGTTTCGGCATTACATTCTCGGCTGGCGACAACAGCCCAAAGCGCTCATTGACCTTGCGCTAACTACGTTTTGAGGATCGATCCCCATAAACGCGTTCTGTTTACTTAATGATTAACGCGTGAGTTACTGGCCCACCGGGATAAGATCGCCAGGGAGCTCACCCATCGCGAAACACTGGCCGACTTCTCGTTACTGATCGTTTATGAAGGGTTCTGAGGCAGCACTTTCCGAAATCGCAGCATCATCAACGACCGCGCTCGTCGAAGTGTTCTCTCGCCCTTTTTATGGAAGTCCAGTTATTTCCAATCCAATCCACAGCTCTTGCATTGGCCTCAGCAGAGTCAATCCAAGAGCGGTCAACTCGTACTCCACCCGTGGCGGCACTTCCGGGAACACCTCACGTGAGAGGAAGCCGTCTCGCTCCAGATTGCGAAGCGTAGTCGTCAGCATCCGCTGAGAGATTCCGTCGACCATTCTCTGCAACTCTGAGAAGCGGGCGCGATGGTTCGGGGTCTTCGCCAGCATGACAATCAGCAAGATGCTCCACTTGTCGCCGACCTTCGTCAAAAATTCCCGAACGGCCTTGGATTCATTGTTCTTGCACATGAGTGCCAACGGCTCTTTGGTATTTTGGCGAAGCTTTTCATGGTTCCCTCGGTGTGCGTTCTTGCGGTTAAAGTGCCGTCTTCCAATCTTGGTGCTCTCACTTCATGATGTAAGTATTCAATAGTAACCAAGGAGTGCATATGGCCGCAGCACAATCTAAAGCTCATTCGACACCTGTCTTCTCTGTAAGCCCGATCGTGCTTTCAGCACCAGGACGTAGTTCGGATTTGCAATTGCGAGTCTCAGCCCCCGTAGCCGGGACCCAATTGCCCATCATCGTCTTCTCGCACGGATTCGGTTCTTCCATGGACGGCTATGCTCCGCTCGCCAACTTCTGGGCGGCCCACGGCTTTGTCGTGACGGACGCAGGCCCAGAAAAAGCCGATCAGGCGGCTTTGCTTCTTCTGCTTGGCCAAACGGCCGTCTTTTCAGGTGTTGCGGAAGTTGAGCAAGACATCGAGGTCGATTTGGTCGATATACTCAAGTCCCGCGATTTCACACCAGACGAGGAACTGCTTGCGGAACATGGTCTCGAGTTTAGAGATAGTGGCAGGAGAGAGTTCACGGCTGACGGCGTCGGCCAGATAGGCCTTGACGGCGGCTTTGATGTGACTCTCGGTTTCTGCGCCAGTCCGAGCTGCGGTGCAGCAGGTGCAGGCGACAGGTCAACTGTGGGTGGCAGGGGAGCGGATGGCGGCAGAATCTCCGGTTCGGGAGGCGCGGTTTCCGGGAACTCCATCTGATGACGGGGCCTCTCGGCATCATCCCAGAGGCGGGTCCTGGCGCTCAGGCGGACGAATTCGCCGTTGTGCGATCCCCAGATCCATTTGGGGCAGTTGCAGCGGCGCCAGAGCGTTATCAGAGATCAATCCTCATAACGCCGCAGTGTGGATAAGTATAACAGGATTTGTTATATTTAGTGGATGGACGGGACCGAGCTCAAACACGCACGTTTGGCTTCGACATGGACCCAGCATGAGGCTGCGCAGAAGCTTGGCGTAACACAGGCCTATCTTTCCATGGTGGAACGAGGCACCCGCCCGGTGTCGAGCGAGCTTGCCTCACGAGCGATGGGTGTTTTCGAGGTGCCCGCAACGGCCCTCCCTCTCGGGAAGTACGAGCATGCTTCTCGCGGTGAGTTGTACTTCAAACAGTTGTTGGGAGCTCTCGGGTATTCCGGGTTTGCCTATCTCCGGGGGGCGGTAAAGGCGAACCCGGCAGAACTGCTTATGGAAGCGCTCGACTCCGAGAATCTCGATTCGCGGGTCACTGAGGCGTTGCCCTGGGTCCCGGTCGCCTATCCAAAGTTGGATTGGGTTTGGCTGACGATAAACGCCAAAGTGCGCGACCGGCAGAATCGGCTTGCGTTCGTTGTCTCGCTGGCGAGCCAAGTCGCCGAAAAAAAAGGAGACGCCGGCCTTGCGAAGAGCCTCTTTGAGAGAGCAGGAACGTTGGAGCGGTCTCGCCTCGCAGGGGAGGACACGCTCTGCAAGGAGTCCATGACACAGGTCGAGCGAAAGTGGCTGAGAAGCCATCGGACTACGGCGGCTGAGCATTGGAATTTGTTGACTGACCTTTCTGCGGAGCAACTCGATCATGCCTTTCACTAAACGTCCACCGGAGCCGTGGGACTCCTTCCTGAAGGACTTGGACGCGGCCGTAGACGCGCCGGTACGTCTGGATTGCATCGGTGGGTTCGTCGTCACCCAACTCTATGGGTTGGACCGACCCACTGCGGACGTGGATGTGATCGAACTGGCCCCACATGAGGCAGCCCAAACCATCCTGTCCCTCGGTCTGCGTGGTGGTCCGCTCTCTCAGAAGCATCTCATCTATCTTGATCGGGTCGCCGTTGCCGCCATCCCCGAGAACTATGAAGACCGGCTCGTGGAGATGTTTCCAGGTGCCTAATTGGTGCCAGGTGATCCAGCTTGTGGACCAGCCTTTGGTCTGGCTAATAGATAGGTGTCCATTATCCAGCCGTTCTTCTGTCTCAGCTCATTGCGAACTTCTATAATTCTGCTCGCAATTTCACTGAGCCTTCCAGACAGGAGTATTTCTTCGTCCATTCCCAGATAAGCACCCCAATAAATATCAAGCTCTTCATCGAGCAGATTGTTGAAAGAGCACTGCCCGTCCAACATCACGATTGTTCTTTCCGCAGAGCCGCTCAAGCCAGCAGCGAGGTGACGACCTGTTGTAATGACGATTGATTCCCCTATCCCGTTCAGAGTGATCTTGTGGCGGGCAGCCAAAACTTGAACGCTGGTAATGCCCGGGATGACCTCGAACTCAAAACAAAGCCTTCCATGAGCGGTTATATGTTCGATGATTCGGAGCGTGCTGTCGTACAACGATGGGTCTCCCCACACTAGGAAAGCACCGCACTGATCCTCTTCAAGTTCTTGTGCGATCATCTGTTCATAGATCAAGGCTCGCTGCCGATGCCAGAGTTCAACTCGAGTTGTGTAATCCGATATAGTCGGGTCGCGGACAGGATCCTCTGCTTCGACCACACGATATGACCTGTTCTCGATATATCGTTCGCATATCTGTTTTCTCAGGTTGACGAGGTCCTGCTTCGCTTCGCCCTTGTCCATGAAAAAGAATACGTCTACGAGGTTCAGTGCTTTGATCGCCTGCACCGTGATGTATTCGGGATTGCCGGCGCCAATGCCGATTAGATAGAGCTTTCTCATAGGGACCATCACTCCGTGGGAGACAACATCGCAGTCGGGGATATTCACAGCAATTGTGCAAGTTTTTGAAGCACGTCATCCGGTTGGGGTACAGTCGGGACGTTGTGTTTCCGTGGGCGATCGATCATGATGACCGGAATCCGGAGGGCTCTCGCCGCCTCGATCTTTGAATAGGTTGCCGTGCCACCGCTATTTTTGGAAACGATGACGCTGATGGACTCAGAGCGAAGCAGCTGCAGTTCATCGTTGAAATGAAACGGTCCACGCTCCAAAATCAGTTTCGAGTTGGCGGGCAACGTTTCGCCAGGGGCATCAATGGCACGCACCAGAAACCATGCGTCTTCGCATTTGGAAAATGCGCCAAGCTCCTGCCGTCCAATGGAGAGGAACACACGGTTGCGTTGATGGTTCACCAAGGACGCAGCGAATTTTACATCGGGTACAGCGCGCCAGCAATCGTGCTCTGTTGGCTCCCACGACGGGCGCTCCAATGCGATGAGCGGAACGCTTAAGGTTTTGCAGGCCGACTCGGCGTTGCCACTTATCCTCGAGGCGAATGGATGAGTCGCATCGATAACCACCCCTATTTTTTCTTCGACCAAATAAGAGATCAGTCCCGTAACCCCACCAAATCCTCCAACTCTAACAAGCCCAGCGGGGAGTGTAGGCTGGCTCACTCGACCGGCGAAGGATGAGATCACCGTTAAATCATCTCTGGCTGCCAATTGCGTGGCAAGCTGCGATGCCTCGCTTGTCCCCCCCAGAATCAGAACTCGTGGAGAGTGAGGTCGAGTTGGGGTTGGAACGGATTGCATCTCGATGACCTCGTCTGCGCCCATAGAGCTATCCCTCGACTGTGTCCGTACGATCCCTTGCCGTCGAATAGAGGTAGCTCTCACCGAAGGGAGCCTGGCCGAGCGATCTTCCAACCAGGATGAGGGCATTGCGATCTATACCCGATGCCTTGACCATCCTATGGATGGTCGCCAGCGTGCCGCGCAGGATGCGTTCGTCGGGCCAACTGGCCCGGAAGACCACGACGACGGGGCAGTCTTCGCCGTAGAGTGGGAGCAGCTGTGAGGACACCTGGTCGAGATTCATGATGGAGAGGTGAATGGCGAGCGTCGCGCCAGTGCGGCCGAGGGTTGTGAGGTCTTCTCCGGCGGGCATCGGTGTGGAGCGTGTCGCGGTGCGAGTGAGGATCAAGGTTTGAGCCACATTCGGCAGCGTGAGTTCTTGATTGAGGGCGGCAGCGGCGGCGGCGAATGCAGGAACCCCCGGAGTGACGTCGTAAGGAATACCAAGCCGCCTCAGGCGGCGAATCTGTTCCGCCATCGTGCTCCAGATGGAAAGATCGCCGGAGTGAATGCGAGCGACATCAAGCCCTTTTGCGCGGGCCTCGACGATCTCCGCGATGATCTCATCAAGGTTCATCTCGGCCGTATCGACAATGCGGGCCCCGGGTGGTGCATGGGTAAGTATTTCCTTGGGCACGAGCGAGCCGGCATAGAGGCAAACAGGCGAGTTGTGGATGTGATCCCGGCCCCGGAGGGTGAGGAGGTCAGCGGCTCCTGGGCCCGCGCCGATAAAGTGGACGATCATGAATGCTCCCCTATGGGAAGTGCCGCAACTGCGCAGGTGCAGAAACGGCCTTTCGTTTGCGGTAGGATGAGACGCGCAGCGGGACCAAGCGAGGCTAGCGCGGATGCTTCTGCAATGTTGGCGGTGCCTGTTTTCGAGAGGGCCAATGAGGAGTGGGTGGTGATTCCCGCGACGCCAGCAAGAGTGCTTGCCGGGAGGAGCACAAGACGCAAGCCCAGGATTGAGGCGACGATCGCACCTATCGAAGCACGACGGTCAAGCGTCGCGATTATGGTTCCAGACGGTATTGGATCGAGGGATGCTTCGATCAGGCGGATCATGTCGGCGCTGTAGGCGCGGGACGAGCAGCCGATTCCGATGGAGAGACGCTCGTGCTGGATGCTATCGGTCACGGCTTGGTCACCGTCCATTGAGTAATCGGCATCATCGGTCGCCATCCGTACGAGCCGCCGATCAGATCGGCTCGGGAAACCGTCATGCGCATCAAATCGCCTCCATAAAGTGCATGGCGCGCGACGAGTCTCGCTTCGCTCTGGAGCGTGACTGCATTTGCAACGAGACGACCACCTGGGGAAAGCTCCGCCCAGCAAGCGTCGAAGAGGTTTTCGTTGCTGACGCCCCCTCCGATGAAGATCGCATCCGGCGAGCGCAGGTTTACAAAGGTGGCGGGCGCAGTTCCTTGGATAACCTTCAAAGTTGGTACGCCGAGCCGCGCGGCATTCTCCCGGATTCGAACTGCCCGTTCCACTCGCGCTTCGAAGGCGATGCAGGAGCACGAGGTATGAACACGCATCCACTCGATACCGATCGATCCGGTGCCGGCTCCGACATCCCAGAGGGTTTGGTTTGGGAGCGGGGCGAGCCGAGCGAGAGTCACCGCGCGAACCTCCCGCTTGGTCAACTGCCCATCCGTATCAAAGATATAGTCCGGTAAACCCGGAGCGAGGGACAGAGGCCTAGCTGTCGTGTCAGGAGCGCAGAGTACCGCCATGAGATTCAGCTTGCCGCACTGCTTGTTCCGCCAGGATGCCGCCAGTTCCGTGATGTTCCGCTCTGAGGAACCACCCAGATTTTCGAAGACATCGATCTTGCTTGAACCGTATCCAGATTCCGTCAGGAGCCGGGCGACGGTCGCCGGCGTGCTGCCATCTTCGGAGAAGATGACGAGCCGCTGACCGGGATAGAGGTGGCGCAGCAACTGCCCTACGGGTCGGTTTACCAGCGTAATCAGAGTCGTCTCCGCCATCGGCCAACCAAGTCGCGCACAGGCGAGAGAGAAAGCGGAGATCTGCGGAATAACGCGAAACTCGGTTGCGACAAGGTCGCAGGTGAGAGGTACTCCCACACCGTGGAGCATGGGATCACCACTGGCGAGCACGGTCACTCTCTTCTTTCCGCGATACTCCGTGAGGATTTGCTGCACGGCTGGGGTCATCGGAGAAGGCCAAGGGATACGGCTTGGAGAAGAACCGGCAGCTGGTACGAGGGCAAGGTGACGAACTCCTCCATAGAGCACCTCGGCGGACTCTACTGCTCGTTTGGCCTCACCGTTCAGTCCCTCCCAACCATCTTCGCCGATGCCTACGATCGACAACCAATGCTCCGTGGCAGTCATGCGCCATTACTCCTGTCACCGTAGATCCGGGGAGTGTAGATGAGTTTCCTGGCGTTCGACAATGCGATCGCCCGGGTTGTTGAGGAACCAATGAGAACGATCGATTGCATATCGGCCAGTGAAGGATCGAAGTGTTCAAGATCGGTGATGGTAATTCGTTCGTTTGACCTGCCGACGCTACGTGCAAGGACAACAGGTGTCTCCGGGCCTCGGTGTTGGGCGATGATCGTCTGCGCCTCGGCAAGCTGCCATAGCCGTTCCGATGAGATCGGGTTGTAGATTGCGATCGCGAAGTCGGCGGCGGCTGCTGCCTCCAATCGCTTTGCCACGATCTCCCAGGGTTTGAGCCGGTCAGAGAGCGAGATGACGCAGAAGTCGTGGCCTAGAGGGGCGCCCACTCTCGATGCAGCTGCCTGCATGGCCGATACCCCAGGAATAATGCGAATGTCCAGAGAGTGCCAGGTTGGCGGTCCCTGATCCACGCATTCCAGAACAGCCGACGCCATGGCGAAGATGCCTGGGTCTCCAGAGGAGACGACGCAAACGCGGCGACCTGATTCGGCAAGCGAAAGAGCGTGTCGTGCGCGGTCCGCCTCGACCTTGTTGTCGGAACCGAAGCGGCGCTGACCGGATCTCACGGGGACTCGATCGAGATAGGTGTGATAACCCACCAGGTCGGTCGCCTCGGTCAGCGCCTGCTGAGCTTCTGGCGTAATCCAGCCAGCAGCACCGGGGCCCAGGCCAACGACGGAGATCCAACCGGCGCTCCGAATGGTTTCGTCCCGCCGGGCCTGACTTACATCTGGAATCAGGATGAGCGAAAAGTAGGGGACGTGGAACGGATCGACCTCGCGGAGTGGGATGATGCGTTCGGCAGCCATTGTCGCTCGTTCGATGAAAAGTGATTTGTCCGCGAGACCGGCCGTATCGATGGCCCGCTTTACCTTGGCGAAGTTTCGGCCGAGCTTCATGATGGCGAAGGCGCCCTGCTGGCTTAGCTTTGCGATTAGTACATCTTCGGAGAGAGTTCCCGGGAGCACTGTGAACTCGGAGTCCCTGCGGACGAGCGGCGTTCCAAGCTGTGCGGCTGCGCCCATGATTGAGGCAACTCCGGGAATTATCTGCGTGGAAAAGCGATGAGCGAGACGGTCATGAAGATACATGTAAGACCCGTAAAAGAAAGGGTCGCCTTCGCAAAGGATGGCCACATCCCGACCCTCTGCAAGATGCTCCGCAATCTGCCCGGCCATCTCGTCGTAGAACTGAGACAGGGCGACCTCGTATCCTCCGGGATGGTCCGTCTGCTCTGTCGTAACCGGGTACATCATCGGAAGTTCGATTTGACCGTGGATCAATTCCAAGCCCACGATCGAACGAGCGTTGCTCTGACCATGTCTGGCGCAGGGATAGGCGATGACGTGAGCCTGCCTGAGCACACGCTGCGCTTTGATCGTAATGAGTTCCGGATCGCCGGGACCGACTCCTACGCCGAAAAGACGTCCATTTTGCGCGTCGATGATCATTCCTCCTCACTCGCGAGCGCATTGATTGCCGCCGCCGCAATGGCGCTGCCGCCGCGCCGTCCTCGAACGGTGAGGTAGGGAATTCCAAACGGATTAGCCGCAAGTGCTGCCTTCGATTCAGCCGCTCCTACGAATCCAACAGGGATGCCAACGATCAGTGCTGGCCGTGGCGCTCCATCGTGGAGGATGTCGAGCAGATGGAAGAGCGCGGTGGGAGCGTTGCCGATGACGACGACGGAGCCGGCGAGTTGCTCTCGCCATAATTCGACAGCGGCGGCACTTCGGGTGGTGTTTAGGGTTACAGCCAGTTCCGGCGTTCGCGCATCGCTCAATGTGCAGATGACGTCATTATTCCGGGGGAGCCTGGAACGCGTGATCCCATTTGCCACCATCGTCGCGTCGCACAACAATGGCGCACCCGTGAGCAGTGCATGGATGCCCACTGCGGCCGCATCCGGAGACGCCTGGACATCCTGCGGAAGATCCGTCATACCGCATGCATGGATCATGCGAACGACAACGCGAGCAAGATCGGTCGGAAAAGCAGATAGATCGGTCTCTCTTCTGATGATGGCAAAAGACTTTCGATAGATGGCCGCGCCATCCTTGATGTAGTTCATCGGGCAGAGACCTCGGATAGCAGATTTTCATGCAGTGCGGTGACCGCATCGAGTGCGAATTCACGCGAACATTCGGACACAACACGATGTCCGGCGATATTAAGGGTATAGCCCGACAGACCAGCAATAAGTTCGGCGGTCGCGCCGTGCCGGCGGGCGCACTGCTTGTCGCATCCGGATAGGTTCACCGTCCATCCGGAAGGCACTGCGTGGCCAAGAAGGCGCTGCGCGAGAGAAGCAGCGTCGCCCCGTACATCGGCCAGCGACGCATCGCACCCGGTGATTCCGGCGCAGGCAGCAATGCCCTGAAAGCCCTCTTTCCCGTCACAGGACAATCCCAGGGTACGGAGATGTCCAACAATATTGTCCGCCGCGCTCGCAGGGATAGAACCAAGCACGATACCACGCCATGGAGCAAGTCGAAGATCACCCTTGCACTCGTTCGCGGTGTTGGCAAGATAAATTGCCTGTTCGGCGGTGACCCGTCCGAGAGGGACAGACGGGATGATGTTGAATCGGCCAGGTTGAGTTGTGGGATAGATGCCCAGCAGCGCCTCGTTGAGGATGCGTGAGGGGGGCGAAGCAGGGGACGGCATTAACAGGTGCGAGAGGGCATCAATAATGCGTTGTAACGCCTCCGGAGCCGTCAGTACTGCTTTTGCGCGAACGGGCGTGCTGCACTCAAGAGCGAGTCCGATACACATCTTTGTCGCTGCCAACATACAGTCGACGGCATCCGAGTGTTTCACAACAAATCCCGAAGAGACTCCGCCGATGGAAAGGTGGAACTGTGGTGCTGGGTTGAGGGCTACTGCCTCAAGCGATATATCGTCGAGGTCGCGGCTAAAGCGGCTCGGTCCGCCGTGAATCGCGAAGCTGAACTTGGGGTGAAGGTTTGCAAAGCTCAGTTCTGCACGCAGTTGCCGATCCAGGTCATGAATCAGCGATCGCGGATCGATGAGTTCCTCGCCGTCAAGCCCCGCAATGGGGCTAGTGACGATATTGCGCACTCGATCATGCTGTGGCGAAGGCAGGAGGCCCGCCAAAGAAATGCCCTCAATAATGTGTCTGAGGTCTTGATTTCGAATCGCTCGCATCTGAAGGTTCGCCCGCGAGGTGATTTCAATGGTTCCGTCGGCAAAACGATGCGACAGATGGGCGACGGTTCTAAGCTGATTTGCCTCGATCAACCCTCCCGGCACCCGGATGCGGATGAGTAGACCGTCTTTCGCCTGGACTGCATGAATGACGCCCGGACAAAAATGCTCCCCAACTCTCATGGAGCGTCTACTTCCTGAGCGATAGCGGGGGACGTCGGCCTCGGTCTGAACAAGTGCACCTCATCAAAAGCTGGAAGCGGGCACAAAGCTCAAGTACCTATGAGCGATTGCTTTCCGTTTCCACGCGGAAAAGAATCAACACTATATCTGAGGTAGGTCTCCTGATTGACAGGCTGAGCGGTGTTTCGCAACGCTCTGGGAGTCTTCGCCTTCCCCGGTGCAATCGAGTGGCTTACGAAGAGTCTGTTTCCTGAACACAGTGGCGGGACCATGCCGGACTCACACCGGCTTCCCTGTTATGCCCTCGCGGGCACCTCAGAATCTTTACCTAATCTACCAGACTCGTCCCCTCCCGGTTCTAAAGCGGGCGGCCACTGCTCCGCAGGCTCCAGAATTGGAGGTCCGTGATCGACACTGGTGGTGCTCAACTTCCCGGCTGGAGGAGCTGTTGCCAACGTCCTTGCGCGTTTGCATGGCGTAGCGCTGCATGTGGTCGATGTGGGGTTGACGCGGACTTCAACAATGTCCAACAAGCTTTTTCTTGATTCCGATGTCAACGCGAAGCTCAAAACCTGGAAAGTGCCCAAAAGCTGTGCGCAAGCACAACCCGACATATCGGTTCCCCGACATATCGGTTCCCCGACATTCGGCGCGATACCCTCCTTCGGCATATACCGAACACCAAAGTTCAGGAGGTTGGGATATGCAATTTGCTGCAGGTTGGGGGACAAGTTACCACCCCCGCTGAACGACGCGGGGATGGTATTCCTCAGCGAAACCATAAAGGGGGCAGTGGTAGCTATGCCTTCTTGATTCGTCGCAGTCTAGCCCAGCGTTCCTTTTGGGCAGCCGCAATCTTCGCCCTGCCTTCAGCGGTCATTTGACGTTTCTTGGGTTTTGAGACCTCAACGACCTTCTTTGGACGACCGGGGCCTTTTGGGGCCGCGGCGGCCGTATTCCGGGACGCGTTGGTGGCCGAGGCTAGGAGCGCTCGGACCTTCTGTAAGCGGGCAATCTCTTCATCAAGTGCTACAAGAATCACGCTGGTATCCATTGGTTCTCCCTGCATAGAGAATACCAACTCGCGGCTGTGCGGAGGATTAGGATCCGAAGAGAGGCGTCGCGCAGGCCCGGTTCCCCCGCCACATTCAGCCCAGTTGCTAATCAATCCTGAATTGAGCCCACGACCGGAGTCAAAGGGCCACGATAGCTTGGCGAATATACTCTACGGTCGATTGTTGCCGAAGCCCCTTCAGGCGATTCACCTCCGTCGCGTAGCTCAAGGGCGCAAGCGCATCAAAGAGCCCCGGTCGAAGGTGGAGCACCCAGGTCGACTTCTTGTCCGGTACGCGGGAGAACGCGAATCTCGGCGCGAAGTTGGTATAGGTTTCAAGAATTTGCTCTCCGAGGCTCTGGCCTTTCAAGAGGCCAGCCTGGTCGGCGAATGCTACGAGGAAATTTCGATCGTTTCGAGGAATTGTGAGGAGAACTCCAGGGGACAGTCTGCTGGATAGCCGATTTTCGCCGGATGCTCGGTCGCTGCGCGGCGGAGTCCAATGCAGCGACCGACGTCGATGTGTGCCAGACATTCGAGATCTCTTCGGATTGCTGGACAGCCATCGACGATGGAACAGGCGAGAATATCGAGCTGAAAAACCCATCGCGAGGGGCGTCTCTCGGCGCTGAAAAGCGAGGACTGAAGACAGCCCTTCTCCCGGGTGGAAATAGGAGTTTTCCGCTCATTTCACGTCGACCAAGCCGACCAAGGTCGGCGCATGTTCCCTCGAATGAGTACGTGCAAAACCGGTATGAGGCTTCGTTCGGCAGCTATGACGTCGATGAGGCGACGCGCAGGGTGACGCATCACGTGCAGGGATCGGTGGCGCGGGAGTTGCTGGTCGGCAAGGACCTGCCGCGAGTGTATCGGTTCACCGGGGACGGAAGCTGGTTCTCCGGTCGGCTCGGCCGGAGGAACGCTGTCAGCCACTTGGCAGTATTACTAATCTTTGGTCTTGACCTTGGTGGTGTAGCGGCTCAGGAGGAACTCCTGGGCGAGGGCGCTGACCATGCGTCCGCCGGTGAGGATGAGGGCATTGCTGAAGACGAGTCCGGCACCACGGTCTGTCGAGGGGTAGTAGAGATTGGTGAGTGCGGAAGAACCCAGATCGCCGCCGATGCTGGAGTAGTTGAACTGCCATTGTCCGTTGTCACCCTTGGCACGGAAGGGGCTGGCGAGGGCGTGAAGGACGCGGGAACGGGTGGTTCCGGTGCCTTGATAGAAGTAGCGGGGATCCTGGTGAAGGAGCGCGGGCAGCACGGCGCCGCCAAGGATGATGTCGCTAGCCCCACCGGCATAGCTGGCGCCGAAGCGTTCGAAGTAGCCCTTGGTGCCCTCGACGTAGGCGGGGGTGGCGGCGGCCTGATCAACGCCGGCGATGAAGGCGGCGGCACCGATACTGACGGCGTCGGTGGCGGTGCGGAAGGCGAGGGTGTACTTCAGCTTCGTCGACATGGGCGCGAAGCGGTGATCGTAGGAGACGTAGAAGTTGGGAATGACACCGAGGATGCGCTGATGTTCCTCGGCCTGGATCTGCTCGATGGCGAGCTGGCCGGCGTCGACGGCGTTGACGCTGGTGTCGACGGAGGCGATGGTGAGCTTGACCTCGGGCAGCTCCAACTGCTGGCCGGGCGTGAGCACGACTGGGGCCGAGGTCCAGGTTTCGAAGCCCTGGGCGTTGACGGTGACGAGGTAGGAGACGGCAGGATGGAGGCCTTGGATGGTGAAGGAGCCGTCCTGGTCGGCGGCGGCAGTGTAGTGCTCGCCGGGCGAGGGACCATCGACGCTGATGGAAGCGCCGGGAACAGAGGCTTCGCCGATATCGGCGATGATGCCGAGGAGGCTACTGGTCTGGGGCGTGGGCGCGGCGATCTCCTGAGAGGAGGCAAACAGGGCAGGGAGGCAGAGGAGAACGAGGCACGGGAGTTGCTTGAAACGCATCAAAGATTCCTATGGAGAGCCGGCGAGGCAACGCACACTATGTGGCTGGCCGGCTTGGGGGAGGGCTGTGTCGCTGAGGACACCTGCGTGAACCTGGAGCAAGGTTTGGCTGCGTGTGGTCGGGCGATGCAATCTGGTTTCTTGGCCGCCGAGCGAGTGTGGTTTGGTGCAAGCGCATCCTGAGATTCGTCGTTTTTGTTTTCGGCGAAAGAGGTGATCTCGCTTTAGTGCCGCATACTGAACTGATGTATGGGCGTTCCCGCACGACTCAATATAAAGTTTAGGGGCGATCCTGTGACTGATGGATCGTCCCACAGAAAGTGACGGCAACGCATAAACCGGCCATCATGGTGCAGCCTGTATCTTTTGAGCGTTATCACGGTTTCCAAGTTCGAGCGGCTGGTCTTCG
>OUNK011149962.1_pt1 | contig 13801 bp, 14 predicted proteins | sample 1755341 | NCBI WGS metagenome assembly OUNK01 (sample SAMEA3914788, study PRJEB12502) | metagenome | biome: forest; material: soil | place: Canada | collected 2011-07-03 | depth 0.1 m | reverse complement strand
ATGCCGATCGATTGCAACCAGGTGGCCGCCTCGGTGCCCTCCCGGTCGTAGGCCAGCAGATCGTAGCCGCCGCCCGGGCAGATGATCGCCGCCGGCGTCGGCTTGTCCGACACGGCCTTGAAGATTTCCAGAGTCGGCTTGCTGACATTGAGGACCATGAAGACGCCGTCTTTGCGGAGGACACTCTCCGGTTGCGGTAAATGCCAGCCCGCCATCTTGCCTGGAGGCCACAGGTTCACCAAGGTGCCTCGGGCTGGTTCCTTCGGCTCGATGATTGCGAAGAACACCAGGATGATGACCGAAACCACGACGAGGATTATTCGCATGTCCCGGTAGGCTACGGTCGATCCCGGCCTCAAACAACCCCTTTTCAAATGGAGTCATAGCTCAACTGGTTAGAGCATCCCCCTGTCACGGGGAAGGTTGCGGGTTCGAGCCCCGTTGACTCCGCCACTTTATGCCCAGGGCATCCGTGCAACCGGATGCGGTTGTCGTCCCGAACCGACGGCAGGTCCCCTTCAATGGGGATGAGCGCAGACAAGCGCCGCAACTTCCTGGGCGCCTTTTACAATAACGCCGGGAGTTGGGTGGTTCCCTAACGCTGGACTCACCACCCAGTGGACAGCTCCCCCTTTTTTTCAGTTAGTTCGCGGCTGAGGGTCTTGGTATTTCTTGAGAGAGCAGACGAACGCCCAGGTCCCCAATGCGAAAATTATGACTCCAACGCCAATCTCAATGATGGCGGCCCCTCCCTCTTGTTGCTCTCGCATCCCAATATCAAGCAGGCTTCTCCACGGGCGATGTGGCAGGTATTTGATCGAGACTGAGTCCCCCTCGTTTAACGAGGCCCAAGTTTCCGAGTCGACGCCAACCTGGCAGTCATAACGCTTACCATCTCCAGCGTAATAATGGTAGGCTAGGCGATACGGGGAAACTCCAGTATCGGACTTATCTTTCCCAGTCACGAAGCCTGAAGTCTCGACGGAGCGGGTTTTGAACAGTTCCCAATCCAGGAGCCTTGCGGTACCCAACAGTACCATGCAGACGGTAACGGGGGCGTAGATCAACAGCCATCCCCACGTTAATTTTCGAGCGAGCGAATTGCTGACTAGCCTGGGTGGCGGTATGCCGTTCTGTCTGGCTGCCTCGCTCATTTTTTTGTGTAAAAGAAGGCTGATGGATCCACTGCCTAATCCCAAACCTCCAAAAAGGTCTGCGACATCTGGACGGATAAAGGTGGTAACGACTGACAACGCAAGGGATGTGACGCAAAGGGCATTGAGGATAAGGATGCGAGTTTTAAGCGTCATCGGGTAATTCATAACAGCGGACGTTCGGCTCAAGCAAGAGGAGATTTGCTGTTCATTTTTCAATTCGGGCCGTAGCTCAGCTTGATAGAGCGCACCCTTGGGGTGGGTGAGGCCGCAGGTTTAAATCCTGTCGGCCCGACCAGTTTGCTGAGGGTCCTTCGGGTTGTCCCCGAGGGATCAATGCCCGGTCATTGCCATCGACCGGCGCCGGGGTCTGGCGGGAAGTGAGGCCCGCCAGACCCAAAGATTTTCATGGCTGGTTAGCTCAGTTGGTTAGAGCAGGGGTTTCATACGCCCAAGGTCGCCAGTTCGAGTCTGGCACCAGCCACCAATTTACGCCGGAGTGGTGGAATGGCAGACACACCACACTCAAAATGTGGCGCCCGATGGGCGTGCGGGTTCGACTCCCGCTTCCGGTACCACTTCAACTTGCATTTTAGGAGGCGAGGGATATTGTCTCGGCCATGGCCTTCTCACTTTTCCAGCCATCCTCGTGGTTCGGTCCGCCGGTCAGGAAAGACTGGGGGCTGTCAGAGGCGATTCATTTCCAGGACCACGCCACTCTTCAGGCCCGCCTCGCTGAGGGGCACAAGCCCACCGAGAAAGACATGAAGGAGGCGGTGAGCGGACGTCATCAGCAGACTTTTGCGTCGCATCACCATGTCTTCGATGTGACGACTGCCAACCTGCTCAAGGGGTTCATGACCGAGAAGACCCGCGAGCAATTTGAGGCGAGTGTCAAAGATATCCGGGATTGGCGGCGCACGGCCAGACACCCGGGCGAAGGGACCGTGGGTGACGACGAGATGCGGGCGTTGATTGATTCTGTGGTGCCTTTGACAAAAGAGCAGTCCGAGGCGAGGGCGATTGCTCTGGCCGCGGAAAGGGCAGCGGAGACTCCCAAGCCAACCCCGGCGCCTTCTCCTCTGGGATCCGCAATTTTTGAAAACAAGCATGACGAGATCGAGAAGTACCTGGCGGAAGGCCAAGTGCCGACCGAGGCCGATCTGGCCCAGGCTGTCCGGGCAAGGGCTGTCGACCCGCAGCACGGCTTCCGCAACTACCAGTACGATCTCAAGACCGCGGACCTGCTCAAGGGTTTCATGACGGTGCAGACCAAGGAAGCTTTCCTCGACGGGGTGGCGCATATCCAGGGCGCGATCAGCGTAGGCCGCGTCGGATACGTCAACGGTATGGACGCGATGCGCGACCTGGTCAACAAGGCGGTACCGCAGGAAGTTGCCGAAGACTCCCTCATGGAGAAGGCCCCCGCCAAGACAGCTCCCGAGATGGTGGCGGTTTCCGCGGCGAAGAAGAGCCCGTGGCTTCGCACTGATCTCCCGGACGTTCCCTCGCTCCCCTCCCAGATGGGGATGCCCAAGTATGGGCTGGCCGAGCACGGTATGCCGCGGATATTTTCCCGCGACGATTAAAATTCTTGATTTCCCTTGGGAATAAAGGAGGTGCCTTGGGGGCTGCTAACGTACACGCGGCCTGCCAGGGAAGGATCGTTTCGAGCGATCTCATCGGAGTGAAAAGCTCTGCCGCCTCCTGATACTCTTACAGAAGCAGTCCAACGCCCAGGCTCCGAATCCCTGGTAAAAAGGGGTGCAAGCCGAGGATTGTTTCTGTACTCTTTAATCGCGGGATAGAGCAGCCCGGTAGCTCGCGACGCTCATAACGTCGAGGTCGGGGGTTCAAATCCCTCTCCCGCAATTTTCGGTAGTGGGTGGGCAAAGCGAAAAGAAATCTCGATTAGCAGCCTGATGGTTACGTTGATCGAGACTCCAGGGCATCTTGCAGTAAAATTATTGCTTTTGTGAGGGCGGTTCGTTCTTCTGCCGTAACCTCATCGCCGCACGCTCGCGTGTCCTTCAATGCGTCAATAAGCTCGAAGCAATCATCAGTAAGCCACTGCGCACGAGGGTAGGAGGGGAGTAGATTTTTCAGTGGCCTCAATGCTCTCCTGTCGCACCACCCGTTAATTAGGGGATCAAGGATTAAAGAGATGCTTTTAGTAAGGTTCACGCGGCTACCCTAGCCTAATTTTCGATCTTCGCCGAAACCTCTATTTTTCCGTTTTAACCACCCACTACCCAATTTTCTTTCAAGCTGGAGCCGGAGGTTGGCGCGTAGTAACGAGGGCCGCTGACCTGCTCGTCAGGTTCTACGCTACCTACTGGAAAGCGGGTTCATTCAGTCTTGCCGAATCCGGCTTGAATCTCTTCCCGGAAAAACTTGAGCGACGCCCTCGGCTCTGCGATATGATGAAGGCATGGCCTCGAAAAAGAAGGGAATCCAATCGGATTCTAATCAGATTCCACTTCCACTCACGGACGCCGCGGCCAGTGAGCTTGAGCGGAGGTTCCAGATATTCCACGAGGCCAATCCCAAGGTATGGAAGTATTTCGTCCAGTTCGCCTTCGAGGCGATCAACGCTGGCCGTACCTACCTGGGCGGGCGCCTTATAGCGGAACGCATCCGGTGGGAGTGCTCAGTGGTTACTGTCTCGGAAGATGAGTTCAAGTTGAACGATCATCACACCCCCTACTACGTGCGGAAATTCCGAAAGGAATATCCGCAGTACGCTAATTTCTTTCGCGTGCGCGAGGTCGTCGGAGACCGTGAGCGCGACGTTCGCACCGACTAATTTACGGATGGGTGACTGAGTGGTCTAAGGTAGCCCGTTTGAAGCGGGAAGACGCTGCAAGGCGTCCGCGGGTTCAAATCCTGCCCCATCCGCCATTTTCAGCGAGCGTTGATTATGCAAATTGCCGTTTGGCCTGACTTTAAATTGCTTAGACTCGACTTGCCTAGTATGTCGGTCACGGCATTGATGCCTATTTTCTTGAGAGCCGACTGAACGGCGCCTGCGTAAACTGGCTGATCGTTGCGATCTGCCGAAACGAAGATCATGAACACTGATGTTTCCATTGGTCCAGTTCTGTGAGTGACGCTAAAATTGGCGCCTGGTTTTTCAACTACGCCTTCGTCGCCAGCAGAATAGCCGGCGTCATCGAGCATCCGGCGGATTTGTGTTATGTAATTTTGTGTTTCCTGGCTGGCAGAAATGGTCCAGATGGGTATCGCTCCTTTGGGGGCAGTTGATAAAGACGCAACAAAGCAGTCGTGCTGTTCCTTTGAGATTTGAGGAGGGGAAAGTTTGGCTATAAGGGCTTCATCCTTAATTCCGGAACAGATTGTGGCAAATGTCACCACCCAGATGAAAAGGGCCTTGCATGCCACGAATAACCGCTTTATCCGCGAGCTAGTCCGATGATGCAATTCCTCGTAGGCCTCGTAAGTTTCGTAGAAGGCTAAGACAAGAAGTCCCGCCCATAGGATCAAATTCATTCAGTGATGCTGGTGAACTAAGTTTAATTCGTCAACAATTCGCTCCCTCCTTATTCGAGGCCCTGCCTATTATTTTCCTGGTTGCATAGCTCAGTTGGTTAGAGCAGACGGTTGATAACCGTCAGGTCGGTGGTTCGAGCCCGCCTGCAACCAAATTTTCACGCCGGATTAACTCAGCGGTAGAGTAGCGGTTTTGTAAACCGAAGGTCGCCAGTTCGATCCTGGCATCCGGCTCCATTTCATTTTCAATTTATGCATCCATAGCTCAGCGGATTAGAGCAACCGGCTACGAACCGGTAGGTCCCCCGTTCAAATCGGGGTGGGTGCACCATTTCATGGAGGGGTGGCTGAGTCCGGCTTAAGGCACCTCGTTGGAAACGAGACGATCGTTGCAAGGCGATCCGCGCGTTCAAATCGCGCCCCCTCCGCCATTCTCCGCTCGACAGACTTCGTGGTTTCACCGCATAAGAACAGCGTGAAGGCACAGATTACATCCATGCGCCCCTCGGATTATCGCCCACTTATAGAGTTGGCGGTGAGTTGTTTTGGCGAGCACATGCGGAACGCCGCTGCGGCTGATTTCAAGGGGGCCCTAGAACTGGCATTGATTCAACCTAGGGTTTTTGTGGCATGGCTAGACGGAACGATCGTGGGCTGCATCCAGTCTGTGCCCATGCACATCACGGCCAACGCCCAGGGTTTTGCCTGGCTGCTAGTCCACCCTCAATACCGGCGTAGACGAATTGGCCGCGATCTGCTCGCCTTCGCGGAGGCCGAGGTGATCGCTCGACGTTTCAAGACCGGGCCTGGAACCTTTCTTCTGGTGTCGGAGTGCGACCCTGATTACTACCTCGGTGCCGGCTACCATGGCGGTGGGCTGTTGACGCATGACGGGCATCCCTTCATGGTCAAGCTCTACACCGGGCAAGCGAAGACGATTTGATTTTGGACAGGTGGCCGAGCCCGGTTTATGGCACTCGATTCGAGATCGAACGTGGGAGAAATTCCACCGTGAGTTCAAATCTCACCCTCTCCGCATCTATGCCGGTCACGCTGGCCGACGAGTAGTCTAACAATTTCATGGACAGGTGGCTGAGTGGCTTAAAGCGCTCGTCCCGAAAACGAGATCGGGAGAAATTCCGACGTGGGTTCGACTCCCACCCTGTCCGCCATTTTAAATGCGCTCGTGGCGAAATTGGCAGACGCACCAGACTCAGAATCTGGCGAGTAAAATCGTGTCAGTTCGAGTCTGACCGAGCGCACCACTTTCCTTTTAACGGGGGCATGGCGGAACTGGCATACGCGGCAGATTTAAAATCTGCGCCGCCCTTCAATGGGCTGGGGGTTCGACTCCCTCTGTCCCTACCTATCTAGTGTTTCCAAAGATGCCGACCCGTGGCAAAATTGAAGGCCATGATATCCCTCCAGGAAAAGCGATCCCGCGTCCGCCGACTCCGTGCGGCAGGCCGCAGTATCAATGAGATAATCCAGGTCACTGGTGCGCCTAAAAGTACGGTGAGCGTTTGGACTCGGGGAATACAGCTCAGTCCAAGCCAAAAACTCCGCTTGCGAGGAAAGATGGTCGCGAGCGCCAAGCGACTCAACTCCCTCGGTTTGGTGCGGCGAAAGCCGAAGCGGGTAATAAAACCAAAAACCTCGACGCCACGAAGGCGACCTAACCAAAAGCCTCGGCGCAAGATACACCTAGCCACAATTAAACGCCGGCGATCCGCACAGATACAGGGAAAGTTGCAGGCTCAAAAGGGTGAGAGCCTGCACTTAATGGGGGCCATGCTGCACTGGACTGAGGGAAGCAAGGACGACAATGCTGTGGCATTTGCTAACACGGATACCATGATGCTCCGCGTATTTCTCAAGTTTTTGCGGACTTACTTTCCTGAACACGTTCACAGAATCGGGATACGGGTAAATGTCCATCTCGACATGGGGCTGACGATTGAAGACGTGCAGAGTTATTGGTTGAGCGTACTTGGGCTTCCTTTGGCAGCATGGTTGACGCCCTTTATAAACACCCAAAGCACAAGGCAAGTGCGGCGGCTAAAGTATGGGGTGTGCACCATCCTGCTTCATAAAACGGAAGTGCTGCATCACATCTACGGCGCTATTCAAGAGTACATCGGGGAGCAAAAGAGAGAGTGGCTTTTCATAAATCACAAACATTTGAGGTAAATTTCGAGTTTTAATGGAGCGGTGCCTGAGTGGCTTAAAGGGATTGTTTGCTAAACAATTGTACGGCCTAAAGCCGTACCGCGAGTTCAAATCTCGCCCGCTCCGCCAGCTTTTGGGTGCGTGGCGAAATGGCAGACGCGCCGGATTTAGGTTCCGGTGCCGCAAGGCGTGAGAGTTCAAATCTCGCCCCTCCGCCATTTTACCGGCGCAACTTCCGGGCCTTGCTCTTGGCCCGCGACTTCGACTTCGCGCGCTTGGCAGCAGGCTTGCGAGCCGATTCCGGCTTGACCGCACTCTTGCCGGAGATCGATGTCGCGGCGGCGGTCATGCCTGGAGTGAGCGGAACTGGAGATTGCACACGGTCGGCCAGGTCGTAAATACCTCGCGAAAGGCGCCTGAAGCCGCCGCGGTTAGTTTGGAGCAGCTTGGCGACGGTATCCTCCCGAACCGAGGACACTCCACCCTCCGCCCTCAACCGCTGGCATATCTCGATCAATTTCATAGGCCGTCCGACATTTGTAAGGAGCATGGTGACACGCTCCCGCATGCTACCCCGTTTCTGTCTGATCCGCCGGGGTGACGGGATCGCGGGCAGTGGGTGTGATGGAGGAGGAGGCATCTTGAGCAATCTGGCCAGGAACGGATCCCGGTTGATAACGTCGGCGGTCGCCGCGGAGGCTTCCAGTTGGGCGGCCAATTTGCGGAGTTGGGTAGCTTGCCGAAGAAGAGTAGTCGAAGTGATGGGCATAATTTTAGGGCGTCCGGGTTGAGGACACCTCGACCTTGCCGGATATCCCTGGGGTTTGGCAAGAGGACAATACGGATTTTGGACAGATGGCTGAGTGGTCTAAGGCGCCCGATTCGAGATCGGGAGTGGGATTAATTCCACCGTGGGTTTGACTCTACCCTGTCCGCCATTATTCGCCGGGATTGACCAGCGACCAGTAAGCCCGCGTGTTCTTGGTGAACCGGGCGTCGTCCCGCAGGTAGCTGCGCAGGGTGGCCACGGATTTGATGGTCGATCCGCGCTCCCGCAATTTACCCAGTAGGTCCTCGACGTGAACAGCTTCACCGGCCTCCTTGAGAATCGTAACGACCAGCTCTAGGGTGGCCTTGCTGCCGGTGACTGCCGGACCGGTAGCGGCCTTTGTCCGGCTTGGGAGAGGCCCGCCTTTGGTCATCGCCGCTGTCGTGTCAGCAAGGGCCTCCAGATTGCGGAGTTGTTTTCTGGTGATGGCGATTGCTTCGCGGATTGCGGATAGAGTGAGAACCATAATGCGCAACCTTGCTCAGAATTCCTGGTATTTGGCAAGTGCTCAATAGGGGCACCCCGACCAGGTTGAGCGTTTCGACATCCTTGAACGTCCTGGAACATCATGGCGGGAATACATCGCAGAAAAACTTTACGGACAGGTGGCTGAGTGGCTTAAAGCATCCGGCCCGAACCCGGAAGCGGGACTTTGTTCCGCCGTGAGTTCAAATCTCACCCTGTCCTCCATATCCCGCGCATCTGCCCACCGAAGTTATCCCGCGCGCTGACGGAGCATGGGCCGGCCTCAAGATCAAATCGCGCTGACAACCGCGTTCGTCCGACTCCGCGATTGCTTTTGCCGACGTCTTTCTCTATCCCATAGGCATGGGGGAGAAGAGAACGCCGATCGCGCCATTCATGATCGAGTCGATCAACCGGCTCTCGCCTGAACAGGCGAAAGTCATTTTTACCAGCCCCAAGCGGACCTTCGATGAGGCGGACATGTACGAGATCGCCCGCAAGCTCACCAACGTGAAGCTCGTGCCGATCATGGTGGAAGTCGGGATCATTCCAAACGCAAAGGCGCTGGCTACGGCCAGTCCGGCGATTACCGCCACCTTTGTGAAAAGGCGCAAGGCCCTGAAGGATTTACTGAGGACAGACGAGGCCGTCGAGAATATGCTGCTGGCCAGGCGCCGGCGCGTTCCCCTCACCGAACAAGTTGCCGCGAAGACCGTCTCCGCACTGCCGGATGTGCCGCACATTCCCGCCAAGATCGGGCGCTCGCAGGGCCATACCGGCGGCAGGGTGGTCGCGGGTCACTAACACTTTGGGTGCGTGGCGAAATGGCAGACGCGCCGGATTTAGGTTCCGGTGCCGCAAGGCGTGAGAGTTCGAGTCTCTCCGTGCCCACACTCACTTTCATGCCGGATTAGCTCAGCGGTAGAGCAGCGCATTCGTAATGCGAAGGTCGTCAGTTCGATCCTGACATTCGGCTCCATTTTTTAACCTGGTTGGCGCGATTTTACCCCGGCATTTGCAGTCCCAAATTCTGAAGGCCCCGGATTTTTTCAACAACAAGTCCTTGGAAACCAAGCCAGATCGGATCGCAAAGGCAAAATGACTTGAAGTAACCGTGGTAATGCTGTTCTATCCACCACCCGTATGAGCACTGTAATTTCGCTCTCCTCAACCCTCGCTTCGCGGTGGTTTTTCTCCCCGGTGGGTTGCTTCATGGCTACCCTGGTCCTTGCGATTCTCGGTTTGAGCCCGACCAAGGGACAGGTGTTTACCGTCAACCCCACGACTGACGACCTTTACGTCTACAGCCTCGATGGACAACTGATGAATGCCATCAGCATGTCGGCTTACGGGATCACTGGCGCTCATTCCCTGGCCCTCGTGGGTAACAACCTCTATATTGCGGGGCAGAGTAGTATCGTCGATTCCTACAATATTACTACCGGCGCGATCACGAAAGGCGTTTGCTCGGTAAGCGGGTCTGCGACGATCCAATACCTCGCTCCGCAATGGGGCACAGGCCTGGCAACGGCACCGATTTTCATGGAAGTGGCCACGGGCGGCACGGTGGAGCTTTACGAGTATTACACCAGCACCGGCGTCTTTGATAACGTGGGAACCGAGTTCGACGGATCCAGCACGAAGGTGAGTTATTCGGGGACCCCTGGCAAGTGTTGCGATGCCGATGGTATGTGGTGCTACACCGCATCTGCCACCGGTGGAATTAAATGCATGGACGTGTCAGGTACGGTTGATGGCTCCTACGCCGGGAACATCGGTACTGATATTGGGTCGGCTGGGTTGTTCTCTTCTTATGTCGCTTACGGTAACACGGTTTATGAGCTAAGCTCGACCCTCGCGCTGATATCATCGAATTACATTACGGCCCCTAGCGGACAGACCTTCTCCGTCATGTCCGTGGACGGGCTTAACAAGTACATTTACCTCATGAGCAATACTGGGGCTCTTTACCAGTACCAGGTTGGGAATAACAGTCAGGGCGTCCCCCTAGTCCCGGCATTGACGGCCACGCTGGCCTCCAGTTCAAGCATGGCGGCGGGCGCAACAGACATGGCGATTAGCTATTCTACTGGAGTGTACCTGAATACTCCCCCCGCCGGGACCCTGACCGCGTCAGTCCCCATCATTAAAACGGGCGCATCCGTCACGCTCACCTGGACGCTGAATTAAGCGTTCAGCAATTCGGTATTTAGGGCTGCTGTTTCTTGGGCCAGAACTGGCCAATTATTTTATGCGGGGTTAGCTCAGCGGTAGAGCGGCTCGTTTACACCGAGTTGGTCGGGAGTTCGATCCTCTCACCTCGCACCACTTTTCATGCACGGGTAAGCGAAGTCTGGTCGAACGCACCGGTCCGCAAAACCGGAATTCATCGTGAGTTCAAATCTCACCCCGTGCTCCATTTTATTGCCGCGTAGCTTAATTGGTCGAGCGCCACGCTCTGGACGTGGAGGTTCTAGGTTCGAGCCCTAGCGCGGCAGCCACTTTACCGATCGATGCCACCCCTCGCGGGAGACGTCACGATCGGCGCAGGTACGGTCAGCTTGAATCCATGTTCCTGGACCGTCTGCAGCGTCTGGGCCAGGGGCTTCTTCTGCTCCACCGGCTTTTCCGCAGCAGCCACCCCGCAGGCGTGACGCACCGCGGCCATGATCTTCCCGGAGATGGCCATGTCGCCGGGTTTCCAGACCGCGTGCCCCTCCTTGAGGTAGGTTTCGTCGAATTTGCCTTCGTCGACACGGTCCTCGTAGACCTCGAAGAAGCGGACGGCCTGGGCCGGGTGGCGCAGATGTTTGGCCTTGGTAGTGAGCGTCGAGATGATCTTCTCGGCCATGTTGGTCACCGAAGTCCCTTGGGCGTCCCGGGGTTCGATGGCGATGACCAGGTGCTCCCGAGCCGTATCAATGAAGGCGACCGGGAAGCGGCAGTCCGATCCGTTGATACCGGCCATTTTCAGGACCCCAACCCGGTGCCCCGGCGTATCGTCAATTAGCGTGAAGGTAGGCTCGGTCTTCCGGGCCGCGATGTCGGCGCCGCGAATGAATGCGGAGAATTCCTGGTTGGCCTCGGCGGTGGTCTGATCCTTGCCCAGGCAGCGCCGGGTCATGATGCGAACCTTCTCCACGGGAATCAATTTCAACTCCGCGGCCATTTCCACCAGGTTGAGGTGATCCTGGTTGATGCCGTAGTGCTTCTTGCGGTCTCCGCCGCCGGCCATGCGCGCGCAGTCATGCATGGAGAGCGCGATCTCGTAAAGATCCTGGTGGCTGGCTTTCTCGTTCGGAGGGAAAACTCCCCGCGCGGCCCGCATCGGATCCATCACCTCTCCGGTCTTGCCGCTGGTGACCGGGTCCTTGGGCAGTGAGGCCACGAAGTCCGCCGCCAAGCCGCACCAGACCCGGTAGTGCAGCTCGGCGTCCGGGTTTTCCTTTGCCAGCTTGACCCACCCGGTCAGGCAGTGCGCCAGCTTGGTATTGAAATGGAAGTGCGGGATCATCTGCCCGTCACCCTTGATGCCGATGTCGGCCATGAGGCGCTCAGCTTTGGCCATGATTTCCGGGGTCATATCTTGCGGCATGCTCTCCTGTGTAGGACAGCGGAGCCCAAACGTCAAACGCGACACTTTCGGGGCTGTAGCTCAACGGTTAGAGCAGCGAATTCATAATTCGACGGATTGTCGGTTCGAGTCCGGCCAGCCCCACTTTTTCAGAAAGATGAAGTCGGCATCGCAATTTAATTGACCAAACTCATTTTCTCTCTATGCATAGTCGCAATCGTTTCGACAAAGGGGTTCGCATGGATTGTCTGAAGATCGTTTTTCTGCTGGCGATAGTCACGCTGCTCCCAGGATGCAGCGCGGAGAGCATGGATGATTTCAACCGTGCGATGCTGGGCAACTCTTACGTCCCGCCTGGCGGTGGCAGTACCGCGAGCGCGCCTGACTCATCTGGCGGCGGAGGCGGTGAAAACAACGACTATCAGTCGATCGTCAACAACGCGGTAGACGGATGGGGGATGGCCTTCTCGGAGGCCAAGTCCGACGAGGTAACGCTTCAGCAGGGCATGACCTCCTTGCAGGTGCTCGGCCTCCTGCATCGGGCGGACTCGACCAGCACGATCAACTGCCAGCCGAACACCCCGCAGGCATGGACGGGGATATGTTGGACGTACAGTTTTCTCTCCAATGGCCAGGGCGCTCCGGTGGCCAACATCAACCTGGTTTTCAATACCGACAACAACGGCATTTTGCATCTCAACAACTGGTCCATGTTTCCAGAATAAATCCGAAAGCTACCTCACCATGAAAACCCACCTCCTCGCGCTCGTCACCTTGACTCTCTCCGCCTCCGCTTTGCTGGCCGCGCCGCCCTCGCCCACCCCGGAGCCCAACGACCAGATTCCCCCGAATACGCGGCAGCAAGTCCAGCAGCACCAGCAGCTCGTGAACCCGCATCCCACGACCACGGTGCCGCATGAGGGCCAGGTGCAGAATCCTCCGACCAAGAGTACCTCGGATTCGCACGGTACCGCCCCGGCCAACTAAGTAGCCCTTCCGCAGCTTCGCACCGCCAGGACGTCCACCTGGCGTGACTTCACGCGCACCCTGACTCCAGGGTTGCGCTTACGCTTCTGCCCTGATGGAACATCGGGCTTCCGCCTCTTTTTGCCCCCATCGTCCATGGGTAGGACATTGCGTTCTCAGCGCGAAGAACAGGGTTCGAGTCCCTGTGGGGGTACCACCTTATTTTCGGACCCGTAGCTCAGTTGGTTAGAGCAGGGGATTCTTAATCCCACGGTCGTCAGTTCGAGTCTGACCGGGTCCACCGCTTTTAGTTGTAAGGGCCGCTAGCTCAATGGTTAGAGCATCCGTCTTTTAAACGGGTGGTTCTCGGTTCGAGTCCGAGGCGGCCCACCACTTTTATCCAGCCGTTGACGCGGCCGCGTGATCCCGGCATAACACCGGGCCATGATGAAGCATCTCTACCTTTTGCTGCTGGCCTTCCTTCCCTTTTCCGCGATCGCCCAAGAGGAGGGCGACAATATCGATACCACGATGGCGGGCGTCCAGCACATGGTCAATCACCTAAAGGTACACGGGCTCACGATCGCCAAGGACGGCAACGTCCACATCCGCCTTTTCAAGGGCAAGCAGCAGCCGGTCCTCCTGGATGGCACAGTCACCGAAGAGGTCCTGATGAAGTACGACTCCTTTGACTGGAGCTACTCGCTCAATTCGATTGCCGCGGCCACCGACTTGGGATCGGAGATGGCGGGCTTTGCCAACACTCATCCCCAGGGCAAGCAGCAGCCGATCGCAACCCTGGGCCAGTTCCTGCACGACCTGCACCAGGCCGTGGTTGAATAATTTCCGTTAGGCGGCCATTCGCGGCATCCCGAAAGTCTGGGGTGCTGAGGAAGTTCGCGCCTCCACAACCTACCGCGGCAGACCTCGCCAGGTCGCAATGCGGGCTCGGGCCTCGCGCCCCGGTTCGCCTACCACGCAAGGAGCAAGCCAAACAGGCCGAGGGTGTCGGTTGCCCTGTGACGCCGGGTTGGTGCTTAGATCAATGAATGGCTCCATCCCGTTCGCGGATGAGACAGAAGCGCGGCTATAGCCGAAACGGAAAACGCCCTGTTAGCTCAACTGGTAGAGCGC
>OUNK010000486.1_pt1 | contig 13805 bp, 15 predicted proteins | sample 1755341 | NCBI WGS metagenome assembly OUNK01 (sample SAMEA3914788, study PRJEB12502) | metagenome | biome: forest; material: soil | place: Canada | collected 2011-07-03 | depth 0.1 m | reverse complement strand
AGAGATGAAGCGAGAGACGTTGCTAGGCATAGTTCTGGGATCGGTGTTGGTTTGCTGCATGACGGCAGGGGCACAGGAGAAGGGGAATTGGCGCGCGGCAAGCTCGACGGCGCGGTCCATTACCGGGGACGTGACTCTTTCCGACGAGAGGATCCTCATTAACTTCTCGATTTTTCCGATTGCTCGGATACGCAGCCTGGGGCGGGACGAGATGGGCGCGGCATTCGACGCGGACAGCAATGCTGCCGGGACTGGCAGCCTCTATCGACTGAGTGTACCGGCATCGAAGCGGTTTCTGCACAAAAATACTCTGTGCGGCTCCGACGACACGCAGTGGATGGCCACGTATGTCTCGGATCGCTCCTTGCAACTGGCTTTTTTTTCAGGACAGAAACCGCCGGTTCTGACGATGGATGCGATCACAAATTCAACGAATCTGTGCGGGATCTTCTCGTACGGGCGGTGACTCTCCCGGTTAGATCCAAGGAAGCAATGGGATTTAACCGATTGCCTGACACAGGAGCTTGCCGAGACGCTCCATGCCAGCGGTCAACTGCGCTTCCGACAGGGCCGAGAAGTTGAAGCGAGCGTGATTGGTTTCAGGTTGCAAGGCATAAAACGCGGCGCCGGGCACGTAGACAACCTTGGCTTGCGGGAGCGCGTGCTCGATCATAAATTTCGCGGTATCGAAGCCGTCTGGGAATGAGAGCCAGGTAAATAAACCGCCGTCCGGACGCGTGTAGTAAATCGACTTGGGGAAGCTTGATTCCAGCACCTCGAGCATGAGCTCGCGCTTGCGTTTGTAGGCACAGCGCACCCCCGCGATGTGATCGTTGATGGGATGACTATCGAGGAACATCGATGCCGCCATCATATTGAGCGTGCTGCATTGCGTATCGGCCGCAAGCTTCAGGCGAGCGAGCTTCGCGAGTACCTCGGCGCCGGCCAAGGCCCAACCCAAGCGCATGCCGGGAGCCAGAATCTTGGAGAAGCTGCCGAGATAGACCACTCGCCCTTCGGTATCAAGGCTTTTGAGCGTGGGAATATCCGTTCCTTCGAAACGCAGGGACCGATATGGAGAGTCCTCGAGCACGAGAACGCCGAACTGATTGGCGAGCTCGATCAGACGGCGACGGCGAGCTAGGCTCATGGTGACTCCGGTCGGATTTTGGAAGTCCGGAACCGTATAAATCATCTTCGTGCGAGGGTTCTTGCGCAGCACCTCTTCGAGGTGATCTACGTCCATGCCCTGGTCGTCCATGCGAACTGTCGCGTAGGTGGGCTCGAAGACGTTGAAGGCGATGAGTGCACCGAGAAATGTGGGGTCTTCGACGATCACTGTATCGCCTGCCTCCAACATCATCTTGGCAGCGAGATCGAGGCCCTGCTGTGCTCCCTGAAGCACGAGAACATCGTCCGCATCGCAGGGCGTGCCGTCCTCGATCATCCGTTGGGCGATCTGTGCGCGCAACACCGGGATACCATCCGACACGGTGTACTGGAGAGCCTGGGAGGCATGCGACGAGAGAAGCTGATCGTATATTGACTGGAGTTTTGCAGCGGGGAAGAGGGTTGGATCAGGGTAGCCACCGCCGAAGGAGACGATGCTCGGGTCGGCGCCATAGCGAAGCAGATCCCGAATTGCCGAGGACTGTACCTTTTGCACTCTGCTGGCGAATCGCAGCTCCATGAATCTTCCTCTCGAAACTTGCCTGGCAGACTATCGGCGGCAGTGGCCGCGTGAAGGAGCGTCGTTCCCCGGTGACTGGACTCCATGCCATATAGTTGCTTATAGCAACTATATGGTATGGAGTCCAGTCATGGGAAGCGTACTCCAGGACGTTGTCTTACAACGGCAGACGCAGACTTTGAGAAAATTCAATCGCTATTACACGATGCGGTTAGGGTTGCTGCGCGGGCGCTACCTCCAAAGTGAGCTCTCGCTCACCCAAGCACGCATCCTCTATGAGTTGGCGCAGGAGTCCGACATTACCGCCGCCTCGCTTCGCCGGTCGTTGTCGGTAGATGCGGGATACATGAGCCGTCTGCTGACTTCGCTGGAGAAGCGCGGGTTGGTTCGGCGGATACCGTCGGAGAAGGACGGACGTGCGCGTCTTTTGAAGCTGACCGCTTCCGGCAAGAGGCTTGCGGCAGGTCTCGATCGGCAATCGTCGTACGAGATGGCGTTGCTGCTCCAAACGCTTTCCCCATCCGACCGGATCGCGCTCACCATGAGCCTGAGCAAGGTGCACCAAATTCTTACGGCGACCGAAACGTAGCGGGATCTGTTTTTATAAAATCTTCGCGGCGGTAGAGACATCTATAACATGCAACCACATTGAAGCCGGAGTTACTTTGCCAAAAGCCAACAAGCTAGCAAGCCCGTCCTTTGAAGGCAATGCCGCCATCGCGGCTGCTCCTCGGCATCGATTGAGCCATCCGAACCTGATCCTGGGCATATGCTGCATGAGCCTCTTGATCGTCGGCATGGACGTCACTATTGTCAACGTCGCGTTGCCCGCGATCCAACGTGATCTCCATGCCTCGCTTGCGGGGCTGCAATGGATCCTCGACGCCTATACGCTCGTCGTCGCGAGCCTACTCATGCTCGCGGGATCCATGTCGGATCGTTTTGGGCGACGGCGTGTGTTTCAGATCGGGCTTGGTCTATTCACTGTCGGATCGATGCTGTGCAGTCTGGCGCAAAGCATTGGACAGCTGGTCGCGTTCCGCGCCGTTCAGGGACTGGGCGCCTCCATGCTGAATCCGGTAGCGCTGTCCATCATCGCGAATGCGTTCCAGGAGCCAAAGGCTCGGGCAAGGGCTGTCGGTGTTTGGGGCGCTGTGGCTGGCGTGTCGCTGGCGATTGGTCCGCTGATCGGGGGCGCGCTGACGCAGACGGTGGGCTGGCGATCGATCTTCTGGATCAACCTCCCTATCGGCCTCGCGGCGGCGGTGCTGTCAGCCAGGTTCATACCTGAGTCCAAAGCGCCGCGAGCCCGCGCATTTGATCCGGTTGGGCAACTGCTGGTGTTCGTCGGGCTGTCGTCTCTTACCACCGCGGTAATTGAGGGGCCGCGTGGCGGCTGGACATCCGGTTTGATTCTGGCTCTGTTCGCAGTCGCAGGCGGCGCCTTGACGATCTTTCTCTTGCACGAACCGCGGCGCAAAGATCCCTTGCTCGACCTGCGCTTCTTCCACAGCGTTCCGTTCAGCAGTGCGGCCCTAATCGCCCTGTGCTCCTTCGCCTCGTTTGCTGGCTTTCTCTTTCTGAATGCGCTGTACCTGCAGCAGGCACGCGGGTTCTCTGCCTTTCGCACGGGTCTTTTTACACTACCTTTGGCGGTCATGATGATTTTCTGCGCGCCGCTCTCCGGCCGGTGGGTAGGGGCTCGCGGCACGCGTCCTTCGCTGCTGGCTGCGGGAGCGGGCTTTCTGCTGAGTACCTTGTTGCTCACGCATCTGAGTCTTGGTACTCCGGTGGCCTTGTTGATGCTGGCCTACGCGTTGTTCGGGCTTGGACTCGGAATGGTCAACCCGGCGATCACCAATAGCGCGGTCACAGGCATGCCCTTGTCGCAAGCTGGAGTGGCAGCGGCGATCGCATCGACAGGGCGACAGGTGGGAGCGGCGCTGGGGGTGGCGGTGGCCGGCACTGTCGTGGCCGAGAGCCATGCCAAGGGGACGGATTTCACGCAGGCGACGCACGCGATCTGGTGGATTATGACAGGGTGCGGTGCGATTGTTCTTCTGCTCGGTTGGCTATCGAACATGGCTTGGGCGCAGGCTAGCACAGAGCGGGTGGCGCATCTCTTTGACGTTCAGCATCGATGACCGCGAGATCGGGGGCATCGTCGTAGCCGACCTCGCGGCCAAGCGAAGATGTCTTCCGTGGCGCAGTATCCAGGAAAAACCAAATCACTCTAGGTGCTACTGCGGACTAGCTGCCAGCCGAGCCAGTCCGCAGTAGCACCTAGTTGCCGGTGAGTCGGCGGTATTCAAGGAGCATACTGACTCTCCAGCGCAGAATCATGCCAAACGCCAGCACAAAGAACAGGGCGGCGGTCTGCTGTATGGACATTATCGTGTCGAGATAGCTGTGGGCAAGGATGCGGATGATTCCCAGGCCGATGATCACGACAAAGAAGCTGGCAGAGCGGTGCATCATAACGGCGTCGCCCTGCAGGGCCAGACGCGACGTACGCACCAGCGGATATGCGAGGACGAGCGCTCCCAGGGCGAACGCCCCTGCCGCCCATGCCCATGGGACCCGAAATGCAGGTACGAAGAACATACTGAACCCTGTCGCCATGCCCACGGGCGGAATCACGATCTTTCTGAGCGTCACCGCGGTGCGTCCCTCACGAATGCGCCACGCTAGAACCACCAGGAAGCCCACAATCGCGCTCGCCACCGACAACCATCGAAGAGAAACCATACTAAGAATGCTATCCTAGCGCGCTTCGATTCCCAACCTGGCAGCCTCTGGGAATGGCGTCCCTCGTCGGATAGGCAGGTTGCTCGAGTCTGTTGGCGATAGCGCTAAACGTCGTTTCGTGCTTGTCGCGCCAGAGCATGATGACCTCTTGAACGATCAGATCTGGCATCTTCTCGGGGAAGAACAGCAACCTGTCGTACCAGAAGGCAAGCCAGGTTGGATCCCCGGGACCTAGGGACAAGATTCGAGCGCGCAACGTTCGCCCGTCTGGTGGCTGAGCAGGTAGGTCAGTATGGCCGATATCGCGAGCGTGGCACCAACCACATATAAACCATCGGTATAGCTACCAGATCTTCCTTTGATCCATCCGATCAGAAAAGGACCGAGGAATCCACCAAGATTGCCGATGGAGTTGATCGTGGCAATACCTGCCGCAGCATTGGCTCCGGACAGAAACGTCGTTGCCATGGCCCAAAGTGGAGCTTTCGCGGCACTGATCCCGACGTTCACGATCACGAGTGCAAGAATGACCCCGATCGCGGTATGTGCCGCTCCAGCCCAGATCAATCCAATGCACGCAGCAGCACAAGGAAGAACAACATGCCATGTACGCTCCTGCGTTCGATCGGAATGGCGTGCCCAGACTGTCATCCCGCCGATAGCGACGACGCTTGGGACAGCGTTGATCCAACCGGTTTGGATAGACGAGAACGCAAACTGCCGCAAGATCAGTGGAGCCCAAAGCCCAAGTGTGTAGAGTCCGGCCGAGGTCCCGAGATAAATGAGAGATAGCGCCAGCACACGGGGGTTGTGCATCGTACGTAAAGCGGTCGCTAAACCCGCTCCATACGATGATTTGGCGCTGGTCCGTTCGGATTGCAGCGTTGACACTAACCAGTCGCGTTCCTCCAACTCCAGCCAGTGTGCTTGCTCAGGTTTATCTGTCAATACCTTCAGAACGGCGAGGCCCAACAAGATGGCCGGCACTGCTTCGATGATGTAGAGCCACTGCCAATTGCTAAGTCCGGCAAATTGGGGCAACTCCATTAGCGCCCCGGAAATGGGAGAGCCAATTGCCGTTGATAGCGGGGCCGCAGCCATAAACACCGCAGCGGCAATCGCCCGAAATCGCGCAGGAAACCAAAGACTAAGATAAAGAATGATGCCAGGAAAAAAGCCAGCTTCCGCGACGCCCAGCACGAAGCGCAGAGTATAGAAGCTGTGCGGTCCAGTCACGAAGGCAGAGCCCGCCGCGACGAGACCCCATGTCACCATGACCCGGGCGATCCACACTCTTACGCCAACGCGATAGAGGATAAGAGTTGAGGGAACCTCAAACAGGAAATAACCAACAAAGAACAGGCCTCCACCTAAGCCGTACATGGCGGGCGTCAAGCCAATCGCTTTGTTCATCGTGAGAGCGGCGAAACCGACATTCACGCGGTCCAGGAAACTGACGAAATACAAAAGCATGACGAACGGCAGGATCCGCCAACTTATCTTGCGCACAACGCGGGTTTCGAGGTCGTCGGCCATAGATCACAGAGTGTTCAGGCTACGGTCAGCTGACTTTTGGCGGTTGAAGTTACCTGTGCACAGACGGCATCTGTGACTTCAGCGGTAGTTGAAGTGCCGCCGAGATCGGGCGTGCGTAACGCGGGATTTGCAGTGACATGCTCTATCGCCTGCATCACGCGTGCGGCAGCCTCAAATTCTCCCAGGTGCTCGAGCAACATCACTACGGACCAGAGCGTCCCTACTGGATTGGCCACACCCTTTCCCATGATGTCAAAGGCTGAGCCGTGGATCGGTTCGAACATGGAGGGGTAGAGGCGTTCAGGGTTAATGTTGCCAGTTGGCGCAATGCCGATGCTGCCGGCCAGCGCCGCAGCGAGATCGCTCAAAATATCTGCGTGTAAATTTGTTGCAACTATGGTGTCTAGAGAGGCCGGACGATTCACCATTCGCACCGTGACAGCATCGACCAACTCCTTGTCCCACCTCACGTCTGGAAATTCTTTTGAGACTTGAGCGGCGATCTCATCCCACATGACCATCGCGTGGCGTTGCGCGTTGCTCTTGGTGATGACGGTCAGCAGTTTGCGTGGACGGGATTGAGCGAGTCGAAACGCGTAGCGATGGATGCGTTCCACTCCAGCCCGAGTCATTAAGGAAAGATCAGTGGCAACTTCAATTGGATGTCCCTGATGCATCCGTCCCCCAACTCCTGAATACTCGCCCTCAGTGTTCTCGCGAACGATAACCCAGTTCAAGTCTTCGGAACGGCAGCGCTTGAGCGGCCCATCGATGCCGGGAAGGATGCGCGTTGGACGAACGTTGGCGTATTGGTCCAGTCCCTGGCAGATCTTGAGCCGCAGACCCCATAGCGTGACGTGGTCAGGGATATCCGGATCTCCTGCAGATCCGAAAAGGATAGCGTCTTTTCCGCGGAGAGCATCAAGTCCGTCTACGGGCATCATCGTGCCGTGCTGACGGAAATAATCCCCACCCCAATCATAGTTTTCAAATTCAAAGGCGAAGGAGCGCTCGGAGAGAGCAAGTGCTTCAAGAACTTTCCTTCCGGCTGGCACCACTTCTTTGCCAATGCCATCGCCAGGAATAGTAGCAACACGGTATGTCTTCATATCTCTCCTCCTCATCGGCCTCAGTGAATTCTGCCCGCTCGTTCTTGCCAGTTTGCGATCGGCCCCGCTGCCGCCTCAGTGGCCGAGGTGCTTGGTGTCGATAGCCTCCAACCTCAACATATGACCAGAAAAATGATTATGCAGGCAAGCTCCTAGACGTCGAAGGTGGAGATGAGAATACGGTTCGAAGTGTATGACCCCATGTAGCGGGCGTAGGCGGCGACGGCGATGTAGTCGTAGAGCGGGATCTGGTACGATATCGCGGTGGTGTGGAAGAGGCACACGTGCCCCCTTTTCAGGGGCAAGCTTCTTGTCGTTTTGCAGATTAAGTAAGTCTTTTACACTAGGCGGTACGGCGGGAGTAAAAAAGCTCCTCCATTACTATGCGATGGCGCACTACGTTCTCCCCATGCTGAAGCATGCTCGGGCGGCAATCATCATATTAGCTCGAAGTTGGCACTGACCGGGCAGGGTGGCACGTCAGCCTACGCGGCGGAAAAAGGGGGCGCAGCTTGCACTTACGCCGGAGTGGGCGGTAGAGCTGTTGCCGTTCGGGATTGGCGTGAACACAGTTGTTCCAGCTGAGGTGTTGACGCCGCTATAAGCGAAGGCTGGATGCGCACGAGGATTCGACGGCGGCGATGAAGAAGATCACGGACTACATACCCTGGGCCATCGTATGACAGAAACGGCGGAGATCGCTGCAAATGACGGTTCTGTTATCGTCAACGCAATCTGGTCATGCAACAGCGCGGCATCTGGTTATGGGTGGCGGCTACACTCATCCGGATCGCGCGCTGACCTAGTAAAGTGCTGGTCTGGCTATCATGGGCGACCGACACAGGAATGATCTATGCGCATTTCACTTTTCATTGCCTGTTATAACGACACGCTATTCGCAGAAAATGGGATAGCCGTTGTCCGCGTGCTCGAACGGAATGGCCATACGGTCGATTTCCCGGCTGGCCAAACCTGTTGCGGCCAGATGCACTACAGCATTGGCTATCAAGCCGAGGCAATTCTTCTGCTCGAGCGGTTTGTCGCGCAATTCCGCGGTTTCGAGTTCCACCGGCCAATTGCATGGCGATGATGCGCGCACTATCCTCTTATGGCGCGTGAGCACACGGTGAAGAAGGAAAAGTAAAGAACGCTGGAACGGGATGAGGAATCTCTACTGTCAAAGGCATGGGGAGGTTCCAAGTTTTTGACACAAAGGCTTGGGATAGAAGACGTAGGCGTAACCTTTCCGCACCGTACCGCATAACCTATCATGCAAGCTGTCATGGATTGCGCATCTCCGATCTTAGCGACGGTCCGATTAAATTGTTGAGGCGCGAAAGGATTGACCCGGTCTCGCCCGCGCGGCGACCGCGGATATCGAAATGACGGATATCAAGGAAGTTCGCGGACCGCGGTTCCTTTGTGTGTTCTTCATCGCTGATGAAATGTTCTGACGAATCGAATGGTGTAAACCTCAAAGTTGCTCGGGCTCTATTCGGAAGCGATGCCAATCCTGTACTCTCTTGTCTGAGTAAACCTTAAGGAGCTGGACGGATTTATGGCAATCAAACGAACCGGACGATCTTCCGAAAAGGCCCAAAAGGTTCGGAACTATTCGACGCCTGCCCTTGAAAAGGGTCTGGACGTGATCGAACTGCTGGCGCACCAGCCGGCGGGTCTTACAAAAAGCCAGATAGCTCGCGAACTGAAGCGGACTGTGTCCGAAATATTCCGCATGCTCCTGTGCCTGGAGGGGCGTGGCTATATCGCTCAGGTCACAGAAGAGCGCTACTCTCTAACATTAAAGCTGTTCAAGCTGGTGCAGGAACATCCTCCAACCGAGCGTCTCATTGCGGATGCTTTACCCGTGATGCACAGGCTGGCAAATGAAACCCTGCAATCCTGCCATCTCGGGGTGCTGGACTCCGATCGCGTTGTGATTCTCGCGCAGGTAAATGCTCCTGCGAACCTGGGCTTCTATGTCAAGCTCGGATCCACGGTTGATCTGATGGAGTCGGCCAGCGGCTATGTAATTCTATCGCATCTCGAGGAGCAGCAATGCGAGCGCACGCTTGCAGAATGGAGCCATGTCAGCAGCAAGAAGGCGCCGCGCGATCTCAACGTCCACCTGGCGCGCATTCGTAAAGCAGGCTACGAGAAGCGCGCCAGTTACCTTGTGAAAGGGGTCATGAATATTAGCTTCCCTGTGTTGGACGATCGAGGCTCATCCATAGGTGCTCTTACCGTGCCGTACATCCAATACACCGAGCCCGCCAAGACTATGGATCAGGTAATCAACTCACTCAGTCGGGCGGCTGGTGAAATTAGCCGGGCTATAGGTGGGCAGCGCGGCCGATAAGCCCAATCATTAATGCAATGAAGCGTTAAGCTGAACACGGATCTCCTCGAGGTCAGGGTGCCTCGAGCTTCGAGGCTGCCACGCCTTCCTCCACCTCATCCGAACCGCTCCCTTCTTGGCGCAGCAGAGGCCGCTCCATATTCGTCTATTCTCAATCCTCTATCTCTAGGTTCCCTTGTGCTGTGTCGCTCGCCCAGCCACTTCCCGCTCGCCTAGGCGAGCGTTACAACGTCGAACCTTGACGCGCGTTAGGTCTTTTTGGAATTCCCGACCTTTTGCTTGACACGTTCAAAACTGTAAGCGTATAAAAAATCCGGCATTCACATATGAACAGTCCTTGTGATACATAAAATGTCATAAAAACGACCGACACACGGGGGTGAGGGAGCAGCCAAAATGATCAATTATGTCAAGACCAGAGAGTTCGAGTCCCGAGCAGGCATGGCATACCCCCTTATCGTAGGGAGAGATCCAAACTACCCGTCCAGCCGATCAAACCTGTCCGACCTTGCTGGTTGTTGAGAGTAGATCCGAGAGTGACACCTTCATGCTCTAGAGCAGGCAAGGGGTCAATCTATATTCTTGCGAGCGGAGCGGTTTTTGGGAGTGGCAGCGCGGTAGCTCATTGTCTTCCAAAGGAAATGGCGCGCATGAGTGTGGGTCATCTCGGTACATCGTTCACGAAGGTGGACGTAGCTGTCACACAATTCTGGGCGACCGATGTGGAAAGTAGCCTGACCGACGATCCGCTCGTGTCTCTTTATGCGCCCGTCGGGCTATCACTGCGGCGGCAGCATGAAGCGGAAGAATCCGGCGCTAAACCTCATTCAGGTCTCAATCCCGTTGACGGGCTGATTGCTCAGGGTGAACGCCTTGAGCAACTCCAGCGTAATGTCGATGCGGAGATGGCTTACCGTTCTGCCTACGCGCTGGTCTCGGACTCGATCGATGCCGTCCCCATCTGGCCTCCCTGTTCGAGAGGGAGCAGCAGACGGCGGAAGCGATCACGTATTGGAAAAAAGGCGACCACCCTCAGCCCTGGGCGAGAGGCCGCCCGCATGTACGAGTTCGCGGTTGAAACAGACCCTGGTTATGAAAATGGATTTCTGAATCTCGGACTGGTTTTGGGATTGGCGGGCACGACCGGCAGGCCACCCCGGCACTCGAGCAGGCACTCGCTCCACAGGACGCTACGCAGTAAGTGCGTTACAGCAACTAAAGCGCGATCAACAGGAGAAAGCCAATATGCAGAATCAGTGACCAGAGAACACGGGAGGACACAAAAAAGGTCCGCAGGAAAAACGATAACCCTAGACTCCGTGCCGCGAGCGATAACCGCAGCTCGAGTTTAGTTTTAGCGATTTATATTTGGACGATTTACTAGGAGAGCAAATGAAAATAGGACGTTCCATCCTTCGAACCCTTGTTCTGATTCTGGTCTCACGGGCCATGCCTTCCGTCGCTCAGATTGACGGCGAGCATATCACCGAATCCTCATCGCATCCTGTCGCGGCGATCCAGGATACTGAGACAGCCGTACAGGGTGACGCGCGTATGGCTTGGTGGCGCGACGCTCGTTTCGGGATGTTTATTCACTGGGGACTCTACTCCATCCCTGCAGGAACGTGGAATGGAAAACGGGATCCGCATATCGGCGAATGGATCATGAACAATGCCTCCATTCCGGTGAAAGACTACAAGACGCTAGCTGCCCAGTTTAATCCCACTGACTTCAATGCCCACGACATCGTCGCGCTCGCCAAATCTGCCGGCATGAAATACATCGTCATTACGGCCAAGCATCACGATGGCTTCGCCATGTTCGACTCCAAGGCTGACGCCTTCAACATCGTGGATGCCACCCCCTTTCATCGCGATCCCATTCGCGAGCTTGCCGAGGAGTGCCGCAAGCAGGAGATGAAGCTGGGCTTCTACTACTCACAGGATCAGGACTGGACCGATCCCGGTGGTGCCGCCTACAAGACCGGTGACCACGACCTACCGTCACATCACTGGGATAAGGCGCAGGATGGAGACTTTGCAACTTACCTTCACACCAAGGCCATCCCGCAGATGAAGGAGCTTCTCTCGAACTACGGCGAGTTCCCGGTCGTCATCTGGTTCGATACACCCACCGCCGACATGACTCCCGCCCTTGCCGCCGAGATCGTCACTCTGCTCAACCAGCATCCGAACATCATCTGGAACAACCGGCTTGGGGGCGGCTACAAAGGTGACACCGAGACACCCGAGCAGTTCATCCCGGCCCAAGGTTATCCCGGTCGGGACTGGGAGGCCTGCATGACAATGAATGATACCTGGGGGTTCAAGTCCTATGACAATAACTTCAAGTCAACCGAGACGCTGCTCCGCAACCTGATCGACATCGCTAGCAAGGGGGGAAACTACCTTCTAAATATTGGCCCGGATTCGAAGGGGGACGTTCCACCCGAAGAGGTACAACGTCTCCATGAGGTTGGCCATTGGCTGGCTATCAATGGCGGCGCGATATACGGGACGCAGGCCACCTTGTTCGGCCCCGAGGCAGGAACCTTCAGCACCACCGAGAAAGACAAGGAGGGCAAGCCTAAGTTCATTCCGAGTTGGAACTGGCGCTCGACAACGAGCAATGAAAAGATCTACATCGAGCTTTTCACCTGGCCGCACGGCACCTTCCATGTGAACAACGTCCCTCGCATCGTGACCGGTGCCTACCTGCTTGCCGACCCGGGGCGCAAGTCGCTCAAGGTCGTAAAGAGGGGAACGGGCATCGACGTCGATCTGCCAGCCAAAGCTCTGGATCCGATCGCCACGGTCCTGGTACTCAACACCAACTGATCGCCCATGTCAGGCGCGGCGGCTTATCACTAGAGGCTGTTATTAATGTATGGTCCGCCGCTTGGTTGCAAGCGAAAAATGAAGGTGACGATATGTGGTCTACGCAAATGTATCCGGCCTTGTTTGAGCAAGAAAGCTCAGGGCCTCGATGGGGATGCGCCGCGCTCTCGTCCTACCTACTTTGACAGCCTTGAAGGGCATGTTAATAACAACAGGTTTCGAGAGCGCTGGGTTCGACCATTTTGCCATCTCAAAGTTCGCGAGCAGACCTGGCAGATGTTTTTTCAATCGCTTCTAATCCAAATCCGGTTCGTCGTCGCTGGTGTGTGATTGTGGAAATCGCGCAGCGATTTCCAAGCCTGGTGTTCTTTGCCGGCGTCAATTGCACACCAGTTCGGATGTCGAACTGTTACCGCCGTCAACGGCCAACAGCGGGGGCCGGTAGGTAACTTCTTTGGTCAGCACCGCCCATGTGATGCGAGCCAACTTGTTGGCCAGAGCCACCGCTACTACGTTGTGGTGCGCATGTCCCCCAAGCCGGGTAAGCCAGGCAAGTAGGCCGGATGATTGCTTGTCCTTGCAGCGCAGAACGGAGCGTGCCCCATGCACGAAGAGTCGTCGCAAATAGCAGTTTCCTCGCTTGCTGATGCCGAGCAGCTTCTCTTTACCGCCGGTCGAATATTGCCCTGGCACTAGTCCCAGCCATGCAGCGAAACCTCGGCCTTTTCTGAACTCTGCTCCAGTGCCGATGGCCGCGATGACGGCTGTGGCTGTGATGACTCCAACGCCCGGAATCGTCATCAGCCGTTGGCAGGCTTCATGTTCGCCCGCAGCTCTCACGATCGTCTCGTCGATTTCCTCGATATGACTTTGCAACTGTCTCAACTCGCGCTGCAGTTGCGCCAGCAATGTGCGCAGCCGTCCGGACAAGGGAGTGTCAGGATCTTCAAGTATCCCCGGCAAGGCAGCCTCGGCATGCCGGCGCCCTTGGCGTATGGTGATACCGCGCTCCAGTAACAGACTGCGAATCTGATTGATCAAGGATGTGCGACGCCGGACCCAGCGATCACGTACCCGGTGAAGTGACTGCATATCCAACTGATCGTCGCTTTTGATCGGCACAAAGCGCATCCTCGGCCGCCCCACTGCCTCGGCGATGGCTTCCGCATCGGTGTAATCGTTCTTGTTCGTCTTCACGTAGGGCTTGACGTATTGGGCCGGCATCAGACGGACGTCGTGACCCTGATCTCGAAGTGCCCGGCTCAGAAAGTGCGCACCGCCGCAGGCCTCCATGCCGATCCGTTTTGCTTGCAAATTCGCCGTAAAGTGCAGTAACTGCTTGCGAGACAATTTCTTCCGAATAACGATCTCCCCTGACATGTTGAGACCTACCAGGTGGAAAACTGTCTTGCCAAGGTCGATACCGATCGTGTCAATCTCCATAAGAGCCTCCTGTGTGTATCTCTTATAGCCCCGGATGTGGGTGGTCTTCAAAAGCGACGGACCATTCCATTACTTTTATTCC
>OUNK011131287.1_pt1 | contig 13826 bp, 9 predicted proteins | sample 1755341 | NCBI WGS metagenome assembly OUNK01 (sample SAMEA3914788, study PRJEB12502) | metagenome | biome: forest; material: soil | place: Canada | collected 2011-07-03 | depth 0.1 m | reverse complement strand
GGCGAACATGTCCCGGGGCCAAACGCGCCGCCATCGGCTCGATGCTTTTGCGTTCGATCGACAACATAAGTCCCTTGGTATAGTTCTCCATCGGGACCCTCCGATCAGCGTGGCCGGAACTCCGTGTAAGGCTATCCAGATAAACCTGAAGTCGATCCGCTTGAGCAGAAACAACACGTCGCCGATGGCTCATTCCCTCAAGCTAATACCCGACAACCCCATCCAAAATGCAAATCAAATAACAGGAATCAATTTAATAACACAGTAGTATTAGAAGCGGACCTCTGTGGCTCCTACGGCATCTCCTTGAGCTCCAAACGAGCAGCCTGCACTCTGTTTCCTCCTGCCCTTTTCGCTCGATACATTGCTTCATCCGCGGCATGGATCAGCTCCCCGGCTGTGATGCTGCCCGTGCGCACAGCCGCGCCAAAACTGCAGGTTATCTGAAGGAAGCGGGAGGTAGTCGCTATAGGTGTGTTCGCAATTGCACCGCGAAACTCCTCGGCGCGTGTCAGGCCGTCAGCCAACGAGCAGCCCGGAAGCACAATGATAAATTCCTCTCCTCCATAGCGCCCAGCAAAGTCATAGTCACGAATCAATTCTTGAATGCGTCGAGCAACCTCTTTGAGCACGACATCTCCGATCACATGTCCATAGGTGTCGTTGATGAGCTTGAAGCGGTCGACGTCTACCATCAAAACGGCGATCGGCCGGCTCTCCCGCTGTGCTCGCAGGATCTCCTTCTCCAGCAGGTCAAAAAGGGAGCCACGGTTCCAAAGCTTCGTCAGACTATCCTTTGTCGCCTGCTCATGCAGGGCACTATGCGCGCGTACTGTCACCTGGATGGCGTCCTGAAGTTCCAGCGTCCTCTGGGTGACTCTCTCCTCAAGTTCCCGATTCCTCTCGACGAGATAGCGCACACGAAGTCGGTACAGCCCTGCGAAGGCAAGCAGCAGGATCAATCCGCAAAGACATCGAAACCATTCCGTCTGCCAGAGATGTGGTTTCAATTCGACATTCACCTGGATGATAGCCGAGTTCCAGCCTTGCTCCGCATTTGTCGCCTGGAGTTCGAACTGATAGTGCCCCGGAGGCAACTTCGTATAAAACGCCTGCCGTCGGCCACCCACCTCCACCCAATCGGTATCGAAACCGCGAAGTCGATAGCGAAAACGAATTCGTCCCGGAGCAACAAAGTCAGGAGCTGTGAATTGAATTTCAAGATCCCCACTGCCTGGTCCTGCCACGACTTCCTGCTGGAACGGCACGGGACTGCGATTGAACAGTACATGTTCGATCAGCAGGGGCGGGTTCGCAGCTTTCGCCTGGCTATGTCGGGGGTCGACAGAGGCAATTCCCGCGGTGGTAGCAAACCACAGGCGGCCATCTCCCCCCTTCCAGACAGAGGGATTAGCTTCGAAGTTGCATTCCGCGCTTCGAAGACCATCTGAGGTGCCATAGACGGTGCTATGGATTACTGATATTCGGCCATCGGCATAGTCATTGAGTTCTTTCTTCGGGACCTTGTAGATTCCCTTGTTGCATGTCATCCATAGGTTACCGGAGTCGTCCTCGATAATCGCTCCGACAGTCAGATCGAACAATCCCTGCTCTATCGAGTAGGTCGTAATATGCCCGTTCTTAATGCGATTCAATCCACCAGGAGAGGTTCCCGCCCAGACGACTCCATCGTGATCTACGTATACGGCCTGAGCGAAATTGCTTAGCAAACCATCTCGCGTGGTGTAGGTTCTTACGGTTCCATTCTGAAAGCGGCTGACTCCACCGTGGTCAGTTCCAACCCAGATGGAGCCGTCAGGGGCAATCGTAGCCGTGTTGACTAGGCCCGGGACGGCGTAGTGCTGAAAATGCCCGCGTTGAAATCTCACGAGGCCATCAAGTTCGTGGAACCCGAGCCACAAATCGCCGGCTGAATCCTGCAGGATTGACACCAAACGGTTCCCCTTATTGGACGGGTCGCGGAACACTGTGACGTGTCCATCTTTGAGATGGCTAAGAGCACCACTCTCTGAGCCAGCCCAGAGCGTCTTGTCCCGATCTTCGAGCAACGCAAGGAGGGAATCGCTGGGAAGGCCATCATGAGTCGTAAGAACGCGGACATGGCCATCTTCATCTATATGGTCCAGACCATGGCTGTCAGTGCCGACCCATAAGGACCCGTCCCGCGCCTTGAGAACGCTCCATACCATGTCCTCAGAGAGACCTTCCCGCCTCCCAAATGTGCTGAACGAGCCCTTCCGAAGCTCAACCGCGCCCGAGTCAGAGAACCCTACCCACAGATGCCCCTCACTGTCCTCATAGATGCTGGCGACGTCGTCCGATGGAAGCCCCTGACGTGCGGTATACCGGGTGAGTTTTCCATCGCGAAACGAAGCGATGCCACGGTGATCGAAACCAATCCACAGGGTTCCCTCACGATCTTCGAGCAAAGAAGTGACGCGGGCGGGTTCTGGCACACCGGAGAGCGGCACTTCCTCCAGGAGCTTTCCTTTCCATCTGAAGAGTCCGCGAGTTGTGGCCACCCATAAAGAAGCGTCACGGGACCGTGCAAGATCGATAACGGGGGCCGTTGAAACGTCGCCTGTAGGATATCGATGAAATACACCGTCTCTCAGACTGGCCAGTCCCTTGTCGGTACCGAACAGGAGTGTACCGTCAGTTTCCTGGACGATGGCAGTAACGACATTGCCTGGAAGACCATCCTGGGTTGTGTAATGACGGATATCGTTGCCCTGTATGGCGTATAACCCATCAAGGCCTCCTACCCAAACCCTGTCGTCAGCTCCTTCATAGATTGCGGCAATCGGCGAATGGGCCGTGAGATATGTATGAAATATGCCATCTTTGAGACGAATCAGTCCACTTCGCGAGCCTATCCAAAGACTGCCGTCACGTCCTGAGGCGATCACGTCGACGTAGCTGTCTTTGAGTGCCCTATAGTGAACCGTATCGAATACGGTGACGCGGAGACCATCATAACGGGCAAGCCCCTCTTCGGTGCCGAACCATAGATAGCCGTCCCTTGTCTGCGTAATAGTCTGTACGGAGTTCTGGGGAAGCCCATTCTGACTGGTCAGCGTTGTCTGGACATATTGGGTCATCGCCGAATGGGGACTGAGCGCGAGCCCATCAGAAGCAAGAAATCCGGCCAAAGATAGCCCCACCTGACATACTCTGGCTACAGTCCACGCAAGTCTCCGCTCCGCGGCCAACGTATTTCTCCGTTGTAGGGATCTCCAGCGTTCGTCTGGCCGCGCCTGAAGAGCAGGATCACAATGAAGCGGACTCCAGGGAAGGCGTCTTCCAGGCCCCTCCTCATCACTTACGGAAGTCCAGCAAACGCTGGGCTCCCATCTCTCCGAATGGCTTGTTTCCTCTGCGGGGATCTCTGACAGCGTCAAGTGGCCCGGGCGATACCCAACACCGGTGAATCCGGTAAAGCGAACGATCGGCGAGTCCATTTTTTTGAGTCGACTCCGTTGTGGCAAGAGGTCGGAATCGAATCATATGCTTCGGCATATTTCAATCCGTTTCTTGCTTTCAAATTCGAAGATTAGGATGTTCTGTATCGCCCACTAGATTATCCGCAATAGGAACAATCGGCTAGGGCCTTTCGTTGCCGCCACTCAATTTTACGGGGCTGAATAAGCCGGCCGCAGCTTTCGCCAAGGCGGAAGCAACCGCGGTGCTCAGGATGCTGAAGGGTGATCAGGAATGTTGCATCGTTACTCTGTAGACAACAGCGCTTGATGAATGCACGCCGTTATGACTCTGATAGACGACGTTTTGGTTATACCGAGCGCCTCGAAGTTGTTTATAAACGAACGTTTAAGACATTTACATTCTTACGATACTTTGGGGACTCCTTGACCCGCTGCGGTGCAATCCTTGCTTTCGAAGGGATGGCCGGTACAGCTGCTATATGCTCGGCACCATTTAGTCATAAGCTATTGATTTTTCACCATATTAGTGGGCATGCTCGAAAGCATGACCACGTCTCGTCCTCAAATTCGTAAGCTTTCGATCGAGCGCTTCCGTGGAATCGAATCACTTACATGGCTGCCCGACGAGGGGGTCAACGTGATCCTCGGTGGCGGAGACACCGGTAAGTCAACCATCCTCGATGCGATCTCTGTTCTCCTTCACGTCCCTAATGCGTTCACCCTCACGGAAGCTGACTACTGGCGCCGGGAGGTCGACAAGGAATTCTAGCCGGTGCTGTATTTCCCTGGATTTGGGATCCATGCCCTTCTTCTGATCCAGGGGAGTACAGACCCGAAGAGCATCCTTCCCGAGGCCCGCAAAGCTGTCGGCGAACTCGATCTTACTCAGCCTATCTATCACGTCAAAACGATCGATGAGGGACTCTCTGATTCTCTGGCTCGGCAGAGGATGATCGCTGTTCTGCTCGGTATCTTCGCGTCGCTGGCCCTAACCCTTGCAGCTATCGGCATTTATGGGGTCATCTGCTATTCTGTCACGCAACGGACGCGTGAGATCGGGGTGCGGATGGCGGTTAGGTCGAGCAAAGGGAGAATTCTACTTCTGGTGCTGCGCGGAGCTGCTGGTTTTGCGGGTGGCGGAGTTCTGGCAGGGTCGGTCGTCGCTTTTGCATTCGCTCATTTGGCAAACGCGCTTCTGTTTCACACAAGTAGTGCCGATCCCGTTTCCATCGCCGTATCCGTATTTTCTCTGCTGATATTGCCATGTTGACTGCCGTTCTGCCCGCTCAGCGTGCTGCCACGATCAATCCCGTAGAGGCCTTTCGATCGGAGTAAAAAAGCCGACCGCGGGCAATTAATTTTGTATCCAAGTGAGGTGGTTGTATGCCAATTATGGGTCGCATACGGGCTCTCGTATTTCGAACGAGGTCTGATCTGGAGATACAGGAAGAGTTGCGGCGCCGCGTTGAGACGCGAATAAACGACAACGTGGCCGTCGGTATGACTCCTGAACAAAGCCCGCAGGGATCCGCTTTTGCGTTTCGGAAACCCCGCAGTCATGAAGGAGAAAACCGTGGCAGAAGATGCAGGTGGCAGATCATGGTATTTCCTGCAAACGCCCCCAGACTACCATCTGGGTTGAATTTCAGCAGTGTGTCTCTCGGTATCGTCGCCAGTTGAGAGTCGTCTTCTGGGGATTCGCAGATTGTATGCCTGAGGCAGCTGCATTTGGTGAACCCGATGCACTCTATGGGGAGAGCGTTTATGCCGCGTTTTTTTTGCGCCCCAAGATGCAAGCTTCCAAAGAAGAACTTCGCGACTACTGTCGTTTGAGGCTCAACGGCTTCGAAGTTCCTGAACAAATCCACATCGTCGCCAGTATTCCCCACACGACAAAAGGGTCCCTTGATCGGCGGGCACTTACGCATCAATTCGCTACAGAGACGGGATCAAACCATTAAACGGATTATTTCCCTTTGAGGTCAGGGGGTGGTCCAAATCACCGTACTTGCCCTCGATTGCCCGCTCTCAAAATAGAGGATGGCCGTTGGAAACGGGCGTGTGCGAATAGCCATATACGAGGGGACTGTAGAGTGATCAAGTTAAAGTTCAGACCGCAGGTTCCCTCAGCGCCCATCAGGTAGGCCGATTCGCTCCAGCGCGATGTGTGGGGTTGAGGCGTTGGTTGCCACGTTACCGGCGCCAACAAGCAATTCAAATGGTTGCAGATCACCGTGCGCCGTTCTCGCTCGCTGCAAGGTCGGCATCATCGAGGAAGGATCCAGCAAAAACGCGGCTGCCGCCTGCGTCCCCGCGGTATTCAGGCCGGCGACGATAAGAACATGGCCGCTGTTGGTGAGGTTCGGCAGATAGGCGATGATGCCGTAGGTCTGTTCCTCCTGCCCCTTGGTGCTGTAGATGGGGGCTTCGCCAGTGCGCGGATGCAGATTAACGAATCCCGAGGGTTTATCCGGCTCCGACTCAAAGCGGAAGCGGAGGTGCAACTGTGAGTGAAACAGTTGAATCCAGGGATTGGACTCATCGGACCCGATCAGAATGGCGTTGCCGGTACGCAGGTCGTCCATCCGCAGGTCGCGCGCGTATCGAATCATGATTCGCTCGGGTACTGCTTCTCGCAACTGTGCTAGGCGAGCAGCAAAATCCAGATCAACTACGTTGGTATAGCGACGGGCGCCCAGCTTAAGGATCTCGTCAGCATCAGCCAGGTTGTCTGCCTTGAGTTTGGTCCGGTAGCTTCCATCGACGTACGCGGCAAGCGGCACCGGTCGCACGACGAGCCGCTGCATGATGACGAGACCATCATCGGAAGGCACAATGAACGTGTCACGATCACTGCTGAAGAGCTGCCTCCAGAGGAGATGGGACATTGCCTCTTCGTGGGACAGAGGTGGTTTTGCGTATCGGAGCACCGTGGCGCCAGCGCCGAGCACGATGCCCACAATTAGTCCAAGAACCACCCCGGGCGTGATCCCCCCCCTGATTCTCGTCCATAGCGAGGCAACCGAAGCTGACGATTCGGGCGAATCAGACTCGGATCGAGGATCCTCATCGAGTTCAGAGGGCACCATCGCCTCAGGAGGGACAATGGGGCGCTCCGCCTCAAGTGGAGCATCCGCATGCTCAGAAAAGATCGGTGCATATCCGCCGCGCGGGATATCGAGCCGCAGTGTCTCCTCGCATCCCTCGGTTGCGAAGTACTCATCGATGCGCTTGCGTAGTTTTCGCGCATAGCTGCGAACGATGTTGTCGTCATTCGGATCGTAATTTTCGGCCCTGCCGAAGACGGTGACTCCGATCCGCTGTTCGGTGATCTCGTCCGTACGGCCTCGAATCGAACGTTCGACGATGTACAGCAGAAAATCCGAGAGTAGACCTGAACGACCCAGCGATCCGCTTGCGGCGATACGCAATGCGAGTTGCCAGCGGCGGTCTTCCGTGTCGATAGGCACTCCTGAACCCATAGGACTGTCCGATCGCGGGGCAAAGCCCACGGCTGCCTTCGGTGATGGCTCCAGGGTTTGCATAGCGTTCGAACTCTCTTCGTTGGGTTTGAGTGTAAAGCGATTTGATGAACGCTTTGTAAATCCATGTGTGTTGGGCACACGCACACATGTGTTCATTCATGCTGCTGAAACCTCAACTTTGATGATTTTGCGGAAGATACGAGTATTGTGCCGTGTCCACCACATTGAACACGAGAAAAACCCCTACCGCGAGCTCCGATGCGACCTAATACTCGACGCAATCAGGGCCACTGGGAACAGCCCGCTGTCACACGTGTGCGTTCCCCAGGAAAGCGAGAAGGAGAATATGAAGACTTTGAAATTTGAGACGCCACGCGCAACCCTGCAGACAGATACATCGGGGAAGGGGGCATTCCTGCGTTCGGTTTTTATCATCAGCTTGACGTTGGTGTTCGCGCTCGCGGCCGTATGCACTTCGTTCGGTCAGGGACTCACCGGCTCCATTGCAGGTACGGTAACCGACGCGAGCGGGGCTACTGTCGCCGGAGCCATGGTGACAGTGCGCGAGATCGACACCAATGCGACCCGCACCGCCACGACCTCCGATGTCGGCTCCTATCGGGTGCCCCAGTTGCCTCCAGGAAACTACAGTGTGAAGTTTGAGAAAGCCGGCTTCGAGGTCTCCCAGCAGGAGAAGATTATCGTCGCGATCGATCAGGTAGCCCAGATTGACGTCAAGCTCAGCCTCGGCTCGGATGTACAGACTATGAATGTGTCGAGCGCCGCTCCGGTCATCCAGACCGAGACCTCGTCTGTCGGTATGTTGGTCGACAGCGCCACGATTCAGAATACTCCGCTCAACGGTCACCTCAGCGTTCTGGGACTAATCAGTTTGACCCCAGGAACGCAGGACGTAGCCGCGCAGGATACAGTTCCGGTCCGAGGCATAACGCTCGCCTTCGGCACCAACCAGCGCAACTCCTACGGTAACGCTGGATTCACCCTTGACGGCGTGATCAACGAAGAAATCGAACTGCAGCGCGGTGAGGGAGAGGTGCCGCCGCTCGATGCTTTGTCGGAGTTCAAGGTCATCACCCAGGGTGCGCCGGCGGAGTTCAACCTACCTAACCAGGTGATTGTGGTCAGTGCCAGCGGCGGCAATGCGCTCCATGGTGAGCTGCTGGAGTTCAATCGCAGCCGCGGTACCTCGGCCAAGCCGTACTTCTTCGGCGCGGCATCCGCCGCTCCCGCGCGTCCGCCTTACCAACGCAATGAATACGGCGGTAACCTCAATGGGCCCATCGTCATTCCGCATTTCTACAATGGCAAGGATCGCACCTTCTTCTTCGCCAGCTACGAAGCCTTCAACCTGACCCAGTCCGTTCCTCTCACCAGCACACAGGCTACGGCAGCCGAGCGGAATGGCGATTTCAGTTGCTTCCTTGCCGGGGGCAGTTGCGCCACCACTCCCGGGGGAACCATCCTCAAGAATCCACTGACCGGGCAGCCATTCCCGGGGAATATCATCAATGTCCCCTTCAATCCGGTCGACGTTCAACTCGAGAACCTGCTCATGCCGCAGTCGACCACGCAGACCACCGCGGTTAATACCTTTGAGCTGGTTCCGCATACCACTGGGATCAGTCGCTTCAACCTGCGCGTGGACCACAAGATCAGCGATAAGGACCAGATTCGGGGAACCTGGATGCGTGCTTTCTACGGGCCATTCAAGGACGTTGCGAGCCAGGGCGACGGTTCTAGTCTCGCTGGTGGTGTCGCGCAAGACGGCGAACACAACGATATCTTTGTAGCAGGATGGACCCACGCCTTCTCGCCCACCATGCTGCTGGACAGCGCCATCTCCTATCTCCACCTGCCGCTCTACCGTAGCGCGCAGAACTACCTGACGGACTTCTCCGCGATCATCCCAGGCCTGGGAGCACAGACACTGGAGGGTGCCCCGTCGATATCGATCACCAACATTACCCCCTTTAGCGAAGCCGGATCGAAGAACCTCGAACAAACTTATCAGGGCAATACCACGCTCACCAAGGTTCTCGCGAAACACACTATAAAAGCTGGTATCTCCTATCTCTATAACACTTCCTGGCAAAACAGCGCGGTCTCGCATGGTGGCTTCAACTTCACAGGGCTCTATACCGGCATTGCCTATGCCGATTTCCTTCTCGGCTACCCCAACACCACCACCACTTCGACCCCGCTGGACTACGTGGTGCGCTTCAACTCCAGTCAGTACGGCGCCTACATCCAGGACGACTGGAAACCGCTTCGGAACCTGACCTTCAACTACGGTCTGCGCTACGACGTGCAGCGGTTCCACGACAACCCCTACGGGACCGAATCGCTCTTCGTTCCCAGCGTCGGCAAGGTAGTGGTCTTCGGCACCTCCTATCCGGCGCTCGCCAACCCAGCCTACATTCCGGATACGGTGCTTTCATCGACGGTGGGTCTGCCCAACAACATGTACGGTTATCTGGGCCAGGCCATGACCAATATCGCGCCGCGATTCGGTTTCGCTTACCAGATCGGCACGAAAACGGTGATCCGTGGCGCGGTAGGTCAGTACTACAACATGATGCCAGCTTCCTACATCAACGGAGGCTTCAGCAATCTTCCGTTCGACACCGGCCTCACCTATACCAACACCACAACGCCAACCATCACCATGAACGCGCCCTTCGCCGCGAGCGCGTCCGTACCTGCCAACCCCTCGGTTACGGCGCAGCACAAAACCACCGCGCCCTATACCGAGCAGTACAACCTAGCGATCGAACGCCAGTTGCCTGATTCAATCGACCTGCGTATTGGCTATATCGGCCAGCGCACCCTTCATCAGAATGATTCCGGCGGTCCCGGAAACACAGAGCCGGACCTAAACTATGCGCCGCCGGGAGACTATACGGAGCAGTCGCAGCGGCCTTTCCAGCCCTTTTCCACCGTCTCGGAAGCCTTCGATCCGATTTACCACACGAACGCCAATTCCCTGCAAGTGGGTCTGCATAAACAGTACAAGAATGGCCTGATGATCAACGCCGAATATCAATGGATTCGTGTCTTGGGCGTCGAGAACTATCAGAACCCAACCACGATCGGCGACTCCTATGGCAACATCTCCAGCATCACGCCGCAGACGCTCGAGGTCAACTATGCCTACGAGCTTCCCTTGGGCCAAGGAAAAATGTTCTTCGGCACAGCGAGCGGTATAACCAACAAGCTCATCAGCGGATGGGAGATTGCCGGTGTCACCTCCTTCCAGACCGGCCAGCCCTTTTCGGTCACCTACACCGCGCCAGGTTCCCAGGTCTACGGCGCCAGCGGTCGCGCCGACCGGGTTCCGGGGGTTCCACTGTATCCGTCTCATAAAACCAATTCGGAATGGTTCAATCCTGCAGCCTTTACAGCTCCGCCGCCGTATCAGTTCGGAAACTCCGGCTACGACATGCTGTGGGGGCCGCATTACCAGAACTGGGATATGAATATCGTGAAGAACATGAAGCTTGGAGAGCGGTACCGGTTGCAACTTCGAGCTGAGGTTTTCAATGTCTTCAATCATCCCAACTTCGGTGTTCCCAGCTCTGCCGTCAGTAATCCTGCCTCCATGGGCGTGATCTCGTCGGTGGTCAACGAAAACCGCACCATGGAATTCGCTGCGAAGTTCAATTTCTAGGGCTACGTTGCGGATCAGCGACCTCCGTATGCCGGGGCTTTCCGGTTCCGGTATACGGAGGTCACACCTGGTTCGGTCGCGTATAGATCAAGGACAACGCTACTCTGGCCTCACCATGGTCTCCGTGCCCTCGAACTCAGTCGGGCGATCTCCCCTTGCAACGTAAACCCTCTCATCGCAACACTGCTTGCCTGGTTATAGGAGCGCAGGTAAAGCAATAAAACCTGAAGCCTGGACTTTCTGAAGGGAATCGAATGCGGATCAATATTTTTGTGGCAGGTCTAATGCTGGCCGGTCTTATCGGCGGTTCGGCACACGCACAGCCAGGTCATAGCAATCCCTGGGCGCCCACCGAGGTGGGCCCTCTGCCCCCTATCGCGAGCCTCACCGATGGCGTCTGGCTCAAGGGTGACCTTCACCTGCACTCACGGCACAGCAAGGACTCCAGCAATAACTCAGAGGCCAAGATCATCTCCTTTGCTGAATCGGTGGGAATGGACTACCTCTGCATTACCGACCACGACAACCATGTTCAGGGTGACACCGCGCATAACACCTGGAGCGACCCGGAGTTCAAGTCGAACTCGGTCCTGCTTCTCTATGGTGCGGAATGGACAACGACGCGCGGACACGGCAACGTCTTCTCGGCTCGTCCCTACGATCACCAGCGGCTATACGATGTGCGCGATCAGCGTGACATCGTCGTTGGCGCGGTGAAGAAGGAGCTTGGGATTCATCTGTCCGCCAATCATCCCAGCGGCAAGGATCACTTCGGCTTTTCCTACGATATGGTCGACTCGATCGAAGTCTGGAACTCCGCCGTATGGGCGAAGAACGCCAATGCGATTATGATCTGGGACGACATGCTCTCCTCGGGACGTAAGCTGACTGGCAGAGGGGGAAGCGACTCGCATCATGGCGTCCCGGATACCCCTGATCAGGCGACCAAGAATACCCCCCAGCGTCAGGCCAATTACGTCGGGACTCCTACAACCTGGGTGTTTGCGAAGGAACGGACTTTGCAGTCGGTGGTCGATGCTCTCACGAACGGTCGCGTTGCCGTCAGCGCAAACCCCTACGCTCCGCGCGTCGAGTTATACGCCGACCTCGATCAGGACGGCAAGATGGACATGATGATGGGCGACAATGCCAAGGCCACCGGTAAGCCGGTTAAGTTTCGCGTTCAACTTACAGGAAATACGGTTGCGGGAGCCTCCTACACCGTCCACGTAGTAAAGGACGGCAACCCGTTCAGTACATTGCAAGCCACTGGTGGTAACACGACGATGGTCGAGTTCACCGATACGCCAAAAGAGCTTGGACGGACCTACTATCGCGTCGAGGTTGAGGGGCCGCCTACGGCCTATCCGCAGGTTCCTGGATCGATGGCCTTGAGCGGGAACATGGTCGGGCTATCAAACCCGATCTACTTCAACTTCGACCCGAACTTCTAATCGCACTCGATATAACAACGTCATTCTCTCGGAACCGAAGGACCATCAATATGAAGAATTTCCTGCGAGCCGCATCCATCGTCGCTATGCTCCCCGTTTGCGCTGTTGCGCAGACCCCCGCCCCACAGCAGGACCGTGCCGTCCATGTCAATCAGATTCAGGTGATTGGAAGCCACAATAGCTACCATATCGGCATCGCGCCGAGCGAACGGAAGCTGATCGAACAGCAAAATCCCAAAGCGATGCAGGAGCTCGATTATTCCCACCCACCGCTTGCCGATCAACTTTCCAGCGGCGTGCGCCAAGTGGAGATCGACGTCTACGCCGACTCCAAAGGCGGCCGCTATGCTCACCCCGCCATCGTCGATAAGGTCGCGGCCGCCGGCCTTCCCGCCGATCCTGATTTTGATCCGAACCATGAGATGGATAAGCCCGGATTCAAGGTCATGCATGTGCTTGGCGTCGACCAGCGCAGCTCGTGTCACACTTTTGTTGCTTGCCTGACGGTCATTCGAGGCTGGTCGCAGGAACACCCAAAGCATCTGCCGATCTTCATTCTTGTGGAGACCAAGCAAGGAAGACCTGGCGTGCCGCCGACCCCGAACGGTCCCGAGGCATTTACACCGGAGACATTCGATGCTCTCGATGCGGAGATACGCTCCGTCTTCCAGCCATCGGGGATGATCACACCCGACCAAGTGCGCGGCAGTTACGATACGCTGCCCGAGGCAATTCAGGAAACGGGCAAATCTGTAGCAGGTAAAACGGGAGGATGGCCCGTCCTGGCCGAGGCGCGGGGTAAAGTGATCTTCCTGATGGATCAGAAGCCTGTCACCTCTGTTTACACCGCCGGACATTCAGCGTTGCGCGGCCGCCTGATCTTTACCAATGCCGAGCCTGGCGACCCCGATGCGGCATTTGTTGAGGTGAATGAACCCTCCAAAGAGAAGATCGATGCGTTGGCGCGCCAGGGTTATCTAATCCGAACCCGTACCGATGATGGCACCATAGAAGCCCGGGCAAATGACCACACGCGTGCCAATGCGGCGATCGCAAGCGGGGCGCAGATGCTCAGCACCGACTACCCTTCCGCCGAACCGGCCAAATGGACTGGCTTCTTCGTAGGATTGCCAGATGGCCTTACGGCCCGCTGCAACCCAGTGGTTGGCCCTCCCGGCTGCGTCGATGCACTGCTCGAGCCTTCGGGCACGAAGTAACGCGCCTCCTCACCAAGCATCCACGCCCAATAAGCCGACTTATCTGTTCCCGGAGTTCCGTTGATGATTGCCGCTCTCCTCTATCTCGTAGATATCTGCTGCCGTGCCTATCCATCACGCCTGATCGATCCTCGCCGCTGGTTTCTCGTCCGCATCCTCACCCTGGCATGTATCGTCGCCTCGATCGGCGCAATACGCTCATTCGCGGCAGCCGCCCACCCGCAAACGGACTATACGAGTAACGTCGATCCGTTCATCGGGGTTGACTGGGGTGGCAACACTTTCGTTGGTTCCGCAATCCCCTACGGCATGGTCAAGGTCGGTCCGGATATGGAGACCTTCGACGGCCGCAAATCCGGCTTCGGATACTCCAGCAACGGCGTCATCGTCGGCTTCTCCCATCTGCATCTCAGCGGAGCGCAGGGCAAGTACGGCAACATCCTTGTCGTACCGGTCACCGGGCCGCTCGTATTGAATGACATCAAGACTCCGCGCACCGATGAGGTGAATCGAGTTGG
>OUNK011150699.1_pt1 | contig 14031 bp, 12 predicted proteins | sample 1755341 | NCBI WGS metagenome assembly OUNK01 (sample SAMEA3914788, study PRJEB12502) | metagenome | biome: forest; material: soil | place: Canada | collected 2011-07-03 | depth 0.1 m | reverse complement strand
AGGCGGCCGCTATACTGCGGCCGCCTTGTTGTTGAAGGAACCCCATGAGCGCGCTGCTACTGCTGTTTGCTTGCCTGGTGCTTGGCATCGTAGTCGCGCGCTGGGCAAACCCACCGGCCGGCATCGTGCCTGGCATCAACTGGTGGGTGATCAATGTCGCGTTGCCGGCGTTGGTGCTGGACCTGATTCCGCATGTGAAATTCGACAGCCAGCTTTGGTTTCCTGTCGTGGCCATGTTCATCGTATTCGGCGGCGCATGGCTATTGTTCGGCCTGCTGGGGTCTCGCCTCGGTTGGTCGCGCGCTCGTGTCGGTGCGTTGATTCTGGTTTGTGGTTTAGGCAACACGTCGTTCATGGGCTACCCCATGCTGCAGGCCTTGCACGGGCAGGCAGGGTTGTCGCTGGCTGTTGTCGCCGATCAGTTGGGCACGTTTCCGCTACTTTCCTCGGCCGGCATCGTGGTGGCATCGATCTACGCTGGGCGCAGTCCCAGTGTGGGTTTGATCGTGCGCCGTATCCTCACGTTTCCTGCTTTTGTGGCGCTGGTAGTGGGTATCGTTGTCGGCGCATTGGGTGGATGGCCCGATGCGCTGCATAGCGTGCTTGCGCCGATCGGTGCAACGCTCACGCCGCTCGCGCTGTTTTCCGTCGGCATGCAATTTCGATTTCAGCTTGAACGGGAGCAAGCCGGCGCACTTGCCTGGGGACTTGGCTGGAAGTTAGTGCTGGTGCCGCTGCTTTGCTGGCTGATAGGGCGAGCGCTGGGCGTCGGTGGCTTGGTGCTTACTGTTGGTGTATTGCAGGCGGCAATGGCACCGATGATTTCAGCGGCAATTCTTGCCGATGAGTACGAACTCGATCCACGACTCGCCAACGCATTGCTTGGGGCGGGCATCGTGTTGTCTTTGTTGACGATTCCGCTCGGGAATCTTCTGCTTCCTGCGCACTAATGCATCGTTTGCAATCGGGGTAGATGGACGCCCCAGACCACGGCCAACACACGCATGCCGAGGATCACCACGACACCTACGCTGATGGCGAAGGTTCGTGGCAAGCCGAGCTTCTGCAATATCAGATACACCACGATGCCGGCGATCGCTGCAGTGGCGTAAAGGTCCTGTTGGAAGATCATCGGTACGCGCGCGCTCATCACATCGCGCAACATGCCGCCGGCGGTGCCGGTCATCGCACCCATCAGCACCACGATCAGTGGCGATAACCCTGCTGCTTCGGCGATCTGTGCGCCGCTGATCGCAAAGAGTGCCAGCCCCAACGCGTCGGCGATCAGCAAGCCATAGCCGGGCGGTGGAAAGAAGGTGATGTACCCCATGGTGAGTGCGGCTGCGACAAGAATCACCAACAAGTAGCGTGTATCGCGTATCCAGAAAATTGGATGGCGATTAAGCAATACGTCGCGCAACGTGCCACCACCAATGGCGGTAAGCGCTGCCAGTGCAAAGCCGCCTAGTAGATCGAGCCCGGAGCGCGCCGCAGCGAGGACACCACTCACCGCAAAGACGGCCACGCCGATCAGGTCGAGCAGATAGAAAAACATGCGGGCCCCCAGGCACTGAAATCCGTCAGGTTTATGCAAGCATAATGGTGCCCGAACCCGTCAAGCACCGGCTTGGCAATAACTCGATAATGCCATTGATGAAACATGTTGCGACTGAAGAACTGATCGAAGTGAGGGCCGACGTCTGGCTTTGGGCTGCCCGCATGTACAAAACACGCAGCCTTGCCAAACAAGCTATCGACGGCGGAAAGGTCGATGTGAACGGCGGTGGCTGCAAACCCGCCAAAGCGGTGCATGCCGGGGACAGCATCCGGTTAACCCGGGGCGAAGAGCGACTGGAAGTAGAGATTTTGGCGCTCACGGAGAAGCGTGGTCCCGCCAGCGCGGCCCAAGTGCTTTATCGGGAAACCGAGGCGAGCCGCACTGCGCGCGAGCAATTGCGCGAGCAGCGTCGCTTGAGTGGCGAGGGTCTGAACCATCCTCCCAAGCGGCCAAACAAGCAGGAACGTCGCGAATTGCGACGGCTTAAGGATTCCTCATGAGCAGCACATCTCAGAAATTCGCATGAATCTGCGGGAATATCCTCTTAAAAGCGGGCTGACCTACATGAGTTAGCCGTGGAAGTCGCTGAGTTAGGGGATGTGCCATGAATGGGATCGAATTCTTCAAGCGTTTGCTAGGCAATCACGCGCCGGAGACCGTCCATCCTGGACGCACTCTGCAGGCAGCGTTGGGAACGCGAATGCTGGTGGTCGACGATTCGCCGACCATTCGCGCCATATTGGGCAAAATGCTTGGATTGGACGGCTACGCGGTGCAAAAAGCGGTCGACGGCGAAAGCGCGATCGAATTGGCCAAAGCCGAACAGCCGGAACTTATTTTTCTCGACATCGTGTTGCCGGGCATCAACGGCTTCGCGGTGTTGCGCGCCTTGCGTCACGATCCACTCACGCGACATATCCCGATCGTGATGATCAGCGGCAATCAGCAGGCGACGGAACAATTCTATGTGCAGCGCTTCGGTGCTGACGATTTCATCAAGAAGCCTTTCGGCCAACGTGAAGTGCAGCAGAGCATTCATCAGTTGGTTCGCGCAGGACGTCTCGCTGCGCGTGCAGCAACGCCTGCGCCTGCGGTCGTAGTGTCTCCAGAATCGGTGACGGCCTATGCAGAGATCAGCAGCACAGTCTCCGGCATGGCGGCCTAAAGCAAATCCCGCAGCAACCGCCTGACTTCAGACGGAAACGCCGCAGCGTGGGGACGCTGCGGCGCTTTTTTTTGAAGCGGACTTCGATCGACGGTTCATCCTCGCATCATGGCAAGGACTTTAGCCGGTAGAGCGCCTCCAGCGCTTCTCTAGGCGACATCGCATCCAGATCCATGTTTTCCAGTTCGCGCTCCATCGCCGACGGTGCCGAGGCGAACAATCCAAGTTGCGGGGAAGCTGGCGTCATTGTCGGTGCAGTGACGTGCGCATGCATGCCTCGCTCCAGCTCGGCCAGCGTGCGCCTGGCATCGGCGATCACCGATTTGGGCAGTCCCGCCAGCGCCGCCACTTGCAGGCCGAAACTGCGATTCGCAGGCCCTTCCTTTACGGCATGCATAAAGACCAGTTGTTCGCCGTATTCGACTGCGTCCAAGTGTACGTTGGCAATCGTCGAATATTCGGAAGCGAGTTCGGTCAGTTCGAAATAGTGCGTAGCGAACAGCGTATAGGCGCGGCTGCTTGCTGCCAGATGCACGGCGGCCGCACGGGCGAGTGCAAGGCCATCGTAGGTACTAGTGCCGCGTCCGACTTCATCCATCAAGACCAAGCTCTGCGGCGTGGCGTTGTGCAGGATGTTAGCCGTTTCGCTCATTTCCACCATGAAAGTGGATTGGCCGCGCGATAGATCGTCGCCGGCACCGATGCGGGTGAAGATGCGGTCGATCGGTCCGATCGCCGCGCGTGCAGCGGGCACATAGCTGCCGATATGCGCGAGTAGCACGATAAGCGCGTTCTGTCGCATGTAGGTGGATTTACCACCCATGTTCGGACCGGTGATCACCAGCATGCGGCGGCTGTCGTCGAGGGCGAGATCGTTGGGTTCGAAGGGTTCTTCGCGAACTTTTTCCACCACCGGATGGCGACCGCGTTCGATGGCGATGCCCGCAACGTCTGTGAGTTCGGGTGCATTCCAGTCGAGTGCTTCGGCACGCTCGGCGAGCGTGCAAAGCACATCGAGTTCCGCCATGGCTGCAGCGGCGTGCTTGAGCGGCTCCAGTTGTTCGGTCAGCGTGTCCAGCAAGGCTTCGTACAAGGCGCGTTCGCGCATCAACGAACGTTCCTTGGCGGAGAGCACTTTGTCCTCGAAGGTTTTCAACTCTTCGGTGATGTAGCGCTCGGCGTTCTTGGTCGTTTGCCTGCGCGTGTAGTGCGTGGGTGCTTTCTCCGATTGCGCTTTGCTGATCTCGATGTAGTAGCCGTGCACGCGGTTGTAACCGACCTTTAGCGTGGGAATACCGCTGGCGGCTTTCTCGCGTTCCTCGAGTTCGACCAGGTATTGATCGGCATGCGTGGAGAGGCGGCGTAGTTCGTCCAACTCCGCATCGTAGCCGTCGGCGACGATACCACCGTCGCGCAATAGCACAGGCGGCTGCTCGATGATGGCGCGAGCGAGCAAGTCCGCCGTTGCCGCATGATCGCCGATGCCGTCGACTAACGCATGCAGCAGCGGGCTGTCGAGCGTGGCGATCGATGCACGCAAGGCCGGCGCTGCGGCAAGACCGTCGCGTAAGGTCGAGAGATCGCGCGGGCGTGCCGAGCGCAAGGCGACGCGCGCAAGGATGCGTTCCAGATCGCCGATGCCGCGCAGTTGATCGCGTAAGTCGTCGTGACGACGCGTTTCGATCAGCGCACCGATCGCCTGGTGTCGATGACGTAGCGTGTCGCGCGAACGCAGCGGACGATTCAACCAGCGTCGCATCAGACGTGCGCCCATCGGCGTGACGGTTTCGTCTAGCACGCCAAGTAGCGTGTGTTCGGTCCGTCCGCTGGGATGTGTATCCAACTCCAGATTGCGACGTGTGGCGGCATCCAGCGCAATGGTTTCGCTGGCGCTTTCCACTGCCATGCCGGAAAGATGCGGCAGCGCGCTTTTCTGGGTTTCTTCGACATAGCCAAGCAGACAGCCGGCCGCGGCGATGGCCAGCGGCAGGTTGTCGACGCCAAAGCCACCGAGATCGCGCGTGCCGAAGAAGCGATTGAGTTCGCGCCGCGCCGCGTCGCTATCGAAATGCCACGGTGGCCGTTTGCGCAGGCCGGGTAGGGTGCTTACCAGCTTCGGCCACACCACGTCTTCGCCGACCAGTGTTTCGGCCGGCTGCAAGCGCGCCAGCTCGGCGGCAAGCGCTTCCGCATTCGGCACTTCGCTAAGCAGGAAACGGCCGCTGGAAAGATCGACCCAGGCCAGGCCGTAGCTGCCCTGCGCGCCAGCTGCAATCGCCAGCAACAGGTTGTCGCGGCGTTCCTCCAGCAGCGCCGCATCGGTCACGGTGCCTGGCGTGACGATGCGCACTACCTTGCGTTCCACCGGCCCCTTTGCCAGCGCCGGATCGCCGATCTGCTCGCAGATCGCCACCGACTCGCCCAACCTCACAAGTTTGGCCAGATAGTTTTCCACCGCGTGATACGGCACGCCAGCCATCGGAATGGGTTGCCCCGCCGATTGGCCGCGTTGCGTGAGCGTAATGTCGAGCAATCGCGCCGCCTTGCGTGCGTCGTCGTAGAACAGCTCGTAGAAATCGCCCATGCGGAAGAACAAAAGCACGTCCGGATGCGCGGCCTTGGTCGTGAGGTACTGGCGCATCATGGGGGAGTGATCTTTAATTATTTCGTCCATTTATAAGCAAAATTTTCGGTAAACTGGAGTTTTTAATGGAGTGAGATCGCGGCCTCATTGGCGCGGTCTATCTCAGTTATGGTTCATTGTTGCAAGCGAGGTCCTGAGCGTCTCTTTACCATCTGATAGTTCTCAGGTTCGTGCTATCTCTCATCGAGTGCTGTACAGGTTGGCGTTAACGGGGAGATCAGAGACGGCACTCTAGCTGTAACGACAGGATTTGTGAGGATCTACCGAAGACCTTGCCATGGGACGACAGAGGCCAAGGTATAGTGTCGGGGCCTAATGAGGTGAATCGATTAAGTTTTCTGTGCTAGGTGCTCGATCCGCAAAGATATTCTGAGGCACTTTTACGTTAGATGTTGAGTGCCTTCTGGCAGAGTGGCTCGGGGTTGCCGCATAAAGCCGCTTGAGGACTTAACTCCGACATCACGGGGCGTGATGAAGGCGTTGTGGCTTGGTCGATCGGGTATCTAGCTAGTATGCAGGGTGACTCGTGGAGGTTGCGCATGAGCACTCTCGGCATTCATGACGCGAATGATGCAAGCGCATAGACCAAAACCATTCACTAGTTGCATTGCGGCGGACGGGTCATATTCGGGATGAGTTGGGGGGATACTTGGAAATCAGCGTCGCGCTAGCCAGGCCTGCGAGTAGAGTCGGTGCGGTCTGTTTGCTCGGATTGATAGTTTTTATCGTCTGGGGCGGGATACATACCTTTTCACCAAAGCACGTTGCCTGGGTCATGTCGGGTCTAGATACGGCGGCCCAATATTTGGGATGGAGTTATTTTCGGAATGCTCCTTGGTGGCAGTGGCCACTGGGGGCCAATCCGTCGTATGGAACCGATGCCCCGGGTACGATCGTCCTGGCGGATACGATTCCGATTTGCGCACTTTTCTTCAAGCTCTGGAACCCCTGGTTGCCGACTGATTTTCAGTATTTTGGCGCGTGGGCATGCCTATGTTTTTTATTGCAGGCATGGTTTGGTTACAAGCTGATGCGGCGACTTAGCGGGGACTTTTCACTCGTTCTCCTCGGTAGTTGTTTTTTTCTTACTGCGTCGGTTTTTCTAGTGCGGGTTTACATTCACCCCGCTCTCGCGGCCCAGTGGATCATATTGGCGGCGATATACCTTGCAACAGATGTACGCGTCAGGGGGAAGGCATGGTGGCTGCTTCTGAGCATTGCCGCGCTGACACATGCGTACTTGTTGGTGATGGCGGGTTCGATCTGGGCGGCGTGTATGGTTCGCCAGATTTGGGTTGGCGCAGAGTCACGTCCCGCTCTGATTCGTTACATGGGGGCCGTGATCAGTAGCACGGTCTTGATCATGTGGGCAGTAGGTTACTTTGTACCTGCATCCGTAACGCCAATGCCGATTCGGATGTATGCCAACCTCTTGACGCCCATATGGCCTGGATTTTGTGGCCAATCGTGGTCGTGGGTTTTGCCATGTTCAAAATTTGATGCAAGTGTGATCATGTCGATCAGCGATGGATTCGGTTATTTCGGGTTGGGCTACTTGTTGCTCGTAGTGATTGCCGCTGGGCTGCTTGTATGGGGCCGAGCACGCACGACGGGGGCTTTCCAGTGTCAGAAAAATTGGGCGCTTTTGCTCGTTTCATTGTTGCTCCTAATTTACGCCATTGGCGAGAAGGTGTATTTCGGTACGCATCTTCTTGTGGCCATTCCCATACCGTCTTGGCTTGAGCGGTTATCAAGTGTTTTCCGTGGTGCCGCCCGCATGGAATGGCCCGCGTGGTACCTGTTTATGCTTGCAACCTTGGGAATAGTGGTCTCTCGCCTCAATCCTAGGAGTGCCAGAATTGTTCTGGCAATCGCGCTACTAGTGCAGTGCTGTGATTTATCAAAGGCGGTATTGAATAACCACCAGCAGATTGAGGAGCGCTCGCACACGGATATTTCGTTTGCGTCACCTCAGTGGTCAGAGCTTGGGCAGTTTTATCGCCACATGGCATTTATTGAACAATCGTCATGGACGCCTTATCGGATTGGTTGGAGTGGCGCCTATAGAGTGTCGACGCTGATCATGACGCGCCAAGCGGTCAGCGTGAACGTTGCCTATTTGGCACGACTTGATGAGCCTGTCTTGGCAGTAGCTCGCGCGAAACGCGAAGCGCTGTTACTCGGTGGACAGTTCGAGCCTTCGACGTTTTATGTCGTCGAAGATCTACCTATGTGGGAACGTATTTTGTGTGCGCCTGACCATGGCCAGTGGCATGGCATGCTGGACAATGTGCGTGTGTTGATTCCGGCGCCGCCCGCCGCGCTGGCGCTGCCGCCCACACAGTCTTGTAACGGTGTTTCGGGCACCCCACATGCTTCGTAGAAGCAGGCTTCCTGATGTCATTCTTCCGCGTGCTGGAACCCATTTCGCCTGCGTGGTTATCTGAGGGTCCGACGGTGATAGGGTTGCAGTTTGAACTTTATGAATGCTAGTGACGAACAGCTGCGGTCGCTCGCGCAAGAGGTTGCTGCCGCTTTGCAACGTCAAAGTTTGATGGTGGTGACGGCCGAATCCTGCACGGGCGGCTGGATCGCCAAGACGCTGACCGATCTGCCGGGCAGTTCCGCCTGGTTCGATGCGGGCGTCGTTACGTACAGCTATGGGGCGAAGGAAGCCTTGCTGGGCGTCAATCCGCGCACGTTGGAGCGCACCGGCGCCGTCAGCGAGGAAACGGTGCTGGAGATGGTGTCCGGTGCGCTGGCTCGTTTCGGCGCCGGTATGGCGGTGGCGGTGACGGGCATTGCCGGGCCCAGTGGCGGCACGCCGGAAAAACCCGTGGGCACCGTGTGGATTGGCTGGAAGCGGCGCGGCGGTTATGCCCGCGCCAAGCTGTTTCATTTCGCCGGAGATCGCGAAGCCGTGCGCCGACAGACCGTGGCCGCCGCGCTCGCGGGCATTCGCGAAACGCTGACGGGCTGATCAGAATTTAGCCAGCTAGTCAGCTTGACCGATGTGGGATACTCGAAACCTGCATCGATCCCAGTCCGTGAGACGACGACCGGGCATCATGCACGCCATACCTCCCATGACCGGAATAAACACGATGGATGACAACAAGCGCAAGGCGCTCGCTTCCGCCCTCGGCCAGATCGAGAAGCAATTCGGCAAAGGCGCCGTGATGCGTCTGGGTGACCGCATTGACGACGTCGTCGAGACCGTCTCCACCGGTTCGCTGGGACTGGATATCGCGCTGGGCGTCGGCGGCTTGCCGCGCGGCCGCGTGGTCGAAATCTACGGCCCGGAATCCTCGGGTAAAACCACCTTGACGCTGCAAGCCATCGCCAGCTGCCAGAAGAACGGTGGCACGGCGGCCTTCGTCGATGCCGAGCATGCGCTGGACCCTTCCTATGCGCAGAAACTGGGCGTCAACGTCGACGATCTGCTCGTTTCGCAGCCCGATACCGGCGAACAGGCGCTGGAAATTGCCGACATGCTGGTGCGCTCCGGCGCGGTGGACATGGTGGTGGTCGACTCGGTCGCCGCGCTCACGCCCAAGGCGGAAATCGAGGGCGAAATGGGCGATTCCCACGTCGGCCTGCATGCTCGCCTGATGAGCCAAGCGCTGCGCAAGCTCACCGCCAACATCAAGAAATCCAACTGCCTGGTGATCTTCATCAACCAGATCCGCATGAAGATCGGCGTGATGTTCGGCAGCCCGGAAACCACCACGGGCGGTAACGCGTTGAAGTTCTACGCTTCGGTGCGCCTGGATATCCGCCGCATCGGCGCGGTAAAGAAGGGCGAGGAAGTGATCGGCTCGGAAACGCGCGTGAAGGTGGTGAAGAACAAAGTGGCGCCGCCGTTCCGTCAGGCTGAATTCGAGATTCTTTACGGCGAAGGTACCTCGCGCGAAGGCGAGATCATCGAGCTGGGCGTGGCGCAGAACCTGATCGACAAATCCGGCGCGTGGTACAGCTACAAGGGCGAGCGCATCGGCCAGGGCAAGGAGAACGTGCGTCAGTTCCTGCGGGACAACAAGGCGATCGCAGATGAGATCGATCGCGAGCTGCGTTCGCGCCTTCTGGTGACCAGCGGCGGCGGTGCCACGGCATCTTCGCAAGAGGCACTGGAAGAGGTCTGAGCATGAGCGAGCGACGCTTGCGGATTCTTCTGGTCGGCGCATCGGGCACGTTGGGACGTGCGGTGGCTGCCGAGCTGGCGCAGCGTCACGAAGTCATCGCTGCCGGACGTCAGTCCGGCAGCATCCAGATCGACCTTACCGATGTCGACAGTATCCTCCGCGGGCTAAAGCAGGCAGGCGAGTTGGATGCCGTCATCAGTGTCGCGGGAAGTGTCACGTTCGCCCCGCTGGCGGACTTCAAACCTGCGCCTTACGGCGAATCGCTGCATACGCTTGGCATCGCCGACAAGCTGTCGGGGCAGGTGAATCTCGCCTTGGCTGCGCGCGATCATCTGCGTGATGGCGGCTCCATCACCTTGACCACGGGCATCTTGTCCGAGCAACCCATCGTGCAGGGCAGCTCTGCCAGCCTCGTCAATGGTGCGGTGGAGGCGTTTGTGCGTGCCGCTGCCGTCGAGTTGCCGCGGGGCCTGCGCATCAATGTTGTCAGTCCCAACGTGCTGGTCGAGGCGATGGCGGCTTACGCGCCGTTTTTCCGCGGTTTCGAGCCAGTCACCGCGGCACGGTCCGCGCTGGCTTTCAGCCGCAGCGTGGAAGGTGCGCAGACCGGGCAGGTTTACCGGGTGTTCTAAACAACCCGGCCCATCGGCGATGAAACGCAAACCCGGCGACAAAGACACCGATAAAGCCAAGCCCAGCGCCTATAGCAAGGCTTTAGGGCTGCTTGCACGCCGGGAACATTCCCGTCGCGAGCTACGACAGAAACTGGATCGCGGCGGCTATGCCCGCGATGAGGCCGGCGACGCGCTGGATAAGCTGGGCGAGCAGCACTATCAGGACGACGACCGCTTCGCCGAAATGCTGATACGCAGCCGATCCGCGCAGGGATACGGTCCCATGCGTCTGCGCGCGGAGCTGAAAAGCCATGGCCTTTCGGACGCGCGTATTCGTAGCTTGCTGGATGCGGCCGAGACCGACTGGACGGCCTCCGCCGCGGCTCAGCTGCGCCGTCGCTATGGCTCCGCGGGCACGACGGACCCTGCCGAACGGGCTCGGCGGGCGCAATTCCTCTTGCGCCGGGGCTTTCCCGCCGCCACAGTACGTCATGTAACCCACGCCGACGTGGACGACGCTGCCGACGAAACCCCCTAAGGTCCAGGCTCCGAACAGGAGCGATGGGCTGACCGCGGCGGCGCTGCGTCGCGTCCTTTTTTGTCTTTTGCCCCCCGACACGCATGAAAACTGCTGATATCCGCTCTGCCTTTCTCGACTATTTCCGCGCCAAGGATCACACCATCGTGCCGTCCAGCTCGCTGGTGCCGGCCAGCGACCCGACCTTGTTGTTCACCAACTCGGGCATGGTGCAGTTCAAGAACGTATTCCTCGGTAGCGAAAAACTGCCGTACGTGCGCGCGGCCGACGTGCAGCGCTGCCTGCGTGCTGGAGGCAAGCACAACGATCTCGATTCGGTGGGCTATACCGCGCGCCACCACACCTTCTTCGAAATGTTGGGCAACTGGTCGTTCGGCGATTACTTCAAGCGCGACGCGATCCGTTACGCGTGGGAGCTGCTGACAGTCGTGCTCAAGCTGCCATCGGACAAGCTGTGGGTCACCGTCTATCACACCGATGACGAGGCCTACGACATCTGGCACAAGGAAGTCGGCGTGTCCGCCGAACGCATCGTGCGTATCGGCGACAACAAGGGTGCACCATACGCCTCCGACAACTTTTGGCAGATGGCCGACACGGGTCCGTGCGGTCCGTGCACCGAAATCTTTTACGACCATGGCCCCGGCATCGCAGGAGGGCCGCCTGGTTCGCCCGACGAAGATGGCGATCGCTACATCGAGATCTGGAACCTGGTATTCATGCAGTTCGACCGCGCGCCGGATGGCACGTTGTCGCCCTTGCCAGCGCCGTGCGTGGATACCGGCATGGGCTTGGAGCGCCTCGCCGCCGTGTTGCAGCACGTGCATTCCAACTACGAGATCGATCTGTTCCAGCACCTGATCAAGGTTGCGGCAGAACTGACGAAGACGAAGGATCTCGCCAACAAATCCTTGCGCGTGATCGCCGATCACATCCGCGCTTGTTCGTTCCTGATTGTGGACGGCGTGCTGCCATCTAACGAAGGTCGCGGCTACGTGCTTCGCCGAATCATCCGTCGCGCTTTGCGTCATGGCTGGATGCTGGGTGTGCGCGGCGATTTCTTCTGGAAGATGGTGCAGCCGCTGGTCGAGGAGATGGGCGAGGCCTATCCGGAACTCGCCGCGAAGCAATCGTTTGTGGAAGACGCGCTACGTATCGAAGAGCAACGCTTCGGCGAAACGCTGGAACACGGCATGCGCGTGTTCGACGAGGTGGCCGCCAAGTCCGGTAAAACCATTCCGGGCGAGGACGCATTCCGCTTGTACGACACCTACGGCTTTCCGGTGGATCTCACGGCCGATATCGCCCGCGAGCGTGGTCTGAGCGTGGATATGGCCGGCTTCGAGCAATCGATGGAACAGCAGCGCGCACGCGCACGCGCCGCCAGCCGTTTCGAGGCCAAGGGCCAGATGCCGGCGGAACTCGCCAGCCAGCTCAAGCCCACCGCCTTCCTCGGCTACGAAACACTATCGGGGCACGGCTGCAAGGTAGTCGGCATGGTGCGCGCCGGCAAACAAATCGATCAGCTTGCTGAAGGCGAGGAAGGCTTGATCATCCTCGACCGCACGCCGTTCTACGCCGAATCTGGTGGACAGGTTGGCGATACGGGCGTGTTGTCGAATGCTGCCGGTCGCTTCGACGTCACCGACACGCTCAAGATGGGCGGCGTGTTCTTCGGTCATGCGGGACGCTGGCATGGTGCGCAACCATTGCGTACCGGCGATTTGGTTGACGCCAATGTCGACGTATCACGACGCCAGGCCACTGTACTGAACCATTCCGCTACGCACTTGCTGCACGCTGCGCTGCGTAAGGTTTTGGGTACGCATGTCACGCAAAAAGGTTCGCTAGTTGCGCCAGATCGCTTGCGCTTCGACTTCTCGCATTTCAAGCCGATGAGTCGCGATGAGTTGGCGCAGATCGAAGCATTGGTCAACGCCGAAGTGCGTCGCAACGCGGAAGCGGAAGTGCGCCACATGGCCTATGACGATGCCATCGAGTTTGGCGCCATGGCCTTGTTCGGCGAGAAGTACGGCGATGAAGTGCGCGTGCTGAAGATGGGCGAATTCTCTACCGAACTTTGCGGTGGTACGCACGTCGGCCGCACCGGCGACATCGGCCTGTTCAAGATTGTCAGCGAGGCCGGGGTGGCGTCGGGCGTGCGTCGTATCGAAGCGGTAACCGGTGCTGGCGCATTGGCTTACGTTGCCGACGAAGAGCGTCGTCTTGGCGAGTTGTCGCAGTTGCTTTCAAGCAGTGGTGACGATGTGGCGGACAAGCTGCGCCAGGTGCTGGATCGTCAGAAAAAACTGGAGCGCGAACTCGAATCGCTGCGCGCCAAAGCGGCGGGTTCGATGACCGGCGACTTGGCCAGTTCGGCGCGCGATATCGGCGGTATCAAGGTCGTTGCGGCGCGTCTTGAAGGATTGGATGCCAAGGCGTTGCGTGACGGCGTCGATCAGCTCAAGCAGCAACTTGCCGATTGCGTGGTGTTGCTGGCTGGCGCTGCCGATGGTCGCGTGTCGCTTGTTGCAGGCGTGCATGGCAAAGCGGCGGGACGCATCAAGGCCGGCGATGTCGTGGCACATGTTGCCGGACAGATCGACGGCAAAGGTGGCGGTCGTCCTGACATGGCGCAAGGTGGCGGTCTGGATAAACCACAACTGCCTGACGTCTTGACAGGTACAGTGGATTGGATCGGTAAACAGCTCGCCGGTTGATGCGGCGCGTATGGACCGAGTGTCAAAATTATGTGTAGATTGCACCTAGCGCTGACGCTCGGCTAGTATCGGTTAGATATCGGTGCCGCTGGTTGCGGTGGTACCGGAACGGCAAGTTGTCTTTCGGGACAACTTGGTGTGTTTGGAGCCGGGGAAGGCGGTAGGGCCTTTGACGGACGCAAACGTCAAATCTGCATGGTGACTGTGCTCAGGGGTGAGGCAACAACTTGCAGATGGCCTGTGACCACAAGCATTAAATGGAGTAGCAGCTATGTTGATTCTGACCCGCAGGGTCGGCGAAACCCTGATGATCGGTGACGAGGTGACCGTTACTGTTCTCGGCGTAAAAGGCAACCAGGTCCGCATTGGCATCAATGCGCCCAAGAATGTGGCCGTGCATCGCGAAGAGATCTACCAGCGCATCAAGGGCGAAAACGAAGGCGGCGCCTCCGGTGAATCGGACGGCCATTAATCGCCTCTTTACCTTGAAGGCAGTGGCCGGTATCCTTCCCGGCTCCGTGACGCCACGGAAGTAAATGTGGAGAGATGCCCGAGAGGCCGAAGGGGCTCCCCTGCTAAGGGAGTATAGGGTCAAAAGCCTTATCGAGGGTTCGAATCCCTCTCTCTCCGCCAGATACGCAAAAACGCCC
>OUNK011150767.1_pt1 | contig 14036 bp, 8 predicted proteins | sample 1755341 | NCBI WGS metagenome assembly OUNK01 (sample SAMEA3914788, study PRJEB12502) | metagenome | biome: forest; material: soil | place: Canada | collected 2011-07-03 | depth 0.1 m | reverse complement strand
ACCGGTCGGCGCCAAGCTCCGCGTCTTCGGTTCGGCGCACGATCCTGCGACCCCTAAGGGAATGCCGATGCCGGAACTCATGCACTGGGCCGTCGTGACTTCACCGGAGAAGCTATTCAATGAGCGCCCTACGAACTATCGTCGCTGGGTGAACAGCTCATGGTATCCCGTGGAAGAGGGAGGACAGAATCATGCGGGAGATTGGACACAAGCAGATAACGCACGTCTGCAAGCCCTAGTCGATCATGCGCATAAGCTCGGCTATTGGATCCGCTTCTATACCCTTGATGGCTTCACAGCCTCGGACGATCAGGGATGGGGGCAATATTACAACTTCGGCTCGAAGGACTCTGTCAATCTAAGGTGGAAGGCAGCCATCGCCGCGGGAGTGAACTTCATCGCTACCGATCAATATGAGGATCTGTCCCCGTATCTGAAACAGTACGCGAAAGACCTGCATCCGGCCGCAGCGGCGGCTGCGGCTCCGACCCGCTGAGAATCCATGTTACCGACACGTTCACGCTCGTCTCTCCTCCAAACGTGCTGTTTGACGCCTTATGCTCTGCATGGAGCAAAAATCCGGGCAAATAGCTTTATCCTGCTTACGTTCCTGCTTCTCTCACTTCCAGCGAGGTCACAGAAGAGTGCTACTCCTGACGATGACCAGATACAGGCGGTAATCGTGCTGGCCAGGCATGGGGTACGTGCTCCCATCGAAAGCGAGACCCGTTCGGGCGCCTATAACGCTCAGCCTTGGCCTAGCTGGCCAGTCGCTTCTGGAGTGTTGACGCCTCATGGCGCCCAGGCACTCAAAGCGCTCGGCGAATTCTATCGCTTACGCTATACATCGCTGCTCCAGAATCTATCCTGCGACCACTCCGGAATTTACGTGGAAGCGAACACGACGCAGCGCACTGTTGCCTCGGGCAACGCGATGCTATCGGGTCTCGCGCCGGAATGCAGGATCAAGGTGCACTCTCGCACAAACTCTCCCAATCCTCTCTTCGGGCCGTCTTCACGCAGCTCCGTCGACAGCCAGAGAGTTATCGACGCGACGATGGGCAGAATGGGGAATCAGCCCAACTGGTTTACAAATGCATTTGCCAGGCCGCTTGGGAAGATGCACCATGTGCTGGCGGATTGCAGCGGCGAAGACTGCAACCCATCCAAGCCTGATTTCCGTACAGTAATGGTGAGCCACGGGATCTCCTCTCCGCGGGATGCGGGAACGGATAATCCCGTCGCGTTGGGAGCCGACTTCGCGGAGAATTTTCTCCTTGAGTACACCGAGGGCTTGCCCATGGAGCAGGTGGGCTGGGGTCGTGTCGATCGGCAGGTTTTGGACGACCTAATGGAGATGAACACCCGCTATCACGACTTCATGCTCCGAACCCCCTACGGGGCGCAGACTGCGGCGTCGGATCTCGCTGCTCATATACGAGACTCAATCGTCAGCATAGCCAGTGGAGTCGCGGTTGCGGGCCAACTCGGCACACCGCAGGACCACTTCTTTCTGCTTGACGGACACGACTCAAACCTCTCCTGGCTCGGGGGACTTTTGCACCTCGATTGGTTGTTGCCGGACCAGACGCTCAACGCAACTCCGCCAGGCAGCGCGCTGGTCTTTGAAGTTCATTACAGCGGGTTGACTCATATGCATACCGTGCAGGTCCTCTTCATCAGTCAGACACTGGACCAGATCCGTTTTCTGCGGCCACTCCGCGATGCGGAGCAGCCTTCGGTCGGTCCGGTATTCGTACCCGGATGCAGCGGGCCAGCACCAGCGTATGCCTGCTCTATTGACGGCTTCGCCGGCGTCGTCACCGCTGCTATCGACCCAAGATTTATAGAATCTGGATCTGTAGACACTTCGGCAGGGAAGGGCCCGAAATGAATTCTTGGAAGCGTCCATTTCGACAACTGAGAGCCGTCGTCCTCAGTCTGCGGGCTTCGTTTATTTCTGGAATACAATCTCTCCTTCTCCTCTTTCTCTTTCTGTCTGCGACGTTCAATGCGAACGCTGACTCGGTGGAATGGGTCAACCTCTATATCGGTACGGGAAGTGGGCCAGTAGGCTATGGACGCACGATGCCGTTTGTCACTCCTCCCTTTGGGATGACAAGCTGGACACCCCAGACCCGCCAGAACCGGCAGGGTGGGAACTCCTATAAGTATCAGGACATCGCAATCACCGGTTTCATGGGAACTCACCAACCGGCGCTCTGGATGGGCGACTACGGCTATGTCACCCTGATGCCAGAGCTCGGTTCGCTAAAAATCACGCCGGACGAGCGCAAGCTTCCTTTGCGCCATGCCGACGAAGTCGTTCGACCCGATTATTACTCAGTTGCAATGGACGCCGGGCAATCGCGCAGGATTCGCACGGAGATGACGGCGACCACACGCTGCGCCTACCTTCGTTTCACATTTCCGGCGAGCGCTTCCTCTCTCGTTGTCGTGGAAGCTTCGCGTCCCGGAATCGCCGGCTTTGCTCGCGTTGACGAGGCGAAACGAGAGATCACCGGTTACAACCCCGATCGCATGGATTCGAATTTAGGCCCGCTGGCATTACCCCGCTTCAAGGGATATTTCGTCGTTCAGTTTCGCCAATCTTTCCATCGTTCCGGAATCTATCCAGGACAGGCGTCGACTGGTGGTCCAACTGGCGCTTACGCGAGCTTCCGGACCAAAGATGGTGAAGTGATCGAAGCCCGGGTCGGCACATCCTTCATCGGCATCGAGCAAGCGCGCAAGAATCTTCAGACCGAGATTCCAAACTGGAATTTCGAACAGGTGCGACATGCCCTGCGCGCGGAGTGGAGCAGAAAACTGAGTCAGGTCGCCATCGAAGGCGCAACCGCGGACCAGCGACGGATCTTCTACACCGCCCTCTATCACTCGATGCTTTACCCCCGCACTTTCTCTGAATATGGCCGCTACTATAGCGCCTTCGATGACACCGTTCATCAGGGGGAATCCTACACGGACTACTCCATGTGGGACATCTTCCGTGCCGAGTTCAGCCTTCTCACGCTGCTCGCTCCGGAACGCATCGACGGAATGGTGCAGGCCCTCCTTCAGGACTATGAGGAAGGAGGATGGATGCCGAAGTGGCCGAATCCTTCTTACACAAACATCATGATCTCGACCCATGCCGATTCCCTGGTGGCCGAGGCAGTCAACAAGCACTTCCATGGTTTTGATTCTCGTCTCGCCTGGAATGCTGTCTATAAGGATGCGATGACCCCACCCGACGGCGATATGGGCCGGAAGTGGAAGGACCGCGAGCCGCACACTCCTTATGAAGCCCGGGGCGGTCTCACCTACCTCAAACAGCTGGGATACATTCCTAACGATAAGACCGCGGAAGCAGCGTCCAGCACACTTGAAGATTCATATGACGACTGGTGCGTAGCGCAGGTCGCCAAAGCGCTGGGGAAGACCGATGAGTATCAGTTCTTCCTAAGGCGTTCACTGAACTACAAGAATCTCTTCAATCCCCAGACGGGTTTCATGCAGGCGAGAAACGCAGATGGATCTTGGGCTGATCCAAGAGATGGGTGGACCGAGGGAAGCAAGTGGGTCTACACGTTGGATGTACTTCACGATATTCCGGGGCTGGTTCAGCTCATGGGCGGCGATCAGAAATACGACGCCCAGATCGATGCTTACTTCCAGGGGGACCATAACTGGCACAATAATGAGCCAAGTCACCATGCCGGTTACTTATACGATTTTGGCGGACAGCCTTCGAAAACGCAGAGTGAGGTCAGGGAGATTGCGGAGGATGAATACGCGAACTCACCTTCCGGGCTCGACGGCGATGACGACTGTGGCCAGATGTCCGCATGGTATGTCTTCACGGCATTCGGCTTCTATCCGGTCAATCCCGCGTCCGGAGAATACATGATCGGCAGCCCGTTGTTTCGCAAAGCGACAGTACAGTTTGCAAACGGGAAGCGCTTCACGATGACAGCTGCAAACAACTCTGCAACAAATCGCTATATCCAATCGGCAACACTGAACGGGAAAGCACTCGAAGCTCCAGTCATTCGCTATGACGACATCGTGGCAGGAGGTTCGCTGCAGTTCGTTATGGGGCCGGCTCCATCTCGCTGGGCCGCAGCATGGTCGCCCGGCGCTCTTTCTCTCTCTTCGGTATCCTCAGCAGATAAATAGATCGGAGTATTTCTTGAAGAGCCGAGTGATCGTCGCGTTGTTTACCGCACTCCTCATCTCCTCCTCGGGCTGGGGCCAGAGGAGTCCCAACTTCAGCGGCAACTGGAAGCTTGACGTCGTTCACAGTGACTACGGGGACTTGCAAGGGCCGAGCAGCCGTACCGATAGCATCAAGCAGCACGACGGCGAGATAACCGAGACGATCGCAGCGATTCAGAAGCACAAAATGCAGAGTTACATTCTGCGCTTCAGCACCGATGGCCGAAAGACGGTATTCCCGGAAGGTGCAGAGATTCACATCCCCCCCGTCCATCTGCGCAGCATCTCTGCCGTCTGGAAGGGCAATACCCTTGTGGTTACCGAGTCGCTCCACTTCGACGAGTACGATATCCCGGCACGGTATCTCTACGATCTGTCATCCGACGGGAACACGCTCACCATGACCTTGTACCTTGGCGAAGCAGAACCAGCGGCTACGTTTGTCTTTGACCGATCAACGAGCAACAGCGCTGCAGCGCAGTGACTCTCTCCACTTGCAGGGTGAAAGGCATCCTCTATCGATGAAGAGCTGGGGTACCCATCATCCCGTGAAAGTCAATCGAAATAGAATGCGTGCGATGCGCACTTTCAGTCATGGGAGCCTCAAGCTTCCGCTTGCCCACTTCATAGTTATTTATCAACGATGAAGGCCGAAGTCCGACGCCATTGAGACGACAAGTCTCCGGCGGCGCGGCTGCTGTCGAAACGTTCGAAGTCCTCGAAGTTCCCCTTTTGGTGAGACCAGAGAGTATCTAAGAGGCGTCCGCTTATTTTTGGTGGGTACCTGTTGAGGCTGATGTCAACCGTGTGCTTCCCCCGGACGGATACGACCAGGCAGCGCCTACCATGTGCATTCCTCGAGAACCGCACGCACAGAGGCAAAGAAGCAGGTTTTCGGACCCGCAACTTGGTTCATCCGCCAGCGCACAAACTATTGCGCCTGGAGCAACTGCACCATAGCCATCGACTTCGCACCTAGCCAGGCAGGAGCAATCACTTTGCTGATGTATTCAGTCTAATCCTAGTGTAGGGATGTGCAGTTGAGACGCAACCAGGCTAACGCACTGGTGACGGCGGTTGCACCACCGCTAGTTGAAAGTGCCGGCGTAGTGAAAATCCTATCTCTTCATAAATCTTGATGACCGCCTTGTTGGATTCAAAGGAGGCGAGGAACGGAACGCGGCTGTCGGCGTGGATCTTGCGTGCAACTTCCATAACTAACGACCTTGCATAACCACGCCCACGGAAGTCAGCGTGTGTACAGCGGCGCTCACTTCTGAGAGGCCAGTCGGAGCCAATCGTTGGCCGGCCATTGCGGCATGCACTGGAGAGCCCTTAGAGTCGGCGCTTGTATTGACCGGGGGTGACGCCGAGGTGTCGGCGAAAGATGGTGGCGAACTGGCTCTGGTTGGCGAAGCCGCACTTATGGGCGATCTCGGTGAACGAGAGTTTGGAGAAGGCGAGCAGTTCCTTGGCACACTCGATACGCTGTTGCAGGACGTACTTGTGAGGCGTCAGGCCGGTGGACTGGTGGAACAGCGAGAGGAAGTAGTTGGGGCTGATGACCGCGACCTTGGCGAGCTCATCGAGGGAAAGCTGCTGATCGAGGTGCTCCCGGATATACTGACGCACCTTACGCTCGCGGCTGGGGCCAAGTCCGCCGCGGTAGATGGGTATGGCGTTGGGCTTGCTGCTGTAGGAACGGATGAGGTGCACCGCGGTGAGGATGGCGACGGACTTGGTGAAGAGCTCATTAATGGGGCGGAACTGGAATTCGCGGTAGAGCTCCTTGCCGATCTGGACGAGGAAGGGGTCGCGGACGAGCAGCGAGGGTGAGAGCATGGAGGAGACTCGGTCAGGAGCGTCCTCCATGGCGGACGAGAAGAACTGGTCGTCCAGATAGAGGTGGAGCAGCGCGGCGCGGCGATTCCAGTGGATGGAGTGCTCGATGCCAGGAGGGACGATCCAGGCCATGTCCCCGTTCATCTCGCGTGAGTCGAAGCGGCCGGCTGCAGCCTGCCACTCGGCGCGGACATCGGCGGGGTTGGAGGCGACGGTGATCTGGGTAGTGGTCTCGTGGGTGTGGCGGCTCCAGATGGAACGGTCCTGCTCGGCAGAGTAGACGCTGTAGCCGGTATACTCCCGCCACGTATGGTCTGGCGGAGCCGCGGGTTCAAGTCCAATCAAAAAATGCTTGGAACTATCCATGCAGGGTCCTTGGTGAGCGTCGCATCCGACGACTCAGAGATGTGAAGATTCCGGTATGTTGCGGATAAGCGGCGCACGTGCTTGCGGCGGATCTGATGATAGAAGCACTTCCACCCCCACTCAAAGGTTCCTTGACTTTCTCTCCTCTTGATAAGCGACCAAGCCGGGGAAACCCGATTGGATTAGATTGCTGTGGACTATCATTCCCTATCCATTTGTCCACGCTGGCGATGACTCCAGTGAAGGGAAGGGAACTAACGATGCTGAAGCGTTTCCTCCGATTCTCGCGTATGGTCACGGGGTCGGTGTTCGCCGGCGAAGCAGCGAACGACCGCTCACTCTCCCGGGTCACCTCTTCGGTACTCAGTTCGCAAGAACCCAAGCTACAGATAAGGTTGTCGTCGCTGTTTCTGCTGCTCAGCGATTTCCTGAACCTTGCCCACCGACTCAAACTCGCGCGCATGCCAATAGCGGGCCTGATTCAGCCTTCCAAACCCACCGAGTTCAGATGAAAGAGGCCCTTCTCACGCGTATGGCTGTGTTTGCATCGGTCGCTCAGGAGTCTTCCAGCAAGACGATTACTTGATCGAGCACTCGATGCGCTTCCAGATGTTCCTGTGCCAAGGCACATGCGAGAGAGCGTTAGCCCCGTTCGACTAAGTTTCACGAATTCCATGCCGACTCCTTTCGATGTTGGCCGGCCAGTCGGCCATGTTGTATAGCGATGGATATATTTATAGTGAATTCAAACAGTATTGTATAGCGAATGCTATATTGAGTCGATAGAATTACGTTTCTTCCGGTTCCCAATTTAGCCTCATCAGCATTGTTTTCGGAGAGCAACGTCCTGATCGTGTCTTTATGCGGATCGTCCCGGATTTCGATTGTGGCTTATTACCTCTGCTAACTGGTGGCCAATGAACCGAGACACGTGCCGTTCTTGGCTGCTTCTTTGCCTGCTTTTTTCGTTTTGGAACAGCTCGCGCGCGCAGCAGGCAGAGAGACCTCGCTGCCCCTCTCACAGAGGTTCACGATCAATCTGGCCGCGGGCGTGCCGGTGTACTAGCTCGAGCCATTGTCCTGACCGTTCCATCTTGAGATCAACAATCACCTGCTCGAATGAGCTCCCATGGACCTTGGGCAGTCTAGCTCAACCAAGATCAGTGGCGGGTTGCCCTCGGTGAAAGCATCTACTACCCGGGTTGTTTTACGGTCGCGGTGTGTGTATGGCCAAAACACTGATACTGGTAGAGTGGGAATCAATACTCGTAGATTCAAGGAGTGCCTCAAAGCTACCGATGGTTCCATCCGGAAGGCGCGCTTTATCAAAGATTTCATCCATCCCGCCGCTGCGAAAAAGAAGGCTGTCGGCGGCTTCGGTACCGGTTCCATCGAGTCCTTGGACTAAGAGAATATGACCGGTGTGGTTGAGGTTGGGAATCAGAGCGATGACGGCATAGGCTTTTTCCGCGGGTCCGTTCCAAATACTGGAATAGACCGGCGCTTCTCCTGAAGCCGGAGTGCGGTTCTCAATCCATGCACGATGTTCGCTCGGTTTGTAGATGAAACGGAAGGTCAATTTATTCTGAAGCAACTCGATCCAGGGGATACTGTAGATCGAACCCAGAAGGATCAGATTGCCCTCCTTTAGATCTTCGACGGACAAGCTGCGAACCGTACGAATGAGGCAATGGTCTGGGACCGCTTCTGGCAAACGTTCCAGCTTGGAGATGATCTCCAGATCCACAATGCTGGTGTATTTCCGAGTCTTAAGGTCAGAGAGGAAGCTTGGTTCGGGTTGCTCTACCGATGACCAGCCGGCGTATTCCTTCAGGGAGAAGGATCTTGCTTGCATATCCTGAAGCGTGACGAATGCGCTATCCCCGGGAACGAACAAGGTATCTCGATTCGGGACGAACAACTGTTCCCATAACTGGTGCGCCGGCGTTATTGCGGCAGAATGGTTGTTTCTTTGTTGATGGCTGCGGAATGTGATCGCGACGATCAATAGCCCGCAGAGGAGCACTGCGAGCACCCAGAATCTGAGCCTCCGGATACGAGACGGCATAGCTGGAGTCTCGGGCTCTGGAGCACGGAATGGTTCCGTGACCGATTCACGGCCATGCACTGGTGACTCCGCGCCCGGTCTTTCTGTCCAGGTGAAGATCGGGACGTATCCGCCCTTGGGAATGTCAACGTGCAGCTGCTCGTCGATCCCCTCGGCAGCGTAATACTCGTCGAGCCGCTTCCGGAGCTGGCGTGCATAGTTCCGGACTATATTGTCCTCCCGGGAGTCGTATCCCGGTGGGCGACCGAAAACAGAGACGCCGATCTCTTGTTCCGCGATACGAACCGTCTCGCTGTCCCTTCTCCGTTCGCAGATATACGCGAGAAAGGCGGACAGGAGAGGAGCCTTCACGAAGTGCCGACTGGCGAGTATGCGAGCGACAAGCTGTTGCTCCGCCTTCGCATTAGGATGATCGATCGACGCGGTGGTCACACGGCCTCAAGTTGGCAGGCAAAGTTTTTTCCATGCCTATGCCCTCAAAAGTAGCATTTTCTGCGGGTATACACGCATCGTGAAACCGAATGTTAATATTGCGACTAAATCGCCCCTTTTCAGAGGCGAGTGAACCGCAGGCGTTGGAAAACCGCAAAAGCCACACAATCTACCCTTGTCGGAACTTCGTAAAGGCCGCAACGTGAAAGGGGCCTCGGTCACGAGGTGCCATAACTTCAGGGGAGTCCATGAAACGCTGCGTTCATAAATTGTCGCTATTACTCGGTTGCGCTCTGCTGGTGTTGTTCTCTTGCAGCGGTGCGGCTCGAGCCCAGGTTGACTCCGGCAGCGTCGCCGGAGTCGTAAAGGATGCCACGGGCGCTGCCGTCGCCGGGGCCGTGCTTGTCCTCAAGAACGATGCAACGGGGATCAACATCTCGACCCAGTCCGGAGCCTCGGGCAGCTATGCCTTCAATGGTGTGAGCGCGGGAGTATACACCATTACGACGTCGTTCAAGGGGTTTGAATCCGACGTGACGCACGATGTCGCGGTGCACGTGCAGCAGACCGACAGCGTCGACATCGCCCTGGTCGCCGGCAACGTGCAGGAACAGATTAGCATCACGGCAGCCGCTCCCCTGCTGCAGGCGGAGGACGCCTCGCTGGGGCAGACCATCGGCTCCAAGACCATCAATGACCTTCCGCTCGAAGGCCGTAACTGGGGATCGCTGGGGCAGCTTGCCGCCGGCGTCGCGACCGCTCCCATCGGCCAAAACGGAGGCACGCCAGAGAACGCCTTTTATTCGGTGAACGGTGTTCAGCTCTACCAGAACGACTTCCGCCTAGATGGCATCAATAACAACATCGAATTCTTCGGTGGCAGCTCGGTGGGCACCGATGCGACCATCACGCCCCCTCCGGACGCCATTCAGGAGTTCAAGCTACAGAGCGGCGACTATAGCGCCGAGTTCGGTCACTCCACCGGCGGTGTCATCAACGCGGTGATTCGTTCCGGCACCAATCAGTTCCACGGCAACCTGTGGGAGTACGTTCGCAACAACGCGTTTGACGCCAACGATTACTTCTCCGATCAGACCAAAACGCCGAAGCCGGAGTATCGCCAGAATCAATTCGGCGGCACGGTGGGCGGCCCCGTCCTTCTTCCCAAGCTCTACAATGGAAGAAACAAGACCTTCTTCTTCTTCGACTATCAGGGGACGCGCATCGTTACGCCCTCGCAGTCGATCAGCACGGTACCTACCGCGCTCATGACCAGCAGTGGCTTCACCAACCTTCAGGACCTGATCTCGGACAACAGCGGAACCTCGATGGACGCGCTCGGTCGAACCTTCTCGCATGGTACGGTCTTCGACCCGGCGACGACGCGACAGGTCCAGCCTGGACAAGTCGATCCCACCTCCGGCATCCAGAACACAAGCGCGAACGCAGTCTACGTGCGTGATCCGTTCCATACGGGCAGTATCAGCGGCGTCAAGAACTTTACGCCGCTGACGTCTCAACTCAATATGATTCCCGCGTCCAGACTGGATCCGAATGCGGTCAAGCTGCTCGACCTGTATCCGGCTGCCAATCGCGCCGGGCTGTCGAATAATTTTCTCTACAACCCAAAGATGACGGAGAACGTCAATCTGTGGGATCTCCGCATCGATGAGACCATCAACGACAAGAACAACCTGTTCGTGGTCTTCGACGAGAACTACTTCAACGAGTTCGCACCGGGCAGCCTGCCGAACCAGAACGACCAGAACGACGCGTTTCCTGCGTACGAGGTCGCGGTTGGCTATAGCCATGTCTTTACGCCGACCCTCACGAATGAGTTTCACTATGGCTTCGGACACAGCATCAAGGAACAACAGCTCTTCGATGAGAATGTGGCCAACATCCCCGCGCAGTATGGCATTCAGGGAATTCCCAATACGCCGCAGAACGGTGGACTTTCCTCGTTCAACATCAGCGGCCTGGCCTCCCTGGGCCCGAGCGATGATCGTCCCACGATCCAGACGGTCTGGGACTCGGAGTTCTCCGATAACCTGACGAAGGTCGTGCACAACCATGTCATCAAAATGGGTGGTCAGATCGACGACCTGCAGGGCAACATCATGCAGCCTCCTGCGCCACGCGGTCTGTTCACCTTCAACGGCCAGTTTTCGGATATCCCAAATGAAAACCAAAGTTTGAACGGCATCGCTGATATGCTGTTGGCCCCCACGGCCTCGACCGTGGGCGGCCCCAATAATGTGGGCGGGCTGCAATCCTTCTCTGGATCGAACTTTGCGGGGACGCAATATCACCGCTGGTATTCGGGAGCCTACTTTCAGGACAACTGGAGAGTGACACCGGCTCTGACCTTGAACCTCGGTCTGCGCTGGGACTACTTCACGCCGTACGAGGAGACCAACGGCCGGCAGGCGAACTTCGTTCCCACTGGCGGAAACGGCGCAACCGGAACCTACTATATCCCCAACAAAGGGTGCCAGGTTGCAAGATCCGCTACGTTCAACGCCTTGCTGGCGGCCAGCAATATTACACTCGACTGCGTCTCCAGCATGACGCTTGGACATGCCCAGGCTGCGAACTTCGGCCCGCGAGTTGGATTTGCGTATCGCGTTCTCCCAACACTGGTAGTGCGCGGAGGTTATGGCATCTCGTATGGCGCGCTGGGTAATCTAGGTTATGGGGGCACTCTCGGTACGAATTATCCCTTTATCTATACCGACACCCAGAATGCTCCGAACTCGCAGTCTCCGCTGCTGCTCTCGAATGGGCAGACAGCGACGATCGAGAATACCTTTGCGACCATCAACCTGTCCGACCCAACCCAGGTCAATGGAACTGGTCTCGATCTCTATGGCCGCGCGTATAACTATCAGACGCCCATGGTGCAAACCTACAACCTGACGACCCAGGATCAGTTCACGAATCACGACTCGATCCAGTTGGCATACGTGGGAACCGTGGGCCGGCATCTGGACAATCTGGGTGTCAATAACTCGCCTTCGGAGATTCTCCCGGTGGGCACCAATGTGTCCCAGATTCCCTCGGTGAGCAACAACAATCAGAGCTTTGTTCCTTATCCCAACTTTGCTCCCAATGCCATCTATGAGAGCACCAACGGAGCAAGCTCCTACAACTCGATGCAGCTTACCTATGAGCATCAGACTACCTACGGCCTGACGATGCTGGCGAACTATACCTTGAGCAAGTGCTTCAGTAATCAGCGCACACAGGGAACTGCCACGTCGGCTTATCGTGCGGAGTGGCTGCCCGGATTCGGCATCAAAGGAGACTACGGTCTCTGCGATACGGATGCGGCAGACGTAGTTCATATCTCGGGAACCTACGCGCTTCCAGTGGGCCGCAACCACACCTTCCTGAGTAACTCGAACAAGGCTGTGGATGCCGTCCTTGGCGGCTGGTCGGTCAACTACATCTTCACCTATCAGAGCGGTGAACCGCTTACCGTTCCTTGCGCAACAGCAACCACCTCCGACTTCGGATGCTTCGCTCCGGTCGCTCAAGGAGCAAACATCTATTCGGGGGCGCACACCACGAAACAATGGCTGAACCCGGCCGCATTCGTGCAGCCGGCAGCGGCGACCGCGATCGGTCAGTCGGACTATTCGGTGCTTGGTGGAGACCCGCAGCAAGCGCGGGGACCGGGTTGGTACAACCTGGACGCCTCCATTTTCAAGGAGTTTTCCCTCACCGAACAGACCCGTCTGCAACTGCGTGCTGAGTCGTTCAATACCTTGAACGACCCTCAGTTCGGACAGCCAGGCACCACACCGTCCGGGTCTACGAACCTCAACTACATGAACCCGGCGACGTTTGCTTCCATCACAACCTTGCGGAATACACCCCGCTTGCTGCAGTTTGCCGCAAAGCTGTCCTTCTGATTTGTAAGAACAGTAAGCGTGGTGGCCGGGTCTGGTCTCTGGATCATCAGAGTCCGGACCCGGTCAACCTTCGGTTTGGAACTCTATCTTGTAAACTCCTCCACATCAGAAAGAAGAAAACTTCTCCTCTCCGTGGGATAAAAAAGGAATGCATGAACGCTAAGTTTGTCTGTGTCGATCACGTATGCCGTGCAGCGTCTTCTAGAAACCTTTCGCGCCTTTTGCTGCTGCTGACTCTGTTCGTTGTGAGTACTCTCGGTCATGCCCACGCGCAGGAGAAACAGCCGGATCGGATCTTGCGCGGTGCGATCACCGCAGCCAATCGGCAGAGTTATCTCGAGTTACCGTTTACCGTGGACAAGGGTGTCACCCGGGTATCGGTAGAGTTTTCCTACACCGAGCGCGATAAGCACACCAGCATCGATCTGGGCGTATTCGACAGTCAGCGGTTTCGCGGATGGAGCGGCGGCAATAAAAGCTTCTTCACGCTCTCCGAGACCGATGCGACGCCATCCTACCTTCCTGGTGTCATCGTTCCGGGCCAGTGGCGCCTGATCCTTGGGATTCCGAATATTCAGGATGGCGTGCGTTCGGAGTATGAGGCCAAGGTCTACTTTGAACATGCGGGCGACACTCCAAGCGTCTCCACCTTCAGCCAGGCACCCTTACGCACCGGGTCCGCATGGTATCGCGGCGATCTGCATATGCACGACGCCCATAGCGATGGCTCGTGCCTCAGCCAGTCGGGACACAAGGTGCCCTGCCCACTGTATAAGACGGTAGAAGCGGCAGTGGCGCACGGTCTTGACTTCATTGCGATCAGCGACCACAATTCCATCTCGCAGTACAACGACATGCGCGAGCTGCAGCCCTACTTCGATCATCTGTTGTTGATGCCCGGTCGGGAGATCACGACCTTCTATGGGCACGCCAACGTGTACGGAACGACGTCCTTTATCGACTTCCGTCTCGGCAGCTCGCAAGTGCCGACCATTAACCAGATGCTGCAACAGGTCCAGCAACAGCATGGATTGTTTTCGATCAATCATCCCGGCTTGCCGTCGGGAGCCGCGTGCATGGGCTGCGGATGGAGCGCGCCAGATACAGACTATAGCCGGGTCACCTCGATCGAGGCTCTCAACGGTGGATCGCTCGACGGCCCGCTCTCTGGCATTCCGTTCTGGCAGGACAAG
>OUNK011150639.1_pt1 | contig 14070 bp, 14 predicted proteins | sample 1755341 | NCBI WGS metagenome assembly OUNK01 (sample SAMEA3914788, study PRJEB12502) | metagenome | biome: forest; material: soil | place: Canada | collected 2011-07-03 | depth 0.1 m | reverse complement strand
GCCTCTCGTGCGATAGATCGACGTTGTTGGTATGGGTACTCATAAGCTGAAGCGGATCACTCTGAAATCGGGATCGCAGAGGTGGATTTTGGGGTTTTTCCGAGAAGGAAGATCAAGGGCATCATCAGAACGAAAACGAACGCGACGAAGTAGAAAACGTCCCGATAACTCAACAGAAGGGCCTGGAGATCAACGGAACGGTCGATGAGCGTGAGGGCCTGTTTGTGCACGGCAACCGGGTCGCCAGATGAGGCGCTGAAGAACGCAGTGCCTTCGGCCAATCGCGTCCCAAAGGCAGAATTCAGATCGGAAATATTGCCGATGATTTGTGAGCGATGAACAAACTGCTGTTTCGCAACCAGGGTAGTGATCCCCGCGATGCCGATACTCCCCCCCAACTGCCGGGTCAGTCCGAAAAAGCCGGAGGCCGCGTCAATGTCTCGCTTGGGCAGCGCGCCCAATGTGGCGATGGATAACGGAATGAACATTACGACGGAGCCGAAGCCTCGCCATATGAGCGGCCAATAAAACTGATCGTAACCCGTATCGGGATTGATTCCGATCAAGGCAACCATGACGCCAATCGTCATCAAGCAACCGGCTGCGATCAACATTCGCGGGGAAAATAACTTTCCCAAGGGAGCCAGGGCAAACGAGGCTGCTGCGGAAGCCAGCGCCCCCGGGATCAGCATGACGCCGGTTTCAGTCGCCGTGAAATGCAGGACATTTTGGACGAATACAGGGACGACAAACACCGTCCCGTACAGTCCCATACCCAGGGCAATGGAAATGATGCTGCCCAGGGAAACAAACCGGTAGCGCAATACGCGTAGATCAACGGCTGGTTTTGCTGCGCGCAACTCCTGCCAGATAAAGCAGACGATCCCTACCACGCTCAAAAACGCCATGCGCTGGATGAAGGGAGACGAAAACCAATCATCCTCCTGGCCCTGCTCCAACAGGGTCTGAAACGTACCGAGGCCTAACGAGAGAAAAAATATACCCCACCAATCGATTTTGTCGTTTCTATGGACCTCGCGGGTACTTGGATCGTCCGGCACCAAAAACGTCGAACACAGGTACAGGGCCAGGATTCCCAAGGGAACGTTGATATAAAAGATCCAAGGCCAGCCATAGTTATCCGTCAGATAGCCTCCCAACACGGGGCCGATGGCAGGTCCCACAATTACACAAATGGTGAATACCATGGATGCTTTGCCCTGGTCCTCGCGTGGCACCGCCTGAAAAATTAACGCCTGCGCAGGGGCTAGGAGGCCCCCGCCGCCAAACCCTTGGATCACCCGTCCTACGATCAACATCGGCAGGCTGCTGGCAAAACCGCACATGACGGACGCCAAAACGAAAGTGACCACCGAAAAAAGGAAGTACCGCTTCTTGCCGAATCGCAGGCCGAGCCACGCCGATAGTGGAATCACAATGACGTTGGCAATCGAGTAACTGGTCGAAACCCAGCCGATCTCCGTCAAGGTGGTGCCGAGATTACCCTGCATATAGGGCAGCGCGACATTGACAATGCTGGTGTCGATTACCTGCAATAGCGCCGCAAAGGAAACGGCCACGACGATCGCCCACTTTAGCCAGCCCTGTTCTTTCGCCCTTTCAGCGAGCTTCGACAGCTTGGGCGCAAAGGGTGTTGGAACCACGATGCCGTCGCTCATGCTGCAACACCTCGAAAGAAGAGATTTTGGCAGGTCTTGGAAAAGCGGGAGTTGGTATATTCCCGATCCGTAAAGGGCCGGCGCAAGATACCCGCCACGAGCATTCCGGTCAGCGCATCCGCGGCCGTTGTGACGTCGAGATCTTCCCAGATCAGCCCCTTCTTCTGCGCCGCCTTCAGGTATTCGATGAATTTACGCCGCACCGGTTTGTCGGATTCGACGAGGATGCGGCGACAAAGATCCGGATGGCGCTTCCACTCGCCGTAAAACGTGCGGACAAACTCCTCGTTGGCCCGCAACTTTCGCAAGTGGACGGCGACATGCGCCGCGATTGTCCGTTGAACATCACCTGCGGTCGCCATGGGTGCGTTCTCGAAGACACTCTCATAGTCCTGGCTTGATTTCAGGACCACCTGTTGCAAAAGCTCATGCTTGTTCTTGAAGTGACGAAACAGGGTCACTTCATTGACCTTGGCCAAGCGGGCAATTTCCCGGGTGGTGGCGCCAGCGATGCCCTCACGCGCGAAGACACGTGTGGCGGCGTCAATAATCCGGTTCGAGGTAAGGTTTAGACGGTTCTCGCAGATCATGGGTTTGAAGGTTCACTCCGGAAGGCAACCAGCGCCTCCGATTCGATGACTTCCGCTATCAGTCCCTTGCTCGCGTGCTGGTTCAAGAGCGCTCGGAGGTTTTCCAGTATGGTTCTCATCTCCGAATCGAGTTGTCCGGAGCGAGGCATCGACATGGACCACGCGCGATGTAGGACGCGCTCCACCGGAGATTCGATCCGTTGGATTACGGAAACTCGCTCCAAACGGTCGAATTTCGACTTCAAAAGATAAAATTCATCGGCAAGGGGTGCTTCGCTCGACGGGTGGGTGGACTCCGGTTGGGAAAAGGACCGCAGTGCAGACTGCAAACGCTTGTACCAAAGATTTTGAGGAATCTCCGGATGCGAGTCGCGAAATAGGGCAAGCGCCCCAAAGGGAAAAACGATCTTGTCGAGGGCTTCCAACGTCGTGGCGCGGTCCATTCCGCGAAACGACGAGCCAACTGTGACAAGATGGAAATTGCCCGAAAAGTCATCCAGCGGGAGACGTTCTCCAAATCTGAACGTCACTTCGACCCCCTTATCGTGAGCGCAGGCAGTGGCTACCTGCATCATCTCAGGATCGGAATCCACCCCGACTACCCTTTTTACATACGGCGCGAATGCGACTCCCAGGCGACCATCCCCGCAGCCGAGATCCAACAAGGAGCCTTGTCCCGTCAGGCCGGTGACAGAAACAACCTTCTCGATCAGTTCATTCGGACAGGAGAGGCGGCCATGTACAAATGACTGGGAAGACGCCCAGGAGTGGCGCCCCTCTTGTGTCATGGGGCCTTCATACATTCCCGAATGCTTCCAGAAGTTCATGGACGATCCTCCTTGGGCCTCACTATCGGAAACGGAAAGAGGCAAAGAAGGAAGCTGGCATTGGGAACCAACGAAAATGACGGCTTGTCGGCGAGGAGCTTCGGTCTTCCCTTGGAGCGCTTACCTTCTAGGCTTGAATTTTCCCTCCAGTGACCGGTATTCATTACCACTATAATACTTCATCTTGTAACCAGCGGTCAACAAATAATGACCATAGGTCAATAGCCGCGCAATATTTCTTGCCAAAAACATTCCATGTATTACTTTCTGATTTATGATTAAAACCAATCGGGTAGCTCGCTTAGTCAGAATGAAGATGTTCGCCTGCCTCTTCGCGGGCCTTGTTTTGCCGCTGGTCAATTCAGCGGCTGATACGAATACAACTAAATCGGCAGACCCGAAGGATTTGAAGGGTGTGATTCCGCCGCCATGCGAGGAGAGCGACTGGACGCTGGAACTTGGCTCGGGAGGCCTTTGGTCCAACGTCCGCACCAACGACGATAAGGCTTACACCATTATTCCGATCAGCCTCACGGCTAGCCTGCGGTTGGACAACGTGAGTCTTGACCACGAACTCGGCGGCATCCTGCGCGGATATTCAGAATTCTTCTTTCGGGCAGACTATGACCAGATTGTCCATGGCCCGGAGACTCACTACGAAGGCCTCATTGTGGGGCCACGGTACAATTTTGTGCAGCCGAACTGGAAAATCATTCCTTACGTTGAAGGTGGCGTTGGATTTGTTTTCGCCGATTCCAACCCTGCCCAGGGCGGTCTAGGCCAGGATTTCAACTTCACCTTCATTGTCGGCGCCGGGGTAAAGTACAACATTACGGACAAGTTTTTTGTACGGCTCGGCGCGGAATACCAACATATCTCCAATGCGGGGCTTTCTGATCCGATTCCCAATAACTCGATCGACGCCGTCGGACCGAAGCTTTCCTTCGGCTATGCATTCTAAGCTAACCCGTTTGCGTATTTTGCTGCGGATCGGGCCTTCGCGTGCGGCGCAGGCCCGATATCGAAGATGACAAAACAATGACTGAATTCGCCCCAGCCAGAGCCCGCCATTATTCCATCGTCATTGCTGGCGGCGGGTTTGCCGGGGCCTACTGCGCAAAGTACCTGGCCAAGCATTTTGGCAAAGAGGCCTCTAATCAGGCAGCCCTTATCGCAGATCAAAATGTCTTAACCTTCCAACCGATGCTGGCGGAGGTTGTCGGGGCGTCGCTGTCCCCTCTGGATGTGGTCAACCCACTCAGGCTCTTTTGCCGCGGCACCAACGTATTGCAGGGGCGGATCACCGAGATCGATCTCGACGCGAAATGTGTGACGCTCGAAGCGGGCCGGTTTACTCCGAAAAGCTCCATCACGTTTGATCACCTCGTCCTTGCGCTGGGGAGCATCGTCGATGTGAGCCACGTATCCGGCATGTCGGAGCATGGGTACGTTCTGAAGGATGCATGGGACGCGGTGCTTCTCCGGGTGGCACTAATCGAGCGGCTGGAGGAGGCCAATCTCTCCGACGATGAGGATACCAAGCAGCGACTATTGACCTTTGTCGTGGTCGGCGGCGGTTTTTCCGGCGTGGAAACAGCAGGCCAGATTCTGGATTTGGTTACCGATATCCATCCTCTGTACCTCAACCTGAAGAAAACCAAACCGAGGGTGGTTCTCATTCATAGCCGGGACCACATCCTTCCGGAGATTGGGCAAAAGCTGGGAGACTACGCCCAACGCAAGCTAACGAAGCGCGGGATGGAGATTCGGCTAAATACGAGGGTGACCTCGGTCACAGCTCGTAAAGTGATCCTGTCGAACAATGACATCATCGGAACCCATCTAGTGGTTTCGACCGTGGGTAATGCGCCTCATCCTCTGATCGTGAAGCTGTGCGAGAAATACGGACTCGAAAACTTAAGAGGGCGCATTGTGACCGAGGCGACCATGCGAGTCGAGCATCGCGGCTATGTATGGGCGATCGGAGATTGCGCGGCGGTTCCACTCGATGGCGTACTGTCATGTCCTCCAACGGCACAGTTCGCTCTGCGGCAAGGCATTCAATTGGCTTTCAATCTGAAACAGTCGCTCCTGAACGGCTCTCTAAAAACATTTCAGTTTAAGGCGCAGGGGCAACTGGCCGCTATTGGCCACCGAATAGCCGTTGCCGATGTCATGGGCTTCCAGTTTTCCGGATTTTTTGCCTGGCTCATCTGGCGAACCATCTACGCCTCCAAGATTCCAGGCATCCAACGCAAGATTCGAGTCGTCATCGATTGGACGTTGGACCTCTTTTTCTCGCGGGAAATCAGTGTCATCCAGGCCGAAAGCAAAAATCTGATCCAGGACGTGCATTTTGAGAAGGGTGATCTTCTTTTGCAGGAGAACGACTCTTATGAATCCTTCTACATCATAAAAAGGGGCAGCTTGGATTGTTTCCGCGGCACCGCTCTCATTAAGAAGCTCGGCGATGGAGAGGCGTTAGGGGGCAAGCAATTTGCGGAAAACGACCGATGGACAGTCCGTGCCTTTGCCACCGAACCTTCCACCGTCATCGCTGTGCGTCGCCAGGTGTGGGATACCCTTCTCACTGCGAAAGCGATTGCCGAAAAGTTTAGAGATCCTGCTCCTACGGTCGCAGCCTCAATAGGCACCGGTTGACCCACGGAGAGTGCAGCGCCGGCCTTTTATATTTATATGAAAACTCCACGCCAAATTCTGATGATCGAAGATAACAGTGACGATGAAGCATTGCTCCTTCGTCAGCTAAAAAAGGCCAAAATTGAGCGGCACATTAAGGTCATTCATGACGGCGGGAAGGCGCTGGAATACTTGATGGACGAACGGTTCAAATGCGAAGACTTGGCGGCTATTTTTCTGGACCTCAAACTCCCCACCATCGATGGCTTGAGGATTTTAGAAGCTATCCGGGCTGAGAGCCGCTTCCACAAAGTCCCTGTAATCGTCATGACGTCTTCCAATGGGCCGGAAGAGTTGGAAAAATGTCGCGAGCTAGGTGTGTCCGCCTACGTCAATAAGCCGGTGACGTTCTCCTCATTCGCGAAGGCCTTCGCGGATAGCTTTGAGAATATGCGTGTTTCTAACCCCGTAGGTTTCACCGACAAGGAAGGGGCAACCAGGTCGGATATCCCAGACGGGAAGCCAGGACATGTCGAATGAGTGACCTCCTGAATTTCGCCGTGGAGGCGCACGGCGGATCGACTCTCTGGAAGCGGCTGAGCGTCGTGAAAGCCGGCGTTTCGATCACTGGCGCCCTCTGGGCGTTCAAGGGGCACCCGAACCTGCTCAAGGATGTAGAGCTTGAGGCCAAACTGCATGAACAGAAGCTAACGATGCACTTATTGGGCAAGGACCGGCGCATTATTCTCACCCCGAATCGAATTGAGATCGAAACCGAATCCGGAATTATGGTGGAAGGTCGCGATGATCCCCGAGCCTCTTTCGAGGGGCACCGCCGGGAGACTCCGTGGGACGAGTTGCACGTGGCGTACTTCGCCAGCTATGCCATTTGGGCCGACCTGACCAGCCCTTTTCTTTACACCTGTCCGGGAATTGTCACCCAAGAGCTACCCCCGTGGCAGGAGGACGGCGAGATATGGCGGCCGCTTAAAGCTACCTTTCCAGATACGATCACCAGGCATTCACGTGAGCAGATTTCCTACTTTGGGCCGGATGGCCTTCTGCGGAGACACGAATATACCGTTGATTTTTTGGGCGGCGCGCCGGGGCTGAACTACGCTGCCAAGTATCGTAACGTTGCTGGCGTCATGGTTCCGATGGAGCGCCGGGTCTATGCCTACGACGGTCACAAACGCAAGATACCCGAGCCGTTGTTGGTAGCCATCAATGTTCGTAATATCACGTTCCGCTAGTGTGGTGTCAGACAAGTTCGTTTAATAAATCCGCCAAGACAAATCAGAGTGAGACGCTATTTCTGAAGCCCTGACAGCAATGGTTTTTCAACAGAATTTGACCAATCATTATTCAAAGAACTTGTCTGACAGGACACTAGGTTCGGGCGGAAAATGACGAAGCAACCACAACAAGGGACGGGGATATTGAGGCCTTGGAACGATTTGTCCAACGCGAACCGCTCCGGCGAATTCACGAGTACGTGTTCGGAATATTGGCGCTGGAAAGCGAACCGGTTGCCCCGCGGCTTTGAGGCCCATGCTATTGGAATCGACCACTCATGTCGCAGGGCCCGAACGAACACTTCGATTCTTAACGATGGGTACCAAATTATCCCGGAAGTCCTCACCTCTTCTGAAGTGGAGGCATTGCAGGTAAGTCTGCGCACTTTGGATGTTGCGCCCGGACATCGCCAACTGATGCGCCGTGTTCCTGCTGTGGGCGCCCTTGCAGTGTCGGCGAAGATTTTGGATTTGGTTGCGGGGGCATTAGGAGTCGGTGCTTTCCCCGTTCGCTCCATCTTCTTTGACAAGACACCCACTGCGAATTCGCTCGTGCCCTGGCATCAGGATATCACCATTGCCGTCAGCGAGCAGGTGGACCTTCCCGGATACGGTCCGTGGTCGAAGAAAGCTGGTGTTCTCCACGTTCAACCACCTATTGAGGTTCTCGAATCCATGCTGACGGTACGTTTGCACCTGGACGATTGTGACGAAGCAAATGGCGCCCTGTGCATCATTCCGGGATCCCACCTGTATGGACGCTTGAATGCTTCCCAGATTGCGGAGATGCGCTGCCAGAGATCGGAGGTCATTTGCGCGGCACGCGCCGGCGATGCCCTACTTATGCGTCCGTTGTTGCTCCATTCCTCCGCTGAGGCCGTTTCTCCCACTCATCGCCGCATTGTTCATCTGGAGTACGCGGCGCGCCGGGGGCGTTCTCAATCGGCACGAGAATGTGACTGAATTCCCCGGACTGAAGGCGGGCGAAGGCTTCTTCCATGGTGGGGCTTTCCCGGAGGTCCGCCTTCGGAAAGCGGCGGCCGGCGGCGAGATGCGAAAAACTTTCGGCCCGGCCAAACAAAGTAACCCAGGCACAAGGACGGACGGAGTAGAGTGCCCATAAGAAGCCTCCGTTTAAGCATACAATTGCCGGACTTGTAAGGTAAACTTGACAGATGAACTGATAAGTTATGCTGTTTTATTATGGAAATACGAGAATTTGGGGGCACCGGAATACGGGCGTCGGTTGTCGGGTTGGGCTGCAACAACTTTGGTAGGTATCAGGACGCTGCGCAGGCTGTAGCCGTCGTTCGCAAGGCGCTCGATGGCCATGACGCCCTTTGCCACCATGGAGGCCAACTACAGCATCCTGGTGCGCGACACTGAGAAGGAGATCATACAATGAACATTGCTCTGTGGGTCTTGCAAATTCTGTTTGCCGCGCTCTTCATGCTGCATGCGGTGCTGCATCTGTTCCCGTCTCCCCGATTGAAGGAGATACTCGCCGAGCAGAACATTCCGGTCAAACGGATGATCGCCAATTGGGCAGAGATCGCGGCATCGTTCGGACTGGTCTTTCCGGGCGCGGTCGGCATCGCCACATGGCTCACGCCGCTGGCTGCGCTCGGTCTCGCTGTGCTGATGTTCGGGGCGGCAACGTTCCATGGGTCCCGGAAAGAGCCTCTCGAAACGGTCGCCACCGCGTCCATCGCGTTGATCATGATCTTCCTCGCCTACGGTCGCACCTTCGCGGTCCCGCTCCACTAGATGACCAATTCCAAGGGAGGAGTGTGGGTAGACTAATAAGTTATATTGTTTAATCATGATCGCTCAAAAAAACAGGGAAGTCGCGGTTGAAGATTTTGCCATGGCGTTGGGTTTGCTCGTGCGCCGCATTCGCGCCGACAGGCCGCCGGAATTGCAGGAATTCTCCTGGACACAACAGGAGGTCCTCCGCCGCCTGGAAAAGCACGGACCGGCGACCGCCGCAGACCTCGCCCGCGCCGAAGGCGTCAAGCCGCAATCCATGGGCACGGCTCTGGGGTCACTCGAGAAAATGGGACTGGTCGAGCGCAAGGCTCACCCCACGGACGGACGCCAGATTAACATCAAACTGACGGCCCGGGGCATCACCCTGCGCAGGAACAGCAAGGAGGCAACGTACGCCTGGCTCTCGCGGGCCATCGCGGAACTCGACAGGCAGGAACAGATAACGCTTTTCAAGGCCGGTGAACTCTTCAAACGCATGGTGGAAAAATCATGACAGCTTGCGAACCAAATACAGAAGGGAATGAGATATGAAACTTGATCCCAAAAAAACGGCGTTTCTGACGCTGGATCTTCAAAAAGGAGTCTTCGGTCTTGTGCCAGGTTCCGAACGCGTGATGACCATGGCCGCGAAAGCCGTCGCGTTTGCGCGGCAGAATCAATTCCGCATCATTCATGTGGGGCTTGGGTTTTCCGAAGGACACCCGGAGATTCCGGATTTTGAATGCCCATTTTTGCGGATCAAACAAAACAATCTTTTCGTCAAGGGCACTCCCTCCGTGGAATTTCACGGCGATATTTTTCATCCGGACGACCTGATGATCTACAAGCAGAGAGTGGGGGCGTTTTCGGACAATCATCTTGAGCTCGTCCTTCGGTCACGCCGCATCGAGCACCTCGTTTTTTTCGGTATCGCGACGAGCGGGATTGTTCTCTCCACGCTGAGACGCGCCTTTGACCTGGATTTCTGCAGTGTCGTTCTCAAGGACGCTTGCTTCGATGCCGATCAGGAGGTTCACCGCGTTTTGACCGAAAAGGTTTTCCCAGTGATGGCCTGGGTCGCCGCGACGGACGAATTCATCGCCGCGCAATGAGCCGCATCCATTCCGAAGGGCTGGAGCCCGGGGCCTGGAAAATCATCGTCGTCGCGATTCTCGGTCCATTCATGGCGAATATGGATTCGACGGTCGTGAACGTCTCGCTTTCGGTCATCAAGCAGGAGTTGCACTCGTCAATTGCGTCGGCCCAATGGGTGGTCAGCGGCTATCTGCTCGCCTTGGCCCTCATGCTGCCGCTCAACGCGTGGCTGGTGGCCCGGCTCGGCGCAAAGAGGCTTTATCTGATCTGCTTTTGCTCATTCACACTGGCTTCATTCCTGTGCGGCGCAGCCACGACAATGCCCCAGTTGATCGGGGCTAGACTCATTCAAGGGATGGCCGGAGGCCTGCTCGCCCCGTTGACGCAGTTGATGGTCGCTCGGGTTGCCGGAAGGCAGTTCGCCAAGGTTCTCGGATATGCCGTCGTGCCGGTCCTGCTGGCTCCGCTGGCGGGACCGATCCTGGCGGGAACCATCTTGAAATACCTGGGCTGGCCCTGGCTTTTTTACGTCAATCTGCCGGTCGGGATTTTGGCGGTGGTTCTGGCTGCGTGGATACTCCCGCACGACAAGCCCGCAACCCAAAAGCGCCCCTTCGATCTCACCGGTTTTCTCATGATCTCACCCGCCTTGGTGTGCCTGCTGTATGGATTGGAGCAGTCATCGCATCACGGGGACATCCGGGTTCTTGTTTTGGGTGTGGTCCTGCTGGGCGCGTTTCTCCGGCACGCACACCGAAAAAAATCGAACGCGCTGATTGACATCGAGCTTTTCAAAATCCGGGATTTTTCGACCGCGGCCACGACGCAGTTTCTCGCGTCCGGGATCGTATTCGGCGGGCAGTTTCTCATCCCGCTCTTTTTGGTCACGGGCTGCAACCTCACGGCGACGCAGACCGGCTGGATTCTTGGGTCCATGGGGGTGGGCATGCTGTGCGTGTATCCGTGCACGGGATATTTGACGGACAGGTTTGGCTGCCGCGCGGTCGCTTCCGGCGGGGTGCTCCTGAATTTTCTGGGGACCCTTCCGTTTCTTTGGATGGCCTTCGGCGGTTTCTCGATGGCACCCGCGCTCATCGGCCTCTTTGTTCGCGGCATGGGACAGGGCGCCACGGGCATTCCTTCGATAGCCGCGGCTTACGCCTCCGTCCCGAGGGAAAAATTGAGCCTCGCCACGATGGCGGTGAACATTGTCCAAAGGCTCGGCGCCCCCACCATCACGACCGTTATTGCGATCACTGTCTCCTTGTCCGCCAATGTGACCTCCGCGTCGGCGCACGCGTTCATCATCCCGTTCGCGGCGCTCATCATGCTGCAATTGCTCGTGCTCGCATCCGCCAGCCGCCTTCCGGTCCGCATCCACCCGGAGGCTGATTCAAGCAAAGCACCTGGCCCCGCGCCCGGACAACTGGCCGTGCGCCCGGAATCCGCCTGACGCCAGAAGCCATCTTGCACGGTTGATAACGCCGATCCGAATCTGCTCAATGAGTTCGCCGTCCTGTACGATATATCGTGGAAGACCGCCGTCGAACCCTCGGTGGGTTTAACCCCACACCCGCTTTCCAGGCGAGCGCACTAAACCGCTATGCGACCTCTGAAGCTTGAATCATTTTAGCCGAATCACCTCCCGATTCCACTGAATTCGTCCCCTCACCGCAGTTATCCGGCTGAATTTTTGGTGTCAATTCTGGTGACAGTTCAAAGGTGCTCCAGAATGCTGTTTCATCGGGAATTTCGGGTGCGGCGCTCCATCTCCTGGTCGCATTTCTCGCCGTCCCATCGCACGCATCTCCATTCGATAGGACGGCCCTTCGGGGGCCGTCTTGCTGCTTACATTGGATCGCTCCCGATAATCTAAGCTCTATGTAAGCAATTCACTGAAAACGAGGGGTGGTTCCAGCGTGCTCGGGCGGGGCGACTCGTCGCCGAGCGCGCCGAAGATCTCGTTCACATGGACTGAGGTCAGGAATTCCTTGCCGCTCGCGGTCGCCCCTTCAGCTTGTCCGCTTTTGCGCGGTTAGTCCGACCGGGCCGGAGCACTGCTGCCAGATAGAGCCGGTTCATCAGCCGCAATTGGTCAGGTGCGCCGGGGGTCGTCGGCACATCCTTCATGGTCATGCCCACCATGGTCTTCATATTGTTGAGCACCACGGCGGCGACATCCTCGGCCTCCCTGTCATCGAGATCGGGCGCGCACGTTGTCAACGCCGTCTTGATATCGGCCAATGTCTTGGTGCGGAGTTGTTGGCGGACTTCCGTCCAGTCGGTGCGGGAGTCCAGCATGGCCGCGAACGCCCGTGTCTGCGGGTATCGCTTCACCAGGAGATCGATGAGGATATCGGCGAGTTCTTGCGGCGTAGCGTCGGCGGCGTGCGCGTGTATCGTGTCGTACTCCGCTCGCAGAGCGTCAGAGTATTGGCTCATGAGAGCCTCGGCCACGGCATCTTTGTTGGGAAAGAAGCGGTAGAGCGAACCGATCTTCGCATCGGCCCGCGCGGCGATCTCCGCCATCGTCGCCGCCTCGAAACCCCGCTCCTGAAATACAGCGGCGGCAGCCTGAAGCAGTCCGGCGACGCGCTTGCGGCCGACGTCGCGCTGTGGCTCCAGCGATTTGCGATGCCGGCTTGACGTATTTGAGGATATGCTCATATAGTAATCCTGCTTGAGTACATGCTCAAATAGATAGCGAGCCGCTCCGCCTCGGTCAATGGGCGAAGTGGGACGCTTCCAATAACACGAAAGGATCTTCCATGATTACATTGTCTGCCGCGACCACAGCCCTGATTCTCCTCGACCTGCAAAAGGGGGCCTTCGCCCATCAGTTCGCGCCCTATTCCGGCGAAGCCGTGCTCGCCAAGGGGAAGGAACTGGCCCGGCGCTTTCGAGTTGCCAAGGCACCGGTGGTGCTGGTCAACGCGGCCTTCGCCCCGGACTTCAGCGACGCCCTGAAAGCGCCGGTCGATCGGCCGTTGGGCAAGGCGCCTCCCGGCGGCTTCCCGAAAGACTGGTCCGAACTGGCGGACGGCCTCGCCGAAGCTTCCGACCTGAAGGTCACCAAGCGGCAGTGGGGCGCGTTCTACGGCACGGATCTGGACCTGCAACTGCGTCGGCGCGGCGTGACCACCGTGGTCATCGGCGGCGTCGCCACCAACATGAGCGTGGAATCGACCGCCCGCACCGCGCACGAGCACGGCTACGCGGTGGTGCTGGCCGAAGACGTCGCCACGACCTTCTCCGCCGAGATGCATGCGTTCGCCTTCGAGCATATCTTCCCGCATCTCGGTCGGGTGGCCAAGGCCGATCAGATCGAGCTTTGAGCAATGGCCATCGACGACATAACCGCCAGGCGCACGACAACAGTAACGCTCGGCTCGACGCCGGGCGGTGGCGGTGAAGCCGACCGGCTCGATCCCGGCATTTGGAAGATCACTGCGGTCGTCGTGGCCGGCGCCTTCATGCCCTTGTTAAGCACGACGATGGTCAACGTGTCGCTCTTAAGCCTCGCGGCAGAGCTGCACGCCAGTCTCTCGGCGATCCAGTGGGTGACCAGCGGCTATCTGCTGGCGCTGGCCCTGATGCTGCCGCTGAACGGCTGGCTGGTCGAGCGCATCGGAGCCAAGGCGCTCTATCTGTGGTGCTTCTCCGCTTTTACGCTCTCCTCGGCCCTATGCGGCATCGCCTGGTCTGCAGATTCACTGATCGCATTTCGAATCCTACAGGGCATGAGCGGCGGACTGATGGCGCCGATGACGCAGATGATGCTAGCGCGCGCTGCCGGAAAACATATGGCGCGCATCATCGGCTATGCTGCCGTGCCCGTCATGCTGGGGCCGATGCTCGGCCCTGTGATTGCTGGCACTATCCTGCAGTTCGCCTCTTGGCGCTGGCTCTTTCTCATCAACCTGCCGGTCGGCGCATTGGCAATCGTACTGGCTATTTTCTTTCTGCCGAACGACCGCGAAGAGACGCAGCGTCGCGACCTGGATCTGGTTGGGTTTGCCCTGCTCTCTCCCGGCCTTGTGCTCTTCCTGTATGGATCGGATCATATGGGCGAGCGCATTGGCCAAATAACTGTGGCTCTCTCCGTTGTCCTGCTCGCGATGTTCTTCAAGGTGGCAATTCGCAAAGGAGATCGAGCCCTGATCGACCTTCAATTATTCAAGGGCAAGACCTTCGC
>OUNK010003859.1_pt1 | contig 14097 bp, 12 predicted proteins | sample 1755341 | NCBI WGS metagenome assembly OUNK01 (sample SAMEA3914788, study PRJEB12502) | metagenome | biome: forest; material: soil | place: Canada | collected 2011-07-03 | depth 0.1 m | reverse complement strand
GAACTCGGCCACTTCGCAGCCATAGGCACCGATGTTCTGGATCGGCGCGGCGCCGACCGTGCCGGGAATCAGGATCAGGTTTTCCAGTCCTGCGAAGCCCTGACCCAGGGTCCAGCGCACAAAGTCGTCCCAGCGCTCGCCAGCGGCGACGGCGATGCGCGCGACATCGCCATCCTGCTCGACGTGCACGCCGCGTGTCTCCATCGCCAGCACGGTGCCGTCGATGTCGCCTGTTAGCAGTACGTTGCTGCCTTCGCCGAGTACAAACAGGCGGCCGGCACGAATCGTGGGGAAATCGAGCAGTTCCGGCAGTTTTGTCGCGTCGCGGATTTCAGCTAGTAGCTTCGCGCGTGCTGCCACACGTAAGGTGTTGCGTGCGACGAGCGGCGCATTTTCAATCAGCGTATAGCCGCCCATATCCGTGCGCTCAACCAGCATCGCGGGTTTCCTTCTGACGACGAATCTCGTCGACGCATTCGGTCACCAAGGCGGGGCCGCGGTAGATGAGTCCGGAATACAGCTGGACGAGTGCAGCGCCCGCATCCATCTTCTCGACAGCATCGCTGCCATCGAGAATGCCGCCCACGCCGACAATGCCAATGCGATCGCCCAGGCGCTGGCGCATACCGCGCACTACCTGGTTGGAACGCACAAACAGCGGCTTGCCCGACAAACCGCCTGCTTCATTGCCGTGCGGATCGCTAGCGACGGCCGAATGATCGATCGTGGTGTTGGTACAGATGACACCATCCACGTTTGCGGCCAGCAATACAGAGGCAATGCTATCCAGTTCCGCTTCGCTGAGATCGGGAGCGATTTTCAGCAGCATCGGCTTGCGCGCGCCTTGCTGCGAGCCGAGCCGCTCCTGTGCTTCGCGTAGTGTTTCGATAAAGCGGCGAAGTGTCGCTTCTTCCTGCAGGTCGCGAAGGCCTTGGGTGTTAGGTGAAGAAATATTGACGGTGATATAGCTGGCATGCGCGTATACGCGCTCCAGGCAAAATAAGTAATCGTCCGCCGCTTTGTCGTTCGGTGTGTCTTTGTTCTTGCCGATGTTGATGCCGAGCACACCGCGGTAGCTGGATTTCACTACGTTGCGCACCAGCGCATCGACGCCTTCGTTGTTGAAGCCCATGCGATTGATGATGGCTTCGTGTTGGCGCAGGCGAAACAGGCGAGGGCGGTCGTTGCCGATCTGAGGACGCGGCGTCACCGTGCCCACTTCGATGAAGCCGAAGCCCAGCGCACCTAATGCATCGAGATGCGCGGCATTCTTGTCCAGGCCGGCGGCCAGGCCGACAGGGTTGGGGAAGTGCAGGCCGAAGGCTTCTGTCGGAAGGTCTTGTGGCGGCGTAGCGACGAAACGCCCCAGCTCGCTGCGATGGGCAACATCCATCCCATAGAGTGTCAGTCCATGTGCGGTTTCCGCATCCAGCTTGAATAGTAGCGGGCGAATCCAGTCGTACATGTTTACGGCACCCCTCCTACGTAGACGCGTGTGTCGTAGTCGAAGCTTATCCGACCGTCCACCGCACGCGCATCGAACAGCTTGTGCAGCGCTTCGATCATGGGGGCGTGGTTGGGATGGCCTTCTTTGGGCGCGTAAGAGGACGACATCAAGCGGCCACGTAGCGCGTCGAAGTCAAGCAGCTGGCAATGATCGAATCCAGCGGTGCCGCGCCAACCCTCGCCGAACCATTCGCGCATGCGTGGCTCATCGGCGTAGCGCTCGGCGACGCTGGTGTAATCGGTGCCGTAGGTCTGAAGCAGTGCTTCGTAGCCTTGCAGAAATGGCGTGTTGGTTAGGCGGCGCGAATTCCAATAGATGGCAGCCAGTCCACCGGGACGCAGAATGCGATGAAATTCCCGGCGCGTTGCCGCTGGATCGAACCAGTGAAACGCCTGCGCGACTGACACTAGATCGACGCTGCCGTCGGCGAGCGTCGTAGCATCGGCGCGACCATCCACCGTGTGGAAGCGCGGATTGTCGCCCAACCAGGCTTCCGCTGCGCCGCGCATCGCCGCGTTCGGTTCGACTGCGGTGACAATATGCCCGGCATCGAGAAACATCTTGCTGGAGATGCCCGTGCCGGCGCCGATATCGGCCACGCGCCAACTAGCGTCGACGCCATGCGCATCGCGCAGCCAATCGAGCTGGGCAGGCGGATAGTCGGGACGGTAACGCACGTAATCGTCGACACGATTGCTGAAACGTTCGGTGCTGCGCAGGTTTTCCATGTTGTCAGCCATTCAATTGTTGACCGCCGTCGACGCATAGCGTCTGTCCAGTGATCCAGCCAGCCCACGGCGAAGCGAGAAATAGTGCAGCATGGGCCACATCATCCGGTGTGCCGTAGCGGCCGAAAGGAATTTTCGCCTGCACGGTGGCGTAGCGTGCGGGGTCTTCACGCTTGCACCGATCCCACAGGCCATCGGCAAATTCGATCGAGCCGGGCGCGATAGCGTTGACGCGAATGCGCTGTTCGGCCAGGGCCAATGCTTGTGATGTGGTGTAGTGGCACAACGCCGCTTTCATGGCGCCATATGGCGGTGTAGTGGGGCGCGGATGCAGCGCAGCGATCGAACTGGTGTGCAGGATGCTGGCGTGCGCTGACTTGGCGAGATGGGGTAGCGCTGCTCGCGAGGCGCGCACCGCTGCCATCAAATCGACGTTGAAGTCGGCGAGCCACGCTTCATCACCTTCGCCAAAGCCGTAGCCACTGGCGTTGTTAACCAGCACGTCGATACCGCCCAAGGCTGCGGCCGATGCGTCGATAAATTCGATGATGGCGGCCGGATCGGCCAGATCGCAGCGTTGTGCATGCGCGGTCACGCCAAGCGTGGCAAGTTCATAAGCCACGGTGCCGAGCGCTGCCTGACCGCGTGCGCAGATCGACACCGACGCACCCGCTCCAGCGAAAGCCAACGCAATGCTGCGACCTATGCCTTTGCTTGCTCCGGCGACCACGACGCGATAGCCGCGGAAGTCGAAGGGTGGTCGCTTTTCCTGCGGTGCGGTCTGCATCGAACTCATGGTCAATTTCCATGCATGCTGTGGAAGCCGATGCCTACCCCGAAAATCACCATGCCGAGGCAAACCAGCGCTACCAGCACGCTGAGCGCCAGTTGTATGTAACCCAGCACAAGCCCTGCGATAGCGAAGCCATCGCCATCCATCGTACCTGCCGCCCGGCGGATCTCACCGCGTGCAGCATGACCGCAAACGATGGCGACGATGGCGCCGAGCAGGGGCAACACACACCAGGAGGCGATGCCGAATGCCAGGCTGATCACCGCCAATACGTTGGTGGGTTTGTACACCGGAGGCTGATAGCTCATCGAGGCATCCATCCAGCAGGTGATGGGAGATCGAAGCGTGCGGCGATCACGGGAAATATCCGCGTGATCGCCGCATCGGTATTACAAATCGAACTTGATGCCTTGGGCCAGCGGCAGCGAGTTCGAGTAGTTGATGGTGTTGGTCTGGCGACGCATGTAGACCTTCCATGCATCCGAACCGGATTCGCGACCGCCACCGGTTTCCTTCTCACCGCCGAACGCACCACCGATCTCGGCACCGGACGTGCCGATGTTGACGTTGGCGATGCCGCAATCCGAACCGGCGGCCGACAGGTACTGTTCGGCCGACTTCAGGTTCTGTGTGAAGATCGACGACGACAGACCCTGCGGCACACTGTTCTGCAGCTCGATCGCTTCGTCCAGCGTCTTGAACGGCATGATGTAGAGAATCGGCGCGAAGGTTTCCGTTTGCACCACCTCATCGCTGTTCTTCAGCCCAGTGACGATGGTGGGCAGCACGAAGTTGCCCTTACGATCGGTCAGCGCAGCACCGCCCGTGCGCACGGTACCACCGCTGGCCTTGGCCTTTTCGACAGCTGCAACATAGGCATGCACTGCTTCCTTGCTGTTGAGCGGCCCCATCAGCGTGGTGGCGAGAGTCGGATCGCCGATCTTGCCTTCCACCTGCTTGTAAGCGGCGATCAACTTGTCGGTGACGTCGCCGATGATCGATTCGTGCACGAACAGGCGACGCGTCGTAGTGCAACGCTGTCCGGCCGTGCCGACTGCGCCGAACACGATGGCCGGAATCGCGAGCTTCAGCTCCGCGCTTTCGTCCAGGATGATGGCGTTGTTGCCGCCCAGTTCCAGCAGCGAACGGCCCATGCGATGCGCGACGCGCTCGCCGACGTGACGGCCGACCTTGGTGGAACCGGTGAAACTGATCAGCGGAATGCGCTTGTCGTCGACGAAGGCCTGCGAAAGATCCGTGCCGGCGTCGTTGAACAGGAAGAACAAGTTCGGGAAGCCAGCAGCCTTCAACGCGTCGTTGCAGATCTTGATCGTGGCGATGGCCGACAGCGGCGTCTTCGGCGACGGCTTCCAGATGCAGATATCGCCGCAGATGGCAGCGAGCATCGCGTTCCATGCCCATACCGCCACCGGAAAGTTGAACGCGCTGATGATGCCGACCAGACCCAGCGGCTGGTACTGCTCATACATGCGGTGACCCGGGCGTTCCGAGTGCATGGTGTAGCCGTAGAGCATGCGGCTCTGGCCGACGGCGAAATCGGCGATGTCGATCATCTCCTGCACTTCGCCATCGCCCTCGGGCTTGATCTTGCCCATTTCCAGCGCAACGAGCGAACCCAGCGCATCCTTATGTTTGCGCAACGCCTCGCCACACAGGCGCACGGCTTCGCCGCGCTGCGGGGCGGGAGTGGTACGCCACACCTTGAAGGCTTCCTGTGCGCGCGTGACGATGGTTTCGTAATCGGCGGCGCTGGAGGCATGCACGGTGCCGATTACCTCGCCGGTAGCCGGGTTCAGCGGCTGCAGGGTGCCCGCGCTGGTGGTCTTGGACCACTCGCCGTTGCCGAGATAGGTGCCCGACTGCTCGCCGGTAAGACCGAGCGCCTTGAGGATTTCGTGGGACATGCGTGCTCCAGAGCCGTGGCGCCTGGCGGCGCCCTGAAAAGGGGGAACGCCTATTCTATCAGGGCAGGGGCCTTGGCCGGTTCAGCCTGGATCGCGCTGGCCCGAGATCCATGCCAAAATCGCGGCCCATCAGGCACTTCAGCCCGCGCCCCCGTAGCTCAGTTGGATAGAGCGTCCCCCTCCTAAGGGGAAGGTCGTACGTTCGAATCGTATCGGGGGCACCATTTTCGCGATGGACGATGCCGTGCCGCATAGCGCAGGCCGCCCGGCAACATCGCTCAAGTGAACACGTATTTCTTATTCGCTTTCGCTTGGAAAGCGCGTCGTCTTGCTGACTGTTTATCGAAGTTCACGACGGCCAACTTCATGGCTAACGCGTATGTCGCGTCGGCGCTGACAGACATGTCATCGCGCCTGTTACGGCTTTCTGTAACTCGCAATATGAATGTCCTTCTGCCACAACTACCGCGCTGCATCAATTCACTGACATGCATCAGCGGAGATATCAATAACGTCAGTCACGCGAAAGAAAATGGTGCTTTTACCGGGCAATTCCATCGAAATCGAGCGCTAGCTGAATTTGATTGGCTTCGCACGCAACACTTGTCAACGTTCAAGAGTGACGTTCGTTTTGGCAATTGCGCGATGTGAGGGGCACGCGATGGATGCAGGATGCTGGAGGAGACACCATCGGCAATGCTCAACAACAACTGATGACCCCACTCGACGCATGCAATGCCGCTTTCTCCATCAACGGCGAGGCGGCAGATTCCCATACATAACGTCCGCTAACAGACATAGGAATTTGCCATGAATGCAAAGTCGACACTAATCGTCATCGGCCTGGTTATCGGTGCAGCGATCGCCTCGGGTTCGGTAATGGCGCAAGACACCCCGGTTCCGGGTCATCCCCGCATCAACGAAGTGAACCAGCGCCTGCAGAACCAGCAGAATCGCATCCAAAATGGTGTGGCAGACGGCAAGATCAACGCCACCCAGGCGGCCCACGATGAAAAGCACGATGCCAACATTGCCCAGCGCGAAAGCGCCGATGAAGCAAAAGACGGCGGCCACATCACCAAGCAGCAACAGCGCAACCTCAACCGCGCTGAAAACCGCAATAGCAAGCACATCTACAAGCAGAAGCATTGATCGCTAGCAATAACGATCATGAGCCCCAAGCCTCCCGTGTTCGCGCGGGAGGCTTTTTTGCGTCATGGGTTTGATGCCCCACGCGGTAAGCGCAATCGAGCGGTTGGCGAGTGCTGCACGTCCAAAAAAGAAAAAGGGCTTGCGCGGCAGAAACCATCGCAAGCCCTTGATTTTCATGGTGCCGGAAATAGGAATCGAACCTACGACCTACGCATTACGAATGCGCCGCTCTACCAACTGAGCTATTCCGGCGAAGCCGCATAGTTTAAGGGGCCGTTCGATGGGCTGCAAGCGCTGGCTGGTCGTTCGGTTCTGGTCGACAGCCGTTGGCGGTACTCGCTGACTCCAAGAACGGCCTCACGCCGGGTTTGCCGCTAGTCGATGGGAGTCTGGCGGACGTGTGTTTCAACGTTCAGAGTATTTGCCGGGATAACAGGGAACGTCGTCCATGCAACGCGTGCCGCTTCAGCGAGGCATCACCCTGATTGAGGTGTTGGTCGCCGTCTTGATCTTCAGCATTGGTTTGTTGGGTGTTGCCGGTTTGCTGGTGATGTCTGTGCGCTCCAATCACGCTGCGTACCTGCGCACGCAGGTCACTTTTCTCGCGCAGAGCATGGCCGATCGCATGCAGGCCAATCCTATCGGGGTGTGGGGTGGCGACTACAACGGCAGGTATCCCATTAGAAGCACGCAGGCTTGCGATAGCGGATGCGGGCCTAAGCAACAGGCTTTGCATGACCAAGGTGTTTGGAGCAGCCAGTTGCAGAGCTTCCTGCCGGCGGGCGCGCAGGCAACTATTGCGTGCAATCAGACTGGATTGGCTTACATACCTGGCAGCGATCAGCTGGCCTTGCAGCCACCGTATGGCGGCAGCTGCAAGATGACGATGACCTGGACAGAACTGGGTGCAGGCTTGATGGCGTCAGACGAAGGTGATCGTTCACAGCAGACGTTTGCCTGGGAGTTTCAGCCATGAACGGACAACGTTGCGCAAGGAAGCAACAAGGTCTCTCATTGATTGAGCTGATGATCGCCATGTCACTCGGGCTGATGGTGAGCGCCGGCGTTATTGCCGTATTTACCTGCACATCCGATAGTTATCGGGCGCAGGCACAGCTCGCGCGCCTGCAAGAAGAGGGGCGCTTTGCGATCAGCCAGCTCAGGAACGATCTGGCCATGAGCGGCGCCCAGTACTGCAGCAATACCGGCGGCAATGCGCACGCCACGGCCACGGGCTCTTATCAAGACAGCCTGCGTGCACCCACCGTATACGCCAGCGATGCGGGCGCGCTCATGGCTGCGCTGAGCGACGTGACGACGCCGTGGGGCAGCCCCTATCCAGCTGCGCCTAGCCAACCCTATTCACTGCCATCGTTCCTCGCGATGCGAGGTTATGACTGCACGGCGAAAAGTTGCACGCCTATGGACCCCAGCAATAAACAGGGCGCCAATGGATTCAGCATTCCAGCCATGGGGACAGTGGTTGGAAAGCGCGTGGTGGGTGCGTCGATCATCACTGTGCGCTATCTCGATTCTTCGGGTGGATGGTTGATTGCGCCGAACGGTAGTGAAGGAGGAAATGCGCTTGTCAGCAACGTGGATGGAACGTTGAGCATCAGGCTGGCTCCGGCATCAAACGAACCTGCCATAAAAGATTTCCAATCGAAGGATCCGCTTGCCATGCTAGCCGATTGCACAGGCAGCCAGATCTTTGCCGTATCAGGTCAGGAATCGACGGAGCTCCGGTCGACGGGCAACAATTTTGTTCAACCGATGGCGGTCCAAAATGGGGTCGCACCAAAGCTTTTCGACCTCAGTCGCGACGTGAACACCGTTACCTACTATCTGAAAGTGGTAGATAACGGCGATGGTATGGGGCACACCACGGGTGCTCTCATACGCAGGATCAACGGTGGCAACACGGCCTTACATGGCGGTTCGTCGGAAGAGATCGCGCGTGGAGTCGAGCGGCTTGATTTCAAATACGGGGTACAGCTTGCCGATGGTGCGCTTCGTTATTACAGCGCCGAGCAGGTCGATAACAGCACACGGGCAGATTGCCCTTCCGTACCGATGCCGATTCAAGGAAGTGACGATCACGGCTGTCTTTGGCGGTCGGTAAGTCTTATCGAGATAGATCTGCTGATAGATGGTCAGCAACCGCTGTATTCGCTGACACCCGATGAGCTGGCATACACCTATCTCTCAGACAGTCCGTCCAATGCAATATCAGCGCCTGAGTCGCCGACCGCCGCCAGCCGCAAGCTAACGCCGATCCAGCAGGGTTTTCCGCTTCCCATGTTGCGACGCGAATTCACAGCAGTGGTTGCTGTGCGCAATTTCAATCCTTAGAGAACCACACTATTCCAGCCAGCTGTCGCAAGGACGTCGACGTGAGAACAAAGTGCAAGATGTTGCACCTCCAAAGTACTAAATCGGGCCTGCAACAAGGCTCCTCCCTGGTTACCGCGCTGATCTTTCTAATGTTGATCACGATGCTCGTTCTCAGTGCTTCCGAACATTCGTTGTTGCAAGAGCGAATGGCCGGAAGCTTGCGTAATGCGCAACAGGCGCGAATGAGTGCCGAGACTGCATTACGTGGAGCGGAATACAAGATATGGTCGGCCGCGGGCCAGCCGGCTACTCATCTTCATTGTCTTGAGGGCAGTATTTCGCGTGACGACGGTTGCGTGATTTACCGTCCATCCAGTGCGCCATATCAGGCAAATGGTGCAGTTACGGTATTTCAATCTGCGCAAGGTTGGTTGCCTAACATCGGCATGGCCTATACCGGTCCTGGCCATAGCGGTTACACCGGCGACAACGGCCAGCCGACCGCGACACTCGCAAAGAATCCTGTCTACATCATCGAGGATCTTGGCGGCGAACAATCGTCGGGCAGCAACGAGCTGCACGAATCAGGGAGTACCGGGCCCAATAACAGTGGAACAGGTCAGCTCGATATCCATATGTATCGCATCACGGCGCGTGCAACTGGCGGAAACCCTAATGTCGTGAGCGTCGTTCAGAGCACATTCGATGCGCCAGTTAACTACTGAGTTCGGCTTCGTGGGAACGTCTCGAACTCTTTTCATCGTTCGACGAAGGTGGGTGGCGATATGCGTGCTGGCAATACTTGCGTGCTTTCGAGCGTCGTTAGCAGCAGATGTCAATGTACCTTCAGGCACCGTGGAGCTGAGTCCTGCGCCATTGGATCGCCCGCAGGCCGGTCCGGCGCTAGATATTCTTGGCTTGAACACGAACGTCCTGACTACAGGTTCGCTCGCCTTCGAGGGCGGCTACGATCCCGTCGACTGGTCCGGCCTGCTGCAGGCGGCGCTGTTGAATCCCGACGGAACCCTTTCGCGCGTCCTGTGGGACGCCGGTTGGATGTTGACGGATGCCGCGGCAACGCCGCCGAATGCTCGCACGATCCTCACAGCTAGCACTGATGGCACAGGGCTGGTGACCGGTGTGGCATTCGAACCGGGGGCACGTTTTGATGCAGGCGAAATAAAAGGCTTGATGACGTCAGCATCTCAGGACGTTGCCAAAGACGTGCTCGCAGCGCGCGTGGAATATCTCCGAGGCGTCCGCACTGAAGAGACGAATGGTTTGATGCGGAAACGCCGCAGTTTGCTGGGTGCCATCATCGATTCCCAGACGGTCTATGTCGGTTATCCCACGGGGAATTACACGAGCGTATGGCCTACAAAGATTCATGGTGTTGCTGTGCCATCGCCTGAAATGGCTCCAGGCGCACAGACCTACGATCAGTTCGTCGCAGCAAATGCTGATCGATCACCGATGGTTTATGTTGGTGCCAACGATGGCATGTTGCATGCGTTCAGCGCACCGGTTCCCAAGTGCATAGCGTCTGATCAAAGCGGTCATTGCTCCGGCTACAACGCTGGTCTGAATGCTGGTAAGGAGCTATGGGCTTTTGTGCCGCGCGGCGTTTACGGCAATCTCGGCAACCTTGTGAGCATTTCTGATTTTCAGTTCGCGCCGACGGTAGATGCCACCCCGGTCGTACGGGATGTGTTTTTCAGCGAAAAGGGCGATCACAGCTGGCACACTCTTCTGGTCGGTGGTTTGCGTCTCGGCGGTCGCGGGGTATACGCATTGGACATCACAAGTCCGACAACGGTGGACGAGGTTTCTCCGCAGAAAACCGTGTTGTGGGAATTTGACGCCGACGCTTCCTCAGGAACGTTAGTGTCCAGGGAAGCGTACGATCCAGCCGATCTCGGATACACCTATGGGCAACCCGCTATAGCCCGTCTTGCAAATGGCCGATGGGCCGTGTTGGTGCCCGGGGGTTACTTTCCCGATTGCAGTCAGCCCGATAAGCCCAGGCACTGCGAATCTTCCGGTGAAACGCCGCCGCGCAATAACAGTGCGCTCTTCGTGCTGGATGCGCAGACAGGGGAGGTTATTGCGGAATTGAAGACGCCGACGGATATCGGTGGCGTAACCAGTTATGGTCTGTCTTCGCCCGTGCTAGGTGACTACAACAATGATCAAGTTGATGACCTAGCATTTGCCGGTGACCTTGCCGGAAATCTTTGGCGCTTCGATTTATCCGACCCCAGTCCGGCGAATTGGAAAGTCACTCTGGCATACCGGCCAGCGACGCAGGGTACACAACCTATCACCATCATGCCGCGTCTGTTTCCTGATGGAGCCACTCATCGCTTTATCGTCGTATTCGGCACAGGAAAATATCTTGGCGACAGCGATAACAGCACCACAGATGTGCCGCTTCAATCTGTTTACGGCATCAGGGATATGATCGACGGCAGCGGAAATCCCGTAACGGTCATTCATAGCAGTCTGCAAGTGCAGACGTTAAGCCAGGCCGTTGTTTCGAATGCATCCGATCCGATGGCTGGTGCGACATTGCGCAGTGTTACTGCCAATCCCGTGCCTCCCAAAGCTGGTGGCTGGTACTTCGACTTGGACCTGACGGCTGGCGAGCGTGTCGTCGCAACGCCCTCGGCGTCGTTTAATACCCATACGGTTCTTATCAACACGCTGGTGCCAGGCGGCAATTCCACTGGGCACGCTAACGGCGCGGTCATGGCGATCAATGCGCTCACCGGTGGGCCCGGCGACGCCATCGCTTCATTCGGTGGGGTTCCGTACGTGGGCGCGATGGTGAATCAAACTCAAGTTACCGGCACGCTACCTATGGCGTCAGCGATCGGCGGTGGCAAGTTGCTTCTCCCTGGCGTGACATTGAAGGGTAAGAAGGCCGATTTGGATTCGCCATTTTCATTCGATAGCCCAATTTGGCGGCGACGCTCGTGGTCGGTATTAACCCAGGAACCGTAAGAGGAGATGAGCGATGGATCGCATACGCGGTTTTACATTGTTTGAATTGGTGATCGCTGTAGCTATCGCCACTGTCATAGCGACGCTCGCCGTTACGTCGTATAGCCACTACGTATTCCGTACGCGTCGAACGGACGCGAAGCACATGCTGATGTCGATCGCCCACAGCGAAGAGCGCTGGTACGCCACCTACAATCGTTATACGGACGACCCGAGAAAACTCGGCTATGCCGATCCCTTGATGTCGCCGCATGACTATTACGAGATGACGCTGGCAGTTACAGGTACGGATGCGCAAGCTTACGTGGTTACCGCAAGACCCGTCGGCAGCCAAGCAGGCGATGTATGCGGTAGTTTCACGATTGATAACACCGGAAGCAAAACACCGGATCGAGCAGATGAAGCTGCTAATGCAAACGGCAGCTGCTGGTGATGTGCAGTCAATCTCTTTGCGAGATGGGTACCTGCGATTAAATCAGCGCAAGTCGTTCCGCCAGCCCTGAATAACGCCGTGTGCGCTGCGTAAGCGCCTGCTCGATGCTCGCTTGAGTGGCGAACAAGCTCAGCCATCGGCGCGCGCGCGTAACGCCTGTGTAGAGCAGTTCGCGTGTAAGTATCGCGGAAGCATCTTCCGGAAGCACCAGTGCGACGTGCTCGAATTCAGAACCTTGCGATTTGTGCACCGTCATGGCGTAGACGGTTTCAACATCACCGAGCCTGGACGGAAGCACGCAGCGAACCTGTGTCTCGTTGTCGTCCACGCTGATCGACGAGGCGCTGCGCGTCATCGGAAATGCCACGTACAGCCGAAGCTCGCCGTCCGGCCCCGGCATGCGCAAGGCGATACCGACGTCACCGTTCATCAGTCCGAGGCTGTAGTCGTTGCGGGTCATCATCAAAGGGCGCCCCTCATACCAGCCACGATCGGATTCGATCAATGCGGCGGTAAGCAGTGCTGTCGCAATAACCTGATTGAGTCGTTCGGTGCCGGTAGGGCCGTGCCGCACGGCGCAGAGCACTTGGAAGTGATTGAAGGCTTCCAGTACATCGTGTGCCCAGTTTCGATAAGCCGTGGGGTCGGCGCCCAAGCTTGGGCGCTGGCGTCGCAGTTGTTCGAGATAAAACCGAAAGCCAAGCGGTGCAGTGTCCGATGGTTCTGTTTGAAAGCGATCGGCATCACCATTCACGGCGATGGAAGCAAACGGCGATTGCGATATGCCACCGGATATCCAGGCAATATCGCCGGATCGCGAGCCAATCAGGTCATTCATGGCGGCCGCGTCGCCGGCATTTACGGCGGCGGCTAGCTGGCCGATGCCACTGGCAGCGCCGAAGCGGTGACTGCTACGCAACATTGCGATGTGTTGATCGAGCGGCAACGCGTCTGCCCGAACGAATGCGCTCAGATCGTCGCCGCTTGCCGTACGCAGCCATGCTGCCGTTGCGCCACTGTAGTGGCCCTGTTCGGCGCGTGTGCCCAGATCGCCGAGAACAGCGCCTGCTTCGACCGACGAAAGCTGATCTTTGTCGCCGAGCAGGATCAAGCGCGCGTGTGGCGGCAGCGCGTCCAGCACCGCGGCCATCATTTCCAGATCGATCATCGACGCTTCATCGATCACCAGCACGTCGACGTGCAGGGGATGCCTACTGTCGTGCGCATACTGTCGGCTATCCGGACGTGCGCCAAGCAAGCGATGGAGTGTTTCCACTTCGAGCGGGATCGTGGCGCGTACTTGTTCGCTCACATCCAATCGCGCAATTTGCTTGGCAATGGATGCGTTGAGTCGTGCCGCCGCCTTGCCGGTCGGCGCGGCGAGACGCATGCGCAGCGGTGTCGAGTGCTCGCGCAAGTGCAAGGTTTGCAGCAGCCCAAGCAGGCGTACGACGGTGGTCGTTTTGCCGGTTCCCGGCCCGCCGGTAATGAGGCTGAATGCACTGCGTGCGGCCAGTGCACAGGCGATACGCGGCCAGTCCAGATCGCTGTTGGCGGAAGATGGAAAGAGCCGCTTCAATTCGTTGCGCAAGTCTTCTGCAGGCGGGACGGTTTGATCCAGTCGCGCCATGATGCCGCGTGCGACGCGCCGCTCGTAGTCCCAATAGCGGCGAAGATAGACGCGATGCTGGTCCAGCACGAGCGGTGCATTGGCGGGAAGGCCGTCGGCTCCAGCCAGCAGTGGCGAGGCAAACGGTTGCAAGTCGATGAGGAGCTGGGCCCAGTGCAACGGCCATTCATGCTCTTGCGCCAGGGCCAGCACAGCGCGCAAGTCCAGACATGGATGGCCATCGCCCAATTGTCGACTCGCCAACGCTGCCATCAGCAATAGACGCGGATCGACCTGGGAATCGCAATCGGCGATAAAGCGGGCGAATGCCAGATCGAGCGGGCGCAGCGCACGCCGCGCCTCGGCGTCGGCCAATATCGAGAGCATGTCTTCACGCGACATGGGCATGTGCTCCATGAGCGAACAGACGGTCCATTGCTTCAATCAAGGCGTAAGGCAGTCGTTCTGTGTGAACACCGTGTCCCGCGCCGTCGATGCCTCGCAAGTAGAGATAGAGCACACCGCCGACGTGTCGGTCGTAGCTGTAGTTTGGCAAGCGCGCACGAAGCTGGCGGTGCAGGGCCAGCGTATAGATGGCGTATTGCAGGTCGTA
>OUNK010000133.1_pt2 | contig 14269 bp, 10 predicted proteins | sample 1755341 | NCBI WGS metagenome assembly OUNK01 (sample SAMEA3914788, study PRJEB12502) | metagenome | biome: forest; material: soil | place: Canada | collected 2011-07-03 | depth 0.1 m | reverse complement strand
GCCATCTTCTCGAGGAACCATACATCTTGGAGCAGGGCCGGTCCGCGCTTGCCCGCGGTCTGAATATTCTGGTTGTCACGAACTGGGGCACCGAATGCTGTTGTCAGTTTCTTCATCACTCTTCCTCTTTCAAGGTTGGTTGTTGGTTGCTAGTTGCGCGGACTAACCGTGCTAGGGCAATCTTCCGTTCCCTGCTCGACGGCTTACTACGAGCACCTGTGGCGGTCTGCTCTCTAGCTCCCGCAAGAAGGACGCTCGTCATCCCCTTGAGGGAGAGATGACCGAGACGGTTTAGTTGTCGTCGATAGTGTTACGCCATACGGGATCCGTTCCCTCAAGATCTTCCTCTTTCTTCAAGTCCCTGATCACGGTAAGTCCATCGGACCCCAGGAGATAGGTAGTTCCATGTGCCTCATCTTTCAGTTGCTGGATAACCTCCCTGACCGTGAGAACTTGTTGCGGCTTGGAAGGAAGGATGAGCTGATAGTCTGCTGATGCGCCTGATACATATGGTTTTGTGACGACGCCGTTGATTCCCGATCCGGCCTCCCTGATGGGGAGAACATAGGCTTCACTAGCCGTTGCTGCCAGGGTCTTGATTCGGGGAAGCTTCGGTCTGCTGAGATCTAAGAGAGCATTCCCGCTCCCATCCGCATAACGGATCAGCTCCGTATGTCGACCAACGGTTTCTACGAAATCGAACGACGCAGGGGCATCTACTGTGACGAATGCCTTGAGGGCGATCTTGCTAGGGTGAGACACATCAAAGACCGCTATGCTGCGCCCGTTATCTTGCTCGACATACAAGTAGAGGGTATCCGGAGAGACCAATTGGAGTTTCATTGCTTGTCCTCCACGGTGTGCCTTCTCTGGCAATTTATGGGAAGGCACAATAACAAGATCCCCTTTACCTTCGGCTGTAGCTGGGATCACAGTGGCGCTGATGACGAACAAAGCGATAAACAACCGACTAAACATCTTTAGCAGTAACATATCCCTGAACTCCTTGAGTATATTGATCACGCACGGCGAATAGGTGCCCCCTGTCCCAGGGGGCCAGGTCTTAGTACGGTTTTACCGGCAAGAACTTCCCATCGAGGGTAATCACTGCCCGAGAGCCGCCCTCGGGATCTTCGACCTTCTTGATGTCCAGTCTGAAGTTGATCGCACTGATAATTCCATCGCCGAACTTCTCATGGACCAAGGACTTCAGCGTCGTCCCATAGACCTGGACCATTTCGTAGAACCGATAGATCGTGGGATCGGAAGGTACTCCGCTTGGAATGCTGCCACGCAAGGGAATGGTCTGCAGCAGTTGGATGTCCTCCGCAGTCAGCTCCAGCTGTTTGCCGACTGCCTCAGCCGCTTTGGCGGAAAGCGGATGTTGGCCGAGCAAAGCAGCGGTAACGAAGGCGATGCTGAGATCAGTACCCTTGGTCAGGTCCTCGAAGGACAGGTTTCTTTTGGCCTTCGCCTCAAGGATGGTGGCGGTCAGTTTTTCGCGGGCGACTTGGCTAATTTGAGTTTGCAGCATGATATCTCCTTTGGGGGGTGCTAATTGTGGTTAGGCTCCGAGTTCGCTATCCATCGATATCGTCGCGCTGGTCTCCGGATATTCGGCAAGGGAGACAAATCGGTTGGTTACGCCATCGAGTGCGTCGATCATGCCCTTCTCGATGTCGTAGACCCATCCATGCAAGGTCAAGCGGCCTTCCTCGAGAGCGAGCGCAACGGAAGGATGGGTCTTGATGTTTGCCAGCTGGGCGACGACATTGTCACGGATCAGGGAGTCAAGGCGAGCCTTGGGAGACGCATGCTGACGCGCGGCGTTGACGACCTTGGCCGACTCCGCATAGCGGAGCCAGTTGGCGACAGCGGGCATGTGGTCGAGGTGCTTGTCAGTCGCAATCGCCGTCATCGCGCCACAATCGGAGTGACCGCAGATGACGATGTCCGTCACACGCATCGCCGCGACGGCATACTCGATCGTGCCCGAGACGCCGCCCGGTTCCAGGCCGTAGGAAGGCACGATGTTGCCGGCGTTCCGAATGACGAAGAGGTCGCCTGGCTCGCGCTGTGTAAGTAGTTCCGGCACCACCCGACTGTCCGAGCAGGCAATGAAGAGCGTGCGTGGGTTCTGGTTGGTGGCTAGGCTTTTGAATAGCTCCAATCGTTTCGGGAAGGCATCGAGACGAAACTTCAAAAACCCGTCGATGATATCTCGCATGGTGGACCTCCTCGTCCGGTATTGCATAAAGAAGGATGGTGCTGGGCGCTCGCGCCCTTTGCATGCAAACGCCGTTCGGGAGTCACCTCGTGACCGAGGTGGGCATTTTCTCGAGGAACCATACGCCCTGGAGCACAGCCGGTCCACGCTTGCCTGCGGTCTAAATATTTTGGTTGTCAGTCACCGGGGCATCGAATGCTGTTGTCTTTTTCTTCATCACTCTTGCTCTTTCCTGGTTGCTTGCTGGCCGCCAGTTGCTCGGACTAACGGAATGAAGCGTCGCGTCCATCTCTTCCGGGCCAGGGCAATCTTCCGTTCCTTGCTCGACGGCTTCCCGAAGGCCACCCCCAAGGCGATCAGCCCCGTGGCAGCTTAGTCGATCCATGTCTCTTATCCGACATGGGGCGCCACCACCCTACGAGTTAGGGAACGGAGAGTTCATGACCTGGTCGTAGAAGTTGCTATGCTTATAGTTGCGGATAAAGTGCGAGCAGATGTCCTCGTTGCAGGTGCCCTCGGTGGTCTTGGGCCTGTAGCCGAAGCCGTCGAAGAACGCCTGTGCAATCTCTTGATGGAAGTTCTTGCGCGGAAACTGCGCGACAACCTTATTCCGCAGCTTCGGGTCGAAGTTTTCGTAGCCGATGCCCAGAGAGTCCATGCCAACGCCGTTGTACAGCAGTTCCACCTCGATCGGCTTGTACGCCGCGATGCCCGGCGTCGTATGCAGCGAGATCGCGTCCCACGCCGTCTGGATGCGGGTGTGCGGCACACCGTGCAGGTCCAGGAACTGACGCACCGCATTGGCGCTATCCACCTCGAACCGGTCGTCCTGCGTGCGGAAGGGCTTCACCAGACCCAGATCATGGAACGCCGCGCAGATAAACATCAGCTCCACATCGTACGGCTGGCCCGCCCGACGACCCAGGTCTTGGGCCCAGAAGAACACACGGTGCGAGTGGTTGATCAGCACCGGCGAGCTGTACTCAAGCAGCAGACCGGTGGCCTCGCGGGTCATTTGGGTATCGGGAATCCCAGCAGCAACCTTCTGCGCCGAGAACTTCGGCAGCGGCACGATGTTCTTACTCGTGCGGAAGTTCAGGCTGCTGGCATAGACCTGGGCCGCGGGGGCCTCAGCCTCCCCAACGGCGGGAGCGCGAACCGGTGCAGTCTCGGCCACGACCGCGCCCAGCGCGAGCGCACCAGCCGACAGCGACGAAGCCTTCAGAAACTTACGGCGATTGATGAATTGCATGTGCACAGACCTCTCCTTGGGGTACTCAACTGCAGGTTGAACGACGATCAACAACTTGACTCTAGCCCTCCCCATCGCCCGTCGCTGTCACAACATTGCTGATCTATCCAAATATTGCGAATTTGCTGAACTGTAGACACCGGGCACTGTCGGATGCGATTGCCGCCGATTTCTCTGACTCTTGCACCATCAACCTCATCAAGAGAGACGAATGCAGGCGGTGAGATTTCAGACGTCGCTTCGAAGACGCTCTTCGGCGTCGACTCGCTGTTTGTTCAGTGTGTGTGCTGAGGCATCATGATGATGCTGCTCTCTCGCTGGGATTATCCAATTGCTGTAAAGGGAAGGAATAACGCTTCATGTTTTGAGCTTCAATGTGGATACATCCCGGCGGTGATGCGAGGTTTGCGTAATCCAGCGCAGTTCGTCGAAGGTGATCTTTATATTTGGCTCTTCGTTGTTATCGAAGTCGAATAGACGGCCCGATCCAAGTACCACTTCTTGGCGGCCGAGTTGCAGACTACGTCCGCGTTTTCGGCTGGCATGCTGCCCGATCTTGAGAAATGTATGATGGACCTCCCCGGGGTCCTTATCCACTCCGAACCTGGGGGCATCCTCTCGGTCCGTAATATAGTCGAACTCCAACTCTGAGAACAACCGGAGATCATCTTCCTATGCAGATCACAGTGCGGCATCACAGGATCATCACGTAACCGTTATGGGCCTGTGGTCCATCGCCCAACATCCAGTTGTCGTGTACTTGGTTTCACCGCTTAGCGTGGCGTTAGAACCACACGTCCGTGCTCACCCTTCGCGACCAGCTAATGGGCCAGTTGAGCCTCGGCGAGTAGCATGCTCCTTGAGATCACCGGTGGCTGATAGATACCCGCATAAAAGCCGGGCGGCAGTTTTTCCAAAATGCCCCGGAGGCGGTCAGATCTCGCTTGAGTGTGCCCACGCCGAACAACTGCCACTCGATGTGGTAGAAGTCGGTGGAAGAGGTAATATCCACCGCCGTCCCCAGTGAGCAAGCAGCTCAAATGCGCTCCCAAATACCGGGCTCCCGACAGCATTGAAGATCACTTCCGCGCCGCGCCTGGCAGTAGAATCTGCTTTGAGCGTGTCATCATTCCAGCTGCTCAGGTCAAACCCAGCAGAATGAAGATCGAATAGAGTATGCGGGCTGTGATCAGGGCATATCGTTCCATAGTGCTCATCAAGGTTACTCCGCTTGACTGAAGACACAGAAGAGATTTTGACGAGGCCACCAACGATGCTCAGAATCCGCTCACCATCCGTCACGAGGATCACGTCGACTTCGTTGTTCGGGCGAATGATCCAGTGCGCATCACCCTGATCGATCGCCGCAACCATCATCTGTTTCAACCGCCGCTGTATCAGGTTGCGACTGTGGTGCTTCCTCCGAGATATATCGTGGTGGGCACCTGAGGCTGTTATCGAAGTACTCCGAAAGTGCGCAGAGGACGATATGGTCAACGATCGCCGCCCAAGCGTGGTCGGACAGTAAGCGATCCGGAGATACGCTCGGGGATGAGAGGGTGGCATACGTTTCAAGATTGCTACGAATCGCCATAGGGAAGTCACCTTTGAGTCCGAGTCTAGGTGCATCCGCGCCCTAAATGCTGTCGCAATCTTGCAGGCAATATCGGTTCGTTGCGGTTGTGCAGCGATATCATGCACCTGTAACCTAGGCAACGAAGGTGTCCTAAACGCAACCGGAAACATGCCTCCGATGCCGGGCTGGATTGAGCGGCTTTTATAAATTGCGAAGTCCTAAGAAGCACAGGTGATGGTGTGGAGAACGTCCCGATAAGGCGAATCAGCATAGAAGGCGGCAGCCACTCTCTGCTTGTTCCCCACCTGCCGCTACCCTCCAGAGCCTCCCGTGAGTGGGACGACTTTCTGCTGGAGCGCCACCAGCAGCGGCTTTGCAATATGCGCTGAGGGTAGAATTCTAGTGTGCGGCGTCAACTTCCCTGGCATGCAACCATGGAGTTGCACCGTAGCAAGAATTTTGCGACCGAACGCCAAGTTGTGTGACGAGGATATCCTCAAATGGCAGCGCCTTCTGAATACGCGCTGGAGCCGCTCCGGGAGGGCCCGGACTTCACACTTTACCGCGGCTGGCAGCACGGCAACCCGTCTCCGGTGCTGGTGGCGGCGCTAACGGCCGGACAGCCATCGCCTCAGGGCCTCCGGCGGCTCGAGCACGAGTACTCACTCGCAGCCAAACTTGAACCTGCGTGGGCAGCCACGCCTCTGACGCTCACTCGTCACGAAGGGCGGACGATCCTCGTACTCAAAGATCCTGGAGGCAAGCCCCTGGATCTGGTTCTTGAGCGGGACCAGGGACGACCGCTCGATCTGGCCCGCGTCTTGCATATCGCTGTCGGCTTGGCAGTAGCACTCGGGCAAGTCCACCGGCGTGGCCTCATACACAAAGACATCAAGCCTGCGAATGTGCTGGTCGAAGACAATGGCAGCGTCTGGCTCACCGGCTTCGGCATCGCATCCCAACTGCCACACGAGCGCCAGTCCCCCGTACCGATCGAGATCATTGCCGGCACTCTCGCCTACATGGCTCCCGAGCAGACGGGCCGCATGAATCGTTCCATCGATACCCGCAGCGATCTCTACTCGTTGGGCGTTACCTTGTACCAGATGCTTACCGGCACACTGCCCTTTGCCGCCGCCGACCCTTTGGAATGGGTCCACTGCCACATTGCGCGCCAGCCGGCACCCCCAGGCGATCGAGCCGCAGTCCCCGAGCCGCTGTCTGCCATCGTCATGAAGCTCCTTGCCAAGAACGCCGAGGAGCGCTACCAGACTGCCTCTGGCCTAGAAGCCGATCTTCGGCAGTGCCGGGCGGAATGGGAGTCGCATGGTCGAATCGATTTATTCCCTCTGGGTGCCCACGACTCGTCAGACCGATTGCTGATTCCTGAGAAACTGTACGGGCGAGAGCACACAATCGGCGTACTGCTCGCAGCCTTCAACCGGGTCGTCGCGGAGGGTACGCCCGAGCTCGTGCTCGTATCCGGCTATTCTGGCGTCGGCAAGTCCTCAGTGGTAAACGAGTTGCACAAGGTGCTTGTTCCGCCACGCGGACTCTTCGCTTCCGGCAAGTTTGACCAGTACAAGCGCGACATCCCGTACGCGACTCTGGCAGAGGCTTTCCAGGCCCTGACCCGTCAGATCCTCGTTAAGAAGAATGAGGCGGAGGTATGCCATTGGCGGCACACTCTTCAGGAAGCACTGGGTGCGAATGGCCAGCTCATCATCAATCTCATCCCGGAGGTGGAGTTTCTCATCGGGAAGCAGTTGCCCGTTCCAGACCTGCCGCCGCAAGATGCGCGGAAACGCTTCCAGTTGGTGTTCCGGCGCTTCTTCAGCACGTTCGCCCGGCCAGAACACCCACTAGCGTTGTTCCTCGACGATCTGCAGTGGCTAGACGCAGCAACCCTTGAGCTCCTGGAGTACCTGATTACCGATCCTGACTTGGGGAACCTGATGTTGGTCGGGGCCTACCGCGACAACGAAGTTAGTTCGTCTCACCCCCTCACCCACACGCTGGCCGCGATCCGCAAGGCCGGACTGGCGATCCAGGAACTTGTTCTGGAGCCCCTCGGGATCGACGATGTTGGCCGGCTCGTAGCCGATGCACTGCACTGCGAGGCGGATTCCGGCCATCTTCTGGCGAAACTGGTGCACGAAAAGACTGGCGGGAATCCGTTCTTCGCGATCCAGCTTCTCACGGCGCTGGCCGAGGAAGGGCTGCTCAGGCGCGACCCGTGTGCGGGAGCCTGGATCTGGGACTTGGCTTGCATTCGCGCGCACGGCTACACCAACAACGTCGTGGATCTCATGGTCGAGAAGCTAAAGCGATTGTCCGGTAGGACGCAGACCGCCCTACAGACACTCGCTTGTCTCGGGCATGTGGTCGAATTCACCACCCTGACTCGGGTTTTCCGGAAATCAGAAGAGGAAATCCACATATCACTCCTGGAGCCCGTCCGCGCCGGGCTGATCTTGTGTCTGGAGGGCTCCTACGCCTTCCTCCACGACCGCATTCAAGAGGCGGCGTACGCTCTCATCCCCGATGGCGATCGCGCGGGGGCACACCTCGGGATTGGCCGTGTGCTGCTGGCGGCCATGTCGGAGGAGCAACTCGCAGAGCAGCCGTTCGATGTCGCGAACCAGTTCAATCGCGGCGCCGTGCTATTGGTCGATTGGAACGAGAAGGCGGAAGCCGCGGCGATCAACCTGCGTGCTGGACGGAAGGCCAAAGCGTCCACGGCCTATGCGTCGGCGCGCGAGTATTTTTCGCTCGGCATGGCGCTGTTGGAAAGCGACTGGAGTAGCCAGCATGAGTTGATGTTTAGCCTGTGCCTCGAGCGCGCGGAGTGCGAGTTTCTGACCGGTAACATCGACACGGCCGAGCAATTGATTGGAGAGTTGTTGCAGCACGGGATATCGAAAATCGACCAGGCCGCTGCCTACAACCTGAAGGCCCTGCTTCAGGTCATGAAGTCGGAAACCAAGCAAGCCCTCGACAGCGCCCTTACGAGCCTGCGCGGCATCCACCATCTGCGGGCGGAACGCGTTTCTACGTCTACCCCAGTTACAATCGGCGCGTCGGTCGGGCAGTTGGACGTCGCGACTGTAGTAAAAGCCTCACAGGCGCTCTCCAGTGAGATCCTCCTTCCCAAGCTGATCGAGAAGCTACTGCGAATCGCGCTAGAGCACGCGGGAGCCGAGCGGGGTCTGCTCATTCTTCTCCGGGGGGACGAGCCACAGATCGAGGCGGAGGCCACCACCGATCAAGGCAGAGTCGAGGTCACAGTTCGGCGGGCAGCCATCACACCATATGATCTTCCACAAGCTGCGCTTCATTACGTCATCCGAACAGGGGAGCGCGTGGTCCTCGATGATCCTTCGACCGCAACCTTGTACTCGAAGGACGAGTATGTGCGGACGAAGCGCACCCTGTCCGTCCTGTGCCTGCCCATCGTCAAACAAACGAAGCTGATTGGCGCACTCTATCTGGAGAACACTCTGACGCCGCGCGCATACACGCCGGACCGGGTCGCAGTGCTGGAGATGCTGGTTTCACAAGCCACAATTTCGCTCGAGAACGCGACCCTCTTTTCTGATCTGCATCGCAGTGAGGCTTACCTAGCTGAAGGGCAGAGCATAAGCCACACTGGCAGCTTCGGCTGGAATGTTCTCAGCGGAGAGATCTACTGGTCGGAGGAAACCTACAAGATCTTTGAATACGATCGATCCGTTAAGCCAACCTTGGAGGCGGTACTTCACCGAATTCATCCCGACGATAGAGACCGTTGGCGGGAAAGCATCGACCGCATGACCCATCAACGGACAGATTATGAAATTGACTATCGTTTGCTGATACCGGACGGTTCGGTCAAATATCTCCACGTCGCAACTCGTGCGTTGGAGAATTCCTCGGGCGACCTGGAGTTTGTGGGCACTGCGACGGATGTTACCGCAGCTAAGCAGGCGGAAGACAAGATCCGCCAAAGCGAAATGGAACTTCGACAGATCCTTGAGTTCACGCCGCAACAAATTGCGGTATTGGGACCCGATGGCACTCCTATTTATTCAAATCAGGCAAACCTCGATTATTACGGCTTTACCCTCCAGGAATGGCAGAGCTACGACCATCGCAGGTTTGTGCATCCAGATGATTTCGAGCAGACGATGCGCCAATATTACAGTAAATTCCTAAGCGGCCTCCCGTACGAAGTCGAACTCCGATTACGAGGAGCAGACGGGAGGTATCGCTGGTTTCTCGTCCGCCACAACCCGCTGCAGGATGCCGAAGGGCATCTCCTGCGCTGGTATATCACTGGAACCGATATCGAAGATCGCAAGCAGGCTGAGAAGCGGCTGCAGAACGAGAATGTCGCATTGCGCGAAGAAGTAGATAGGGCATCGATGTTCGAGGAAATTGTCGGCGGTTCTCCCGCCCTCCGTGCGGTACTCGCTCGTGTATCTAAGGTTGCTCCCACGGACTCAACTGTTCTAATCACCGGCGAAACGGGGACGGGCAAAGAACTGATCGCCCGTGCGGTCCATAAGCGATCGAAACGTTCTTCGCAAGCCTTTGTCAGCGTAAACTGCGCGGCAATCCCACGCGACTTGATCGCGTCAGAATTGTTCGGCCATGAGAAGGGTGCCTTTACGGGGGCAGTCCAGCGACGTTTAGGACGCTTTGAGTTAGCCGAAGGAGGTACGATCTTTCTCGATGAAATCGGAGAGCTTCCTACCGAAACCCAGATCGCTCTCTTGCGTGTTCTGCAGGAGCGCGAGTTTGAGCGTGTTGGTGGAACGGTATCCATCCGAACCAATGTTCGCCTGATTGCCGCGACGAATCGCGACTTGCAGGCGGCGATCTCTGCGAGCGCCTTTCGGCGCGACCTCTTTTACCGGCTCAACGTCTTTCCGATCGAGGTGCCTCCTCTGCGGGAGCGACGGGAAGACATTCTGGTTCTGGTTGAGTACTTCATCGACCGTTTTGCGAGAAAAGCAGGAAAGAATTTTCGCTGCGTAGACAAACAGAGTCTGGAATTGCTTCAGTCGTATCCCTGGCCCGGGAATATTCGCGAATTGCAGAACATCATCGAGCGCTCGGTCATCGTGTGTGACACGGAGAATTTCTCTGTGGACGAGCGCTGGCTTTCGCGGCAGCCTCATGCACGCGAACCGAAGAGCCAACCGAAATTTTCTCAAAAGCTCGCTTCCCGGGAGAAAGAGATGATTGAGGAGGCTCTGCGGGAAAGCGGAGGCAGGGTGTCAGGACCCTCAGGCGCGGCAGCCAAGCTGGGTCTTCCAGGTTCTACACTTGACTCGAAGATTCGGTCGCTGAAGATCGACAAAAATCGCTTCAAATCTATACAACCCTCAACAGATCGCACCTGAATTACCCCTTCCTTTTTAAACTTTTAAAGCCCGGCTTTTGAGATTTCGCAATTTTCGGAAAATCGAAAATTACCGAGAATTCGAAACTCCGGGCTGCAAAGGCTCCTGATTCTCAATGAGTTAATCTTGGCCCTGTGATTGCGATACAGAGGGTGCCCCACACATCACTGAGCCAAAATCTCTCAGGAGAACGGTGGATGCTTAAGATTAGGAGAGCCGCGAACGGAGAAACGGTCTTTAGTCTCAGCGGCCGAATGGACGCAGAAAACATAGGCGAGGTGAAAACCATGCTCAGCGCAGAAGCGAGCGGTAGCCGCATTGTTTTGGACTTGAAAGACCTGACGTTGGTGGATCAAGACGTTGTCAGCTTTCTTAGCAGCTGCGAAAGCGCCGGCATCCAGTTCGAGAATTGCCCCACATACATCCGTGAGTGGATCAATGTAGAACGCCAGAATCGAGGGAGGTCGCTCTTTCCAGATGCCCAATAGTCGTGATCGAGACTCTCCCCGGCTTCACGAAAAGTGTGGACGATTTGCATTATCACCCGGCCCCAACGATCTCGACAAAATGAGCGACCAGCGTAGTTCATTGGATGACGCCAACTCGCCGCGGTCACCAGGAAATCCGGTGAACGAGCTCACGAATGACGCAAAGCCTTCCCCTTTAGCAGCGTGGTTTCGCTGCTATCAACTCAAATATGCTAGCGATAGATATACAAGGAACTCATCGTGCGCGAGATCGAAACGTCTAAACAAACACTGCCGCTGCCGGTTGAAGGGGTTGAACTTTCCGAGTTCACGGGCATCGGTCCCACAGAGGTATTGCTGCAGGCCAGTTCTTCCTGTTTTTTACTGGTCCGGATGGCAAGTCGAACCCAGGTCCGATTTGAGGAACAAGGGCGCATCCAGCAAACCGAAATAGGTACTGGCCAGGTTTTGGTCCGCTCCGGAGCTGGCCCGATGTCATGGTGGTTCAGCCGTTCGGATCACACTGTTTTGGTTCAGCTTGCCCCGGAATTGCTTCGGCGAGTATCCCACTCAAGTGGAGAAATGCCGACAGGTATTGAAGTGAGATGTCGTGGGTTTTCGCAAGACTTACTTCTTCATCAAACATTGGAACGTCTCCTGAGTGAGATCAAGAGCCGTCCGAATGTCAATCGTCTCTACACCGAATCGTTGATTATTCAGCTCTGCACGCATCTCATTCGTCGTTATTCTCAGTTTCCCGATCCCGGATTCTTACCGAGCGGGCTGACGCCCAGTCGTCTGCGCCGCGTGATCGAATTCATTAACGCACAAATCGATCAGGAAATCGGATTAGTGCAACTAGCGCAAGTGGCTGGAGTTAGCCCATTCTATTTCTGCCGGGAATTCAAGAGGAGTATCGGCTTTACACCTCATCATTTTGTCATGCAAAGACGAGTCGAATTGAGCAAGCGGCTACTGGAGTCAACTAAGAAATCGATCACCGATATCAGTGCCGAACTGGGGTTTCCTACGCCAAGCCACTTCGCTGCCACTTTCCGGAAGCTCTTGGGGTTAACGCCAACTCATTATCGTAGGCAATTTATACGACGGTAGATCAGATGGCGAGCGCCAATGTGTCTAGGCGGGCTTTGATGCAAATAGCCAAGGCCAAGGAGAGGTGGTAAGCAAGCTGAGCACTTTGAGAAGTTGTTGCAGGGCGGCATTTCGATCGTGAGGTGCATCCTGTGCGTACGCTGGTACCTACGCTACAAGCTTGGTCCTGCGTTTCCTACGTAGAAAGTGAGGAGAAATGAGCGATCGGAATCTGTGGATAAGACCCGCCGTCCTTACCAGTGTCAGCGTTCTCGCTGCAAGTTTCCTGATCGGCGGCATTGTGCTCGCTGCGGGACAGGATGCTCAAACCCCCAAGACGAGCTACATGCCCATTGTCGATAAGGAGAGCTTTGCGACCAAGCGTGACAGCATGATCGCTGCCAAACCAGAGATCATGAAGAGACATATGGATCTGCTGGAACAGCGGTATGACCTGAGCGACCATCCGGCGAACGGTGTCGTGATGGATCGCACGAAGCCGGTACAGCAAGGGGTGCGCGTCAAGCTGCCGCCGGGGGTGACGTGGGCAGAGTTATCCAACCAAACGCCCGACCAGATTCGCGAGAAGGACATCTTTCCTCAAGGCTTCCTGCCGCTGCCGCATGCGAACCATCCTGAGGGCGGCATGGTTTTTCCGAAGAACGAGATTGATGAGTTGAAGAAGCAGGAAGATCGTGATCTGACGCGGTTCGATCTGGACTTCGATCTTCCGGAATACTTTCTACCCGAGTTTCCCGCAGCGATCTATCTGACCACGCGGCCCGATCTTGGCGATGTCTCTCAGGGCAAGCTGGTGACGATGAGCAATTACTACGAATTGTTCAACGGCATCCTAAATCCAAAGCAACTCGAAGGATTGCGGCTGTTACTCACCCCGTTTGCCGAGCAGCAGTTCAATGAAACCGCGGACCGGCGCTCGGACAAGCCGAGTCGTGGGGTAGCCTGTCTGGATTGCCATCAGAATGGCAACACAAATGGCGCCTTCCATTTGGCTGGCGATGTACGCCCTCAGGAGTTTCGTCACCGCATCGAAACAACGACACTTCGTGGCGTGAATATTCAGCGACTCTTCGGTTCGCAGCGCTGCCTCAAGACCGTGGAAGACTTCACCGAGTTCGAGCAGAGAGGGGCGTACTTTGATGGCGATGACGTCATTGCAACGAAGAAGGGCGTGAATGTGCTGGAACGCGGGAGCCAGGTGCACTTCATGGCAGAGTTCCAGGAGATTCTCGACTTTCCTCCGGCACCCAAGTTGGGCTGGGATGGCAAACTGGACCCCACCAAGGCCACCGCCGCCGAAATGCATGGCCAGGAGGTCTTCTTCGGAAAAGGAAGATGCGCGGAATGCCACTCCGGTGCCTACTTCACCGACAACTCAACCCATGACCTGCACGCGGAACGTTTCTACACGCAGCATGTGGTCAATGGTATGATGATGGCGCACGATGGACCGATCAAGACCTTCCCGCTGCGCGGCATCAAGGACACACCGCCCTATTTGCACGACGGCCGCCTGCTGACCCTCGACGACACGGTGGAGTACTTCAACCTGGTGTTGGGCACGAAGCTAACAGACCAGGAGAAAAAAGACCTGGTTGCATTTCTGTTGGCTTTATAGAATGCGCGCGATGTTGGAACCACGAAGCTGCACCGCCTCGAAAAGAATCTTGGCGGCGCAGACGTGGAACTGACGTCGGAAGATCTCGCGTCCATCCGCGACCGCCATCTCCGCAATCGATGTGCAGGGGACAGATATCCTGCCCACCTCAGAGCCTTGTAAATCGCTAGGCGAACAAGGCGCACACACACTACGAAGGCGAGCGATACAAAATCGTACTCCGACTTCCGGAATGGAACTCGAAGGAGCCGCCTTCCGGAAGCGGAGCTAAACATGACCGGTCGCTGAGTTTTCCTTTGTTGTCGGAGCCAGGATGGCTGGATCTTGGTAGCGATCGCGATTTCGCTTTGGATGCTGGCGCCAGCAGTGCACAGCCAAACTGCCTGGAACTCTGGATGAAGATGATCCAGGAAGAGTGAGCAACGTAGAGCTCGAAGAGCCGCGTTGTGCGGCGCACGCATAACGCAGGTTATGAAAGTCATTGGACTGAGTCTTCGGAAACCCCTAAGGTCTGACCTGGCACTCTTCACTGGGCTGCGTCTCGATGATGGCCCGCGCTTCCGGCGACGTGGCTTCGCGCAGCCTGCGCACCAACCGCTTCGCGCTCTGATAGCCGCCTGGCAACCCAT
>OUNK010002880.1_pt1 | contig 14278 bp, 16 predicted proteins | sample 1755341 | NCBI WGS metagenome assembly OUNK01 (sample SAMEA3914788, study PRJEB12502) | metagenome | biome: forest; material: soil | place: Canada | collected 2011-07-03 | depth 0.1 m | reverse complement strand
TCTGGGGTGAGCCGATCGGTCGCGAGGCTCGAAGAGCGGCTGGGCGTTCGGTTGTTGAATCGCACGACACGCACGCTGCATCTAACCGATGAAGGCATTCGCCTCTACGAGCGCGCTGCACCGCATCTTGAAGGCATCGAGGAAGCCGCTAATTTCGCTTCGGGCGCGGCCGTGACGGTGCGCGGTGCACTACGGGTAAGTCTTAATCCCATCTTTGCGCGTCATGTACTCGCGCCGAAGCTGCCACTTTTGAGGGAGCGCTACCCGGGACTCGAACTAACCATTTTGCAGCAGCCGGATGTCGGCGATATGGTCAGCGAGGGCATTGACGTTGCGGTGCGTTTCGGACCGCAACCGCCTTCCACGATGTCGTCGCGGCTCTTGTTCGAAACGCAAGTCCTGACGGTTGCGTCGCCCGCCTACATCGCCAGACATGGACAACCCAAAACGCCAGCCAAACTCGTAGAGCACGATTGCATTCAGTACATCGACCCTCGACATGGCAAGCCATTCCACTGGGAGTTTCAACGTGGCAGTGAGGTACTCCCAGTCGAAACAAAAGGCCATCTAACGCTCACGGACGTGGACACGATGGTGCAAGCGTGTGTGGCTGGGGCCGGTATTGCGCAACTGCTATCCCTGGGTACCGAACATTTGATCGCGAGTGGCGCACTCGTCGAGTTGTTCCCCAATTGGCCGGGAGAGACGTACCCGCTTTACATCATGCGACCCTCGCGCCGTTTGGCTCCCGCGGCCGTTGAAGCGTTCTTGGAATTTTGTCGAGAGATCTGTGAGGGATAGCGTGAGGCAGCCAAAAACGCGGCAAAAATTTTGATTTCGTACATTGACTTTGTGCTTGCGGTCAAAAAAATTAACTGCGGTTCTCGCCGAGCGCCTCTCTTATCCACACAGTGAACGCATCCATCGTTGCTTGGATTCGGGCAGGTAGATGGCGATCACGCGGGTAGAGAATCGACACTTCGGGAGCCTGCACTTCCCATGCTGTCAGAACACGCTCAAGCTTGCCCTCCAGCAATGCGGGTGCAGCGATGAAACATAGGCTCTGCACAATGCCCATGCCCGCTATTGCGAGCTGAAGACGCGCATCGGAATCGCTGACGGATGCCACGCTCGGTGGGTACAACTCACTACGCTTGCCATCGGCTTCAAATTCCCACTCCAGCTGTGTCCCAGGTTGTGGGAGGAGCAAGTCGATCAGTCGATGCCGTGATAGATCTTCCGGACTTTGTGGGCGGCCCATCTGCCGCAGATAAGCGGGCGATGCCACGGTGACGCGTCGTGGGCGTCCCAAGGGTCGCAGCACTAGATCCTGATCTTCGAGACCGCCGATGCGCACCGCGAAATCGATGTTGTCGCGCACGAAGTCGCTGCGCTGGTCGCTCATCACCAGTTCGAGGTGAATGCCTGGATGCTGCGCATACCATTGCGGCAATCGTGGGATGAGGATCGATCGCGCCACCGAGCTATTGGCGCTCACTCTGACTTTTCCCGTCAGCGCCTCACGTGAATCGGTTAGCGAGGCCTCGATCTCGTCCAGATCGTTGAGTACGCGGCGGCAGACTTCGTAGTAGCGCGAGCCGGCTTCGGTAGGCGCGAGCGCTCGTGTGGTGCGGGCCAATAGGCGCACGCCCAAGGTTTCCTCCAGCCGCGCCATCCTTTCCGTGGCATTCGATGAAGACATCTTTAGGGCGCGTGCGGCGCGGCCGAAAGACCCCGTTTCGACGATGCGGACAAACAAGCGCATGGCTGCCAGTTGATCGACACGCATTCGATTCTTCGCTTTTAACGAATAAGTATTTCGTATTTTACGCTCTAGGCGAGCACTGGTCGAATGCCTATCGTGTGCACCGTCGTCGATCCACACAGGAGCCAGGTGATGAACTACTGCACATTCGGCCGTTCTGGCCTAAGAGTTTCCCGTCTCGCACTTGGCGCCATGACCTTTGGAGCGGGTAGCGGTATTTGGGAATCGATTGCCGGCTTGGATCGTGGCCAGGCCACCCGCCTGGTCGGTCTTGCTGTAGACCAAGGGGTGAATCTGATCGACACGGCGGATGCGTACTCGCAAGGGCAATCCGAACAAGTGGTCGGGCAAGTGCTCGCCGACTTAAGTCTCGATGAAACACGCATGCTCGTTGCGACCAAAGTGCGCCTTCGAACCGGTCCCGGGCCAAACCAAGTTGGACTTGGCCGCTCGCATATCCTGCGCACGGTGGAGACGAGCCTCAAGCGCCTCGGCCGCGACCACATCGACCTGGTACAACTTCATGATCGTGATGCGCTGACGCCTCTGGACGAAACATTGCGCGCACTCGACGACCTGGTCAGCCAAGGCAAGGTCCGCCACATCGGCGTGTGCAATTTCAGCGCCGCCGAACTCGAGCGCGCCCACGCCGTCACTTCGCACGCGCACTGGGCGCACATCACCAGCAACCAAGTGCACTACTCGCTTGCGGCGCGTGACATCGAGCACGACATTGCTGCGGTGGCGCAGCGGAATAATGTGGCGCTGATGGTTTGGAGTCCGCTGTCGGGTGGCTATCTCAGCGGGAAGTACACCGCGCAGGATGGTCAAGTTGCAAAGGGGCGTCGCACGAATCTCAACTTTCCGCCGATCAATCCGCAGAAGGTAGATCCGATCGTGCACGAGCTTCGCGCTGTCGCCGAAGACATGGGTACGACACCCGCGCAAGTTGCTCTGGCCTGGTTGCTGGGACGCGATGAAGTCGCCACCGTGATTGTTGGCGCCAGTTCCGAATCGCAACTCTCGGTCAACTTGCAGGCGGCGGAACGTATGTTGTCGCCGGAGCATCGTCAACGCCTGAACGATGTATCCCAGCCTGATGTGCCCTATCCGTACTGGATGCAGCGCTTCCACGACAAGGATCGCGCGTGATGTGCCGTACGCCAATCCATGATGAATATGCCCAGTCCATCCATAGGGAGAGCTCCATGAGCGCGCAACGAAGAGTTCGCAACACGATCCAGCTTTTCGGTTTCGCAGCGCTACTGTTTGCCGTTTCTTCTTGGAGCGGTATGACCCCTGCGCAAACCGTCTCGGCCCCGCAAGCCCGTTCGGCAGCGACCACGAAGATCGCTGGAAGCATGAAAGAAGATCTTAAAAACCGCTCGCGCGATATTCATTGGCCAACTGGGTTCGATCCTGAAAGGGCCGACCTGTTCTCGCATAACGAGCTTGTCATCCACGCATCGTGCGAGCGCGTGTGGAAACACATCGTTGACGCGGACAAATGGCCTCAGTGGTATCCCAATTCGAAAGATGTCCACATCGTCGGCAATAGCCCTGTTCTCGCGCAAGGCACGGTCTTTCGCTGGACGACGTTCGGGCTGCCACTGGAAAGTAAAATCAACGAGTACGTGCCGACTACGCGGATCGGCTGGTACGGCTATGCGCCGGGTGCCGCGCCCACGTTCTACCACACCTGGTATCTCACGCCCGCGGGCGACGCTTGCGACGTTGTCATGGATGAAGTTGGGAAAGGCGCTGATGCCGCCCACCTGCGTGAGACCGATGAGAGCATGATGCACCGTGGCCATGATCTTTGGCTGGCCACGCTGAAGTGGGTCTCTGAAGGGCCCTGAGTCTCACCCGCGCCTGGCCGAACAGGCAGCTTGATGTAGCAGGAATGACCATCGCCGAGTTTGGTGCAAACGCGATGGCCGGATAGGCCATCCCGCAAGGTCTCTCCCTCGTGCAGTGCCGTCGTGCGCATCTGCACCACACGCAACAATGAGTAGGAGTGAATCTATGCATGTCATTACAGGAATCACTGGTCGAGTCGGCGGTCAAGCCGCTCGTGTGCTGCGCGGCGCCGGTCTGCCGGTTCGTGGCGTCATGCGCGATCAGAGCAAAGCTGCTGCTTGGCCGCACACGGTTGCGGGATCGCATTGGCGGAAACGACCGATGCAGCGGCGCTGATCAAAGCATTCGAGGGTGCCGAAGGCGTATTCGTGATGCTGCCACCGATATTCGATCCAAAGCCCGGCTTTGTCGAAGCACTCCCGATGGTGGCAGCGCTGGCTACGGCGCTCGATGCGACACGCCCAGCGAAAATCGTTTGCTTATCGACGATCGGTGCTCAGGCGAAACAGCCCAATCTCCTCAACGTGCTTGGTATTCTGGAACAATCACTCAGCTCGTTGCCGATTCCGATCGCCTTCCTTCGTGCTGCATGGTTCATGGATAACGCGGCAGCGGACATCGCGTCGGCACGGGATCGTGGTGTGATCGACAGCTATCTGCTGCCGCTCGACAAACCCGTTCCCATGGTGGCAACGTCCGACATCGGCCGTGTCGCAGCTGAACTGCTGCAAGAGCGATGGAGCGGTCGACGCATCGTTGACCTAGAAGGGCCGCGTCGCGTCACCCCGCATGATCTCGCTGCAACCTTCGCAAAATTGCTCGGTCGTCCGGTCCACGCGGAGGACGTGCCTCGCGCGGAGTGGGAGAGCCGCTTTATTGCACAAGGGATGAAGAATCCCACGCCGCGAATGCAAATGCTCGACGGTTTCAACGAGGGTTGGATCGAGTTCGAGAAGGGCGAGGCCGGCTCGCGCAAAGGTGCGGTATCTCTGGAGACTGCACTCGAATCGCTGATCGAGAATGCATGAAGCGATGCGCATGAACATTGTTCTTTCCAGTGCAATGACGGCTTTCGGCTCAACGGACAATAGGCGATTCATTTCACAGAGGTACTCATGACAACGAAGCTATCGATTGCTCCCTTGTCAGGCGTGGCTGGCGTGGGTTTTGGCTCTAGCAGAGCGTCGGTGATAACGACTCTCGGCGTGCCACAGCGCAGCTTTAAAAGATCGTCATTTGCGACTTACGCGATCGATATCTGGTTCGATGGATCCATGCAGGTTTCGTATGCTGGAGAAGTGCCAGCGGTCGAATTCATCGAGCTCTCGCACGGGCCAAACGTTGACGTGTTGTTGTTTGGAGTCCCGGTCTTCGATACACCGTCGGGCGAGCTTCTCAAGACCGTGAAAGCCCAGATTGATTGGGAGGAGTCAGAGGATGGTTGCTCGTTTACGTGCCCGTCGATGGAGCTAGCACTGTGGCGATCCCGTGCGGACGATGCACTTCCGTTTGAGAGCTTGGGCGTCGGAGAAAAAGGGTATTACTCCGAGTGCTGCCAGTAGTGCGATGTATCCGCTTCCGACCAGAGGCGAACATATCCCGCTCATAGCTACTGGCAGCGCAAAACGCCATCACCAATACCCAGGCACCGTCGTAACGAAGTGATGACACGCTTCGCCATGGTGATGGTCGCTTCCTTAGTATCCGGTTCGGACTGAGGCTTTGAGGGACGTGGCGATGCAAGCCAATGCAACTTCTCTGGATCGTTTATGTGACCATGCAAGCGCAGCAGATCAATCCATAGCGACGGCACAAGGTTCTCCGAGAATAGTGGGCGTAGGTTGCGGCTGATCGATCGTGTCGCCGCAGAACGGTGTGACCAACATCGAGGCGCGCGAACAGAATCGGCTGTACCAATGCGACAGACGAGGACGTGCAGTCTGGAAATCACAGATGTTTCGGAACTCAATCCAGCTGAGCGCAGTGGCCAGCGCGATGTCGCCGACGTTTACGGTGTCTTCGTCGGCAATAGTTGCTTCCAGATAGTCGCAGGAGGCGATGACCTTCTGCAGATAGCCATCTCGCAGCGGCGGCCATCGCACGGCTTCAGGACGCCGTTCCATCTCCCATCTGACTGCGATGCCCGCATCTGCCAAGCCCATGGCAACGGCCTGGTTGCGTAAAGCTCGAAAGCGGACGGACGGATCGGACGGAATGAGCTTTCGACCGTCGTGCAGGCCGTCCAAGTACTCGCAGATCACGCTCGAATCAAACAATGCCGTTTGGTCGTCGCAGATCAGCACCGGCACCTTCCCCAGGGGATTGAGTGAAAACACCTCTTCGTTACGCTGCACCGGACTTGTTTCGCGATGAATGACCTCGATTCGATCCGTGAGTCCGGCTTCGTATGCAAACACGAGCACCTTTCGCGCGTATGGCGAATGTGATTGATACAGAAGCTTCATGAGGCGCAGGCTCTGAGTCGTTGCGGGTGCAGGCTATGCTAGAGTCTGCTGGCGCGGCCAGTCCGCGACATTGGGCAACATGTCGCGGTTATTTCCTGCTAAACAACATAGTTGCGCACAAATACCTATGGACCTGGACAAGCTCGATCGACGCATTCTCGCCATCCTCCAGAAGGATGCGCGTCGGCCAGCCGAGCTGATTGGCGTCGATGTCGGGCTATCCGCCTCGGCGGTGCAGCGCCGCATCGTCCGAATGCGCGAAGAGGCCGTCATCACAGCCGAGGTGGCGCTGGTCGATCCCAAGCAGGCTGGACGACCATTGACGATGATCGTCGACGTCGAGGTGGAACGAGAGCGGCCGGAGTTACTGGCGAGCCTCAAGCAATGGATTGCCGCTGAGCCGTGCGTTCAAGAGGCGTGGTATGTCACTGGGGCTGGCGATTATGTGTTGATCGTCGTGGCGCACGATGTCGATGACTTCGAAGCGTTGATGCAGAGGTTGGTTGCGGATAACGCCAATGTCCGTCGTTTTCAGACCAGGGTAGCGTTGAGCACACTTAAGCGAGGCATGTTTGTGCCTATGGACGTTCCGTCATGAGGGGGCCATCTAGGTTTGCGTGATGGACGTGATACGCCCCACTGCGAGTGGCTAAATTTGAAATGGCGAAGTCTTCTTTCGACGGTGGCCTCATCTTCTCGCCGCGATGTATTCGCCGAAATCGCTGGGCTGTGCGCGGGTAGGCGGTCCAAAATTTAGCCAGCTCCATTTCAACCGACGGCGCGCGAGCAGTTGCTCAATTATTATTAGAGGCTATCGCGGCGTGCCGCGCAGGAGTAATGACGATGACCAACAACACCCTGCAAGCTGATGTGCTGCGCTTGTTTGAGCGCCACGACGTAGAGCTGGAACTCGATGAGGACTGGCTGGTAACCGATGGCGATTTTCCCGCCGTGCGCGCCAGTTGGCATGATGGCGACGAAGGTGCACCGGGTCGGCTGGATGTTGACGTGGTGATCAGCGAAGAGCGTCACATCGAGGAAAGCTTTGCTGGCAACGGGCGTGGTGACATCGGCGCACGCGATGCGCTAGCCGCGTTCGAGCGCAATGTCTTGTACGTGTTGTTGGCCGCATGCTGGTACGTCACCGATGATCGGCGCATTCAACTGCAAAGCTGGGATCTTGGCGTACGGAGCTGGGATGTATTCGTTGGCCCGCTGACGTTCAGTCGTGACGATGTCGCTGCGCCCGAAGGCTTGCTGTCTGGCTTGCACGATGCTTTGCGCAACGAATCATTGAGTGGCGAATTGCACTGGATCCGGTTGTTCTATCGTCGCGCCGATGACGGCTCGGTGATTGCCGAGGCGTTGCTGGATAACCAGCCATGGCCCGGTGGCGATCGTCTGTTGGGCCAGTTGGCTTGGCCGTCAACGGAGAAGGGATATAGCGCGCGCTGCTTTATCGCGCTGGACATTCGTGATTACTGATCTCGCACACCGGTAAAAATCATAAAGACCTCTCCCTAGAAATCACCCCCCGAATTTGTTCGAATCGAGCATCGTGCCTTTTGCAGGGGAATCTGATGAACGCGAAGACTCGCGCGTGGAGAGGCGGCTTGGCTGCCTTGCTAGTGCTGATATCAAGTGCCGGTTACGCGGATACCGCGACAGACGCGCAGGTTACTGTGCATGCAGACCGGCCTGGAGCAGTTATCCATCGTGAGATCTACGGTCAATTCGCCGAACAACTTGGGCGCGGGATTTACGGTGGCGTATGGGTCGGTGAGGATTCACCCATTCCCAACATCAAGGGCTATCGCAAGGACGTCGTCGAAGCACTGAAAGCGATCAAGGTGCCGGTCATTCGCTGGCCCGGCGGTTGTTTCGCCGATCAATACGACTGGCGCGACGGAATCGGCCCGCGCGATAAACGCCCAGTACGCATGAATGCCTCCTGGGGCGGCGAAGACAGCAATCAATTTGGTACACACGAATTCATGGATTTCGCCGAGCTGATTGGCGCAAAGACCTATCTCAGCATCAACGTAGGCACCGGCTCGCCGCGCGAGATGAGCCAATGGATCGAATACATCACCGCGGACGGCCATTCGAGCCTGGCGTCGGAGCGGCGTGCGAACGGACGCGATAAGCCCTGGAAGCTGGATTATGTCGGCATCGGCAACGAGATGTGGGGCTGCGGCGGTTCCATGCGCGCGCAGTTCTATGCCGATGTCTATCGCTTGTACGCAACCTTCGTGCATGCATCGGTCAGTGCGCCGATCGTCAGAATCGCCAGTGGCGCGAACGCCGACGACGTTGGCTGGACCGATGCCGTGATGTCGATCGCGGGCAGCCAGATCGATGCGATCAGCTTGCACAACTACACCATTCCGACCGGCAACTGGACACACAAAGGTTCGGCCACGCAGTTCGGCGAGGGTGAATGGATGTCCACCCTGCAAGGCGCTTTGCACATGGATGATCTCATCACCAAACACAGCGCAGTGATGGATAAATACGATCCCAAGAAACGCGTGGGACTGGCCGTCGACGAATGGGGCAACTGGATGGATCAGGACCCCGGCGCGGATCAGCCTGCGCTTTATCAGGAAAACAGCCTGCGCGACGCGCTGTCGGCGGCCATTACCTTGGACATTTTCCAGGCCCATGCGGACCGCGTGCGCATGGCCAACATCGCGCAGATGGTGAATGTGCTGCAGGCGATGATCCTTACCGACAAGTCCAAGATGGTGCTGACGCCGACGTACTATGTGTTCGACATGTACAAGGTATTTCAGGGCGCCACCTCTCTGCCGGTGGACGTGCAGGCATCAGCGTATCGCTACGGCAATGCCTCGGTACCGAGCGTCCACGCGACCGCGGGACGCGACGCTGACGGCGTGGTGCATGTGGCGCTGGTGAATCTTGATCCGCATCACGCGGAAACGGTTCACATGACGTTGTCTGGCGTCAACGAATCCAACGTACACGGACGCGTGCTCACCGCGCCGGATATCAGCACGATCAACACGTTCGATCAACCGGACCTGGTTAAACCAACAGCCTTCGGCGGCGCCACGTTGAAGCGGGGAATGGTCACCGCCGTGCTGCCTCCGAAGTCCGTAGTCGTGCTGGACCTTCATTGATGAGGGCTCGACAGTCAAAAGGCTCGACTGTCGATGCGCGAATTTCCTCAGCGAGCGAGAGGCGCCAGCAATGGAACAACGTCCACGACGCGGCGCTAATCTTTAACCGCCGCCAAAGATCGCGAGCGCCTGTTCGTTAAAGCCATTGACCAGGCCATGCTCTTCCGGACCAACATTGGAACGGAATTGCTTGGCGGCATCGACGACGATCTCGTTCGCGTCCGTACCCAGGATCGCCATCGCTTCGGCAATAAATTGATCCAACGGCATGGCTTGTTCGGCTTCCTGGCTGTTCATGAGTTCGGTGCGCACCCACGGCGGCGCGATCTCGATGACGCGAACCCCGGTATTGCGCAGCATGAAGCGTTGCGACAGCACGTATGAATGAAGCGCGGCCTTGGTCGACGAATAGATACCGGTAACCGCCAGCGGCACGAAGGCAAGTACGGAACTTGTGTACGCCACAACGGCGCTGCGCTTGCTCTTCAGATGCTCGACCAGTGCCGACGTCATACGGATCGGCCCCAACAGATTTGTTGAGATGGTCGAAGTCAGCAGCGCATCATCGATCTTTCCGGCAACGGTATCGAGTTGCATGATGCCGGCGTTGTTGATGAGAACATTGAGCTCGGGATGATCGGCGATCAACGTTGCCGCCACGCGATCGATGCTGGCCGGATCGGTAATGTCGAGTTCGATCGCTTCCATACCGGGATTGGCTGCGACAACGGCATTGAGCTGGCTGCGCCGGCGCCCGGAGATGATGACTTTGTTGCCAAGCTTGTGCAGCGCTTCGGCAAGTCCGCGACCGATGCCCGAGCCACCGCCGGTAATAAAGATAGTGTTGCCAGTAAGTTTCATGGGGATTTTCCTTGGATGGAATTAAGCAGGAAAGCGATTGCCAAACATCGGCAATCCGCTCTTGGATTCGGCTTGCGTTGCTTCGTCTTGCAACACGTCCCAGTGCTCGGCGAGCTTGCCGTCTTCGATGCGCACGACATCCGCAGCGATCCAAGCGGCTGGGCGGCCATTGCCGGAGAAGCGTCCGTGCACGATGACGTAGTCGCCTTCGGCCATGATCAGGCCGTGCTCATAGCGCAAGGTGCTGGGAACATTGCGAATCAGATTGAACAAACCTTCGCGGCCCGGCTCGATATGCGCGCTGTGCTGGATGTACTTGTCGGACCAGAAACGCTCGGCGGCTTCGTAGTCGCGCTGGTTGAACAAGGTGTCGAAGGCTTCGATGACAAGAGCCTTGTTCTGTTCGGGCGAAGACTTGGACATGATCGTTTCCTCTTCGATGACGAATAGCTCAAGTGACGCTGCGCTCGATGCGCGTTCGTCGACGTAGTTCTCGGCGCTGGCGTTTCACAGCTCGGCGCTAGGAATGGAGTCACAATGGTGATCACCATCGACATGTGCTATCATGGAGCTGCCTTGATTGATTGTCAATGGTGATCATCATTGTGTTTGGGCGGACCACCAGGGGACCGCCGAACGGGAGTAGGTATATGGGCGTTTCAAAGCAGCAAGTTATTGAAAATAAAAGGGCTATCGTCGCCGCAGCGGAAAAGCTCTTCCGCGAGCGCGGTGTGGCTGCGGTGGGGCTGGCGGAGCTGACCAAGGCCGCAGGCTTCACCCAGGGCGGCTTCTACAACCACTTCAAATCGAAGGACGCCCTGGTCGCTGCCGTCATGGAGAAGGCGATGGAAGATGGCGCGACCCAGCTCATCGCCAGCGTCGAAGCGTCCAAGGCGCAAGCGAAAGACCCCATGAAGCAGCACATCGAGGGGTACCTGTCCCACGACCACCTCGCCAACATCGAGGCGGGTTGTCCGTTGAGTGCGTTCGCGGGCGATGTGCGGCGGCTCGGCAAGGAAGCGCGGCAATCCTATGCGCGCGGACTGGTATGGAATTTCGATCAACTAGCCAGTGTGATCGAGAGCGAGAATCCGCAAGAGAAGAAGAAAAAATCCATCGCACTTTTCAGTCAGATGGTCGGATCGCTGCTGCTATCCCGCGCGGTCGCCGAGGTCGATCCCGTTCTCGCAGATGAAATATTGGAGGATGGGCGTCAGCAATTGCTTCAGGCCATCTCGCCAGATTAAAGCTGGTCTAAAGCAACATTGAGTAGACGGCGCAATCGCGTTTTACGTAGACATTGAAGTCACATCGTCGGCGTGGGCAGTTCGCAGATCGCCAGTCTTCGCTATTGAGCTTAAGGCGAATGGCCGCCTCGAACGAAAGCGGGCACGCGTGAATCGACTTTCCGAAACCGCTTTAACCTTGCATCAAGATGAGCGCGAAGCAGCTTTGACGACGTTCGTCGTCGTTGCTACACCGTAACGTTGAAGGCCCCTATGCCCGCAAAATTTCGCGATCTGCGAGCGTTCGTTCCGCGATCAACCTGCAACGGCTATTTCACGCTGCCTGCTGCGTAGCAGAAGCCGGCGCACTGGCCGTTGCTGTGTTCTTGTGCGACTTCTTGTGGCCGGATGACGTCGTTGCCTTCGCTGCCTTTGCCGCTTTTGCCTTTTGCTTGTTGGCCTTCGCGACCTGCTTGGTCGCCTTGCTAGCCTGCTTCGCGGACTGCCTTTTGGCCTTTGCGGCTTGCTTGGCGGCCTTGCTCGCAGCTTTAGCAGCGGCTTTGGAGCTCGTGGCATTCGATGCGGTTGCAGGTGCGGCAGCTTGCGCCCCCTGCGTTAGCGCTGTAGCGGAAGTTGGTGCGGGCTGAGCTTGCTGGGCCGGCACCGAGCCGGAAAAAGCCACGCCAGCAACGATCAGGGAAGTGATCGCAAGTTTACGAATCATAATTGATGAGCCTCAAGTTTCCTGGGTTGCCACGGACCCGGCATACCTATCAACAATGCGCGGGTACCGGCATACCGAAACTGAATAATAATAAGAAAGCATGTGCAGTGGCTGAAAAGTGCTTCGGCTCGTTGGATGTTTAGGCTTGCGATTCCCTGTCGTAATTTTTCGCTCTGCTGGTCTTGCATCGGCAGTCCCGATTGAGAGCGACGTTGTCGACTCTCAACCAGGTTTCGATCCGCAGACGATGTTTGTAGCGTGCGTTTAGGCGTTCGTTCCACCATCGACAGTCAAATTTGCGCCGGTGATGTACGAGGCCTCCGGACTGGCGACAAATGCCACCAGCGCAGCGACTTCATCCACCTGGCCATAGCGGTTAAGTGCGGTGGCGGCCTTCTGCGGTACGGCCCACTCGCCTGCGGCGGGATTCAGATCCGTATCGATCGGACCGGGCTGCACGTTGTTGACGGTGATGCCTCGGCTTCCCACTTCCCTGGATAGACCTTGGGTAAACATCTTCACCGCGCCTTTCGTCGCCGAGTACGGTACGAGGCCTGGCGTAAGCACGCGTTCGCCCACGCATGAGCCGATCATGATGATGCGGCCGTTGTCATTCATGTGCTTCAACGCCGCCTGCGTGGTTACGAATACGCCGCGGACATTGATGTCGATGACACGATTCAACTCGTCGAGCGTGGTTTCTTCAAACGGCTTGGGAATGGCAGTACCAGCATTGTTCACCAGCACATCGAGCCGGCCGAAGGCGGCCACCGCTTTTTCGACGGCGCTCTTCACCGCGTCGACGTCGGCAGCGTTTGCTTGAATCGCCATTGCTTTTCCGCCATCGGCTTCAATGGCTTTAACGACGGCCGATGCCATGGCGGCGTCCTTCGCGTATGTGATGGCTACGCTCGCACCGTCGGCAGCCAGACGCTTGGCGATCGCTGCCCCAATGCCGCGCGAACCACCGGTAACTAGGGCTACTTTTTTGGCTAACTTGGACATGGGATTTCCTTGGGTTTCTAAAGGGGATTGAAATGGGTGTTGTCGAGCTAAGAACGTTCAAACTTCAGCAATAACGGTTTGTCTCGTCTATCGACTTGAATGCAACATGCTGCAACAGCGTGTACGGGCGGAGTGCGTCATCCTTGGCACCACCTAAGACAGTGATGTGTACGCCACAGAGGGGGCGGTGAGAGTTAAAGCTTCGAGCCACCATCAACGCGCATGGTTTCGCCGGTAATCCAGCGCGCATCGTCGGAAGCGAGAAACACCATGGCTCCGGCAATATCCTCAGGCGTTGCAAGTCGCTTGAGTGCCTGCATGGACAGTGCACGGTCGCGGCCTTCCTCGGTCTTGGTGAAGTTGGACATGTCGGTATCGACCACGCCCGGAGCCACCGCGTTGACGCGAATGCCGCGCTCACCCAGTGATGCGGCGAAGTGCTTCACCAGCGTGTCGATGGCGCCCTTGGTGGCCGCATAGGCGGACAGTGTGCCGGCAACGGCGCGTGCCACCAGCGATGAAGTGAAAATGATCGTGCTGCCCTTGCACATGGTCGGCAGCAACTGCTGTACCAGAAAGTAGGGTGCGCGAACGTTCACTGCAAACAACTGATCGAAGTTTTCGACGGTGAGCTCTTCGATCGATGCCGCTTTGGAGATGCCAGCGTTTGCCACAAGAATGTCCAACCGATCGCCGACAATGCTGCGAACCTGCTTGGCCAATTCGTGCGCGCCATTGGGCCTGCTCAAGTCAGTCGTCACCTTTTGCGCGCGGCCACCCGCAGCGATGATTTCCTTCACCACGGCATCGGCTTCCTTCTGCGCATTGCCATAGTGGACGATGACCTGTGCACCCGCCTTTGCGAGCGCGAGAGCCGTAGCACGACCGATGCCGCGAGATGCCCCGGTCACCAGGGCTGTCTTACCAGTGAGCGTAGTCATGGCGAAAAATCCTGTAGTGAATAGGCAGTTTTACGCGACCTCTTCGACTGCATCGACGCGGTCTGGATAGAACGCGACGTGGTTCTCGATGACTGCAACAGCGGCGTAGGGACTTTCATAGGTCCACACGGAATTGATCGAACGCTCGCCGCCGGACGGGATGCTGTAGTAGTTGCATTCGCCCTTGTACGGGCAGTACGTGGTGTGATCCGAGCGCTCGAGCAAGGACATGTCGACATCATTACGCGGGATGTATTGGACAGCTGGATAGTTGGCCTCTTTGAGCGT
>OUNK011150668.1_pt1 | contig 14323 bp, 17 predicted proteins | sample 1755341 | NCBI WGS metagenome assembly OUNK01 (sample SAMEA3914788, study PRJEB12502) | metagenome | biome: forest; material: soil | place: Canada | collected 2011-07-03 | depth 0.1 m | reverse complement strand
GTGCAGTGCAGTGCAGTGCAGCAGACAATGCAACGCAGATCCAGGCGGATCCTGCAGGCAGAGGCACGAAGGGAGCGCAAACCAATGCCAACAAACCCATAACAAGCGACATGCTTGCCATGATCTGCGGCCTATCGACGCCTCCTTTTAGCTGGGCATTCCAGGTGGCATGAAGAATGGCGGAGAAAAGTACCAACGCGGTGGCATAGCGAGCCAGGCGTTGCTCCAGTTCTTGGTACGCTTTGCCTCCCAAAGAATGGTCCCGGCCATGATCTCCGCTGCGCTGTAAACCAGCTGAACGATATCGCCGCCACAGGCGCCCTTGGGAACAGGCTGAATCGTGTCATCCGGGAATCTCGTCTGGAGAAGGTCCTCCAACTCCACCTCCTGAACCTCGCCCTGAAGTTGTTGAGAGCCTTGCTCGGCCTTTCGCTGCAACTCCTCAATAGTACGTTGCATAGAAGCGATCTCTTGATCTCGTTCAGCGACCTTAAGCCGTTCTGCTTCCGGCCTGAATTGACTATTATTGTGGATATTTTCGACTAATCTGCTTGGGATATCGGGCACTTGACATTTCATATCACCTCCATAATTTTCCGCACAAACGCCTGAAATCTGCATTTTATAGACCTAAATCAGTTGCGAATAGGAACTCCATCCCTCCAGCGCCCGAATCCGACTACGTCCTGAGCGACCCGCGGTTGCTCCACGACTTCGCTCACTCGTACACCCACTGATTAGCTATGTACGGATGGGTGAAAATCAATGTCGCTCAAACGTGATCGCAACTTAAGACGGCCTGCGCGGTGGGTCGCCTGGATTACCTACGACAAAAGGGGAATTGTCTTAGGTAGCACACCGATCTCATCCTCCAGATCACAAATTTGCGCACTGATAGAGAACTGTGAAAGATGCAGCGCGCGAGCGGCGCGATTGAGTCCATGCTGGTCTGCGACGGCACAGAAATAGCGGAGATGCCGCTGACCTATATACTCGGCCCCGATCGAAAATATCGAACAATCCGTTCGAAACAAAGCGTGCTGGCTATCGCTCGAATCCTAATATATTTGTCCATAAGGCAACAGAGAATTGAAAGGATGGAAAACATGGCAACAGCTTTTATTGGTCTCGATTACATCATGGAAATCGTTCACCCACAGGGCAAGATTTCGCACACCGCCCGGCACGCGGCGGAGCGGGGCGTCATCACGAAGGCTAATCGCGCCCTTGCGATTGCTCGTGAAAAGGAGTGGTTCACGATCTTAGTAAAGGTTGGCTTTGAAAAGGGCTATGTCGACCACCCGAAGCATTCGCCGTTCTTTGGGCCACTCCATGGGATGGGGGCGCTCGAAATGGAATCGCCGGGTATGGACTTCCACCCGGAGCTCAAAGCCGAGTTGGCTGATATGGTGGTTGTGAAACCGCGCATCAGCGCCTTCTATGGCACGCGACTAGATGCGGCTTTGCGTGCGCGCAAGGTCGACCGGCTGATTATCGCCGGTGTGAGCACGGCGTGGGCGGTGCAGAGCACGGTGCGCGATGCGCACGACCGCGATTACGAGGTGTTCGTCCTGGAAGACGCCTGTGCGGCGGTGAATGATCCGGTGCATCATTCCTCCATGGAGTTGCTGGGCGCGATCGCCAAGGTGATCCGGGTGGAGGATCTGGAGCGCCTTTCGTGAAGGCTGCGTGGCGCGACGCGATCGATCTCGATGGCGTCGCGTGCATGCGCGCCGTCATCGTGCTCGCTCCGCTGGTGCTGCTTGCTGTGATCACAGGCGAGGAGGTCTGGTTGCGCGCGGCTCTGGTCACCATCTCCACCTTCATCGCCATGGAGCGCTCCGGATTGGCGCCGGTGGGGACGCTCTTACATGGAGCAGCAATTGTCGTCTGCTATGTGGCACTGCTGGCGGCGCAGGCCTCAGGGCTCCTGTTCGTCGTAGGCTGCGCTCTACTGGCAGCGGCTTCCATCCTCTTGACGGGATGGGATGCGAGGTTGCGGTCGCTGGGCAACTTCACGTTTATTCCAGCGCTCTACCTTGCTTGCGAGACCGCGGAGTGGGAGGGGCCGGGCAATCCGTTGCAACGCGGCATTCGCTTTCTTCCCGCCATGGCATTGGCCATACTTCCGGTTCTGGGGATGTCGGCATTTGAGCATAGGAGGACCCGTCCGCTCCATGTCAGCCGGCTTTGGCATTTCGGAGCGGTGCTGCGCTGGGCTGGACGAGATGCGTCGGTGCCGTACCTTGAGGCGATGGTAGCAGCGACGCTGGCGGTTGGCTTGGCGGCAGGCACGGTGGTGGTGTGGCACCTGGGGCATGGGCAATGGATGATCTGGTCGGCCGCGAGTGTGATTACTGGAGATCTCACCAGCGGGCACAAGAAGCTGCGGGACCGGGTAGTCGGCGCGCTGGTGGGTGTTCCCGTAGGTATTGGAGCAGGAGTATTGCTTCCGCATAGCGTCTTTGGATACGAACTCGCCTCGTTGGCTGCGGCGCTGACGCTGGTTGCGCTGCATCCCTATAGGCTCGCCTTCGGTCTGCGCTGCGCCTGCGTTGTGCTTGCCCTGGTGCTTGAAGGCCAGTCCTCGGGGATGGCCGCAGAAAGGGCATCGCACGTTATCCTCGGGGGACTGATCGGCTTTACTGTCATGAACGCAGTGCGAATTGTGGTAGTGCTCGCACAGCGAGCGGCACGCGGGTTCGGGGCGTAGAAGAGCGCGTAGCAACCAACCCTTGAAGGGAGCAAATCAGGTCATTAGCTGAGGGGGCCGATCGCTGCTCTGGAGGATGTTACGAACCCTGGCAAAAAATGAGGAGGTTTCTTCAAATGGCACGAATCGCGAGTCAAATCACCGACGAATGGCGGAGAACGCACTTGTATGTATCTTCCGATTTCCGAACAAGTGCCCTCTCGCTCAACCGTTGCCAACAGGGCAGTGCACTCACCAACAAAGCGCATGGGGTTCATCCCCAGGGTTACTCCCTGGTTGATCGGCTAACCGCACTTTACCCGATCAGCGGGCTCATGCAGCTGATCGCAAGGATCAGGGTTGGACGGGAGGAGCGTTTTGCAGAGCCGAGGACAGCATCATTCGTGACGCAAGCAAAAGATTGGCTGTCAGTCTTCGGCAAGGTATCTCCAATCAAGAGGTGGAAGTCTCGGGATCAGCACGCTTCCTGCGTAGAGTTCTCCACGGCCGCCTCCCCGCAACATCACGGAGTAACTGTCACTATTTATCTTAATCCGAAGAGGAGGAGAAGCCCGGTACTTTGTTCCGATCACACATATCTACAGAACCGATAGGACTTAGTCAACTAGGATTGTATCCATGGAGCTCAGACATCCAGGCTACTCTAAAGCCGTCGCAGAGAACGGAGGGTTTGCGCGAACGGCGCGTCTTCTCCACGTGGCTCAGTCCGCCATCAGCGAGCAGATTCACGATCTCGAGGAGGAGCTTGGGGTGCCCCTTTTCGATCGAGCGAAAAGGCAGATACATCTCACCTATCACGGCGAGCAGCTCCTGAAGGATGCCCGGGCCGTTCTAGCCTCGGCCGACAGTGCTGTTGCCAATGTGCAGCGATCACTTCGCGGTGAAGTCGGGACTCTGACTATCGGCTTTTTCGGTGGCGGTACCGGAACATTTTCCCGGCAATCATCATAGGATACAGGCGCCGCTTTCAGGACGTACGGGTCTCGCTAGTGGAGATGACTCCCGGGATGCATCATAGGGCCTTGCAGTCCGGAGCTATTGACATCGCGTTCACTCGGCCCGTGCAACCGTCGGATGTCCCAAGTCTACGTTCCGAACATTATCGTTCGGAGCCGCTCCACGCAGTGATGCTGAACAGTCATCCTCTAGCAAAGAAGCGAAGCATTTTTATCCGCGAACTTGCCAACGAACGATTCATTCTGAATGAACGCAATCATTCGCCGTTCGCCTTTGACAGGCTGATCACCCTTTGCGCGGAAGCTGGCTTTTCTCCCCGGATCGGGGCTACGGCTACGAATGCGGCCGGTGTTGTCCCGCTTGTCGAAGCAGGGGAGGGCGTAGCCGTATTGGCACACGGTTGGCGCGGGAGTGAAGTGGTGTTCGTTCCCCTTGCTGACCGCATGGCATTCCTCGACCTCGTGATCGCTTGGGCGCCGCAGTACGAATGGCATCCATACGCCGCCGTCTAAAGGACTAACGTCTATGTCATTGCGCTGATTGTTGTACCACTCGCGGCTGTTGCGCGCAAAGCGTAGGACTTCACGTGCACAAACTGCGCCCCCTTTCTCCCAAACAGACCTGTGCCACCATGCGCTCCAAGCCGGTGCGAGTGACGATTCTTGCTGCTGACCGGCCAAGATCTTCATCGATGATTTCTACCTCACTCCAGCCAAGTGAGATTGCATCGCCTACTGCAACTTCTGGCATGAATGCAGGAATAGCTACCGCACCGTTTGGGCAACCTGTTGTTAGGCTCCAGGTGCTTGCTCCTAAAATGCTGAAATGTGTTTTCCTCTTCATACTTACGGTGATCCAATCCGGAAGGCAGTCGGCCTGTTAACTCTGTGGCCATTGCTTTATTCTCGGCGCTACAACAGAATCAGAAATCTGCTACAGATTGTCTAAAAGCAGCAGGCGGCGGACGGAACCTTGAACGCGCTATTCAATTTTGAGTGAGCTTCGAATGAATTTCTTCTTGCCGCGCATGAACTCCAGAAACGACTTTTGGATTTCTCCTTCACGTTTTGGAGACCACGCCATGACCAGCTTGATGCCACCCGCTGGCTCGATGAGCTGGCAGAAGGAGAGATCGCTGAACCGGTCATGTCGAAGGCCTGAGGGCAACAGCGTTACACCTTCGCCTGCCTCCACCAAGGTAAGCACGCTGGACACGAGATTCGACGTCTGAGTAATGTTTGGCGAGAAGCCCGCCAGCGCACAGAGCGAAGTGATCTTATCGAAGAGGGTGGGGGCGATGTCTCTGTCGCATACGACGAAGCGTTCGTCAGCCAGATCTTGAAGACGGAGCGGTCTGCCGGCCAACCTGTGATCTGCGGGAAGTACGGCCACCAGTGGGTCCATATACAGCAGTTCGGAGCGGAGCTGGGAATCGTAAGGAGGCTCAGGCGGCCGCATGAAGCCGATGTCAATCGAACCGTTGAGCAGCGCCTCCGGTTGCGCACGCGAGAGCATCTCCATCACAGAGAGCTGCACACCTGGGTGGAGTTGACGAAAGCCGCGGATGATTCCCGGAAAGAATGCGCCGGTTCCCCAAATCAGAAAGCCGATCGTGAGCTTTCCAGTCTCGCCTCGTGCCGTCCGTTGCGCGATGTCGACCGCACGATCGGCAGCTGCCACTACCTTGCGTGATTCCTCCAGAAACCTCTCACCCGCGCTCGTCAGAGTTACTTGCGATTGCGTGCGATTGAGTAGCTTCACACCGATCTCTTGCTCAAGATCACGAATCTGCGCACTGATAGAGGACTGTGAAGTATGGAGCGCACGGGCGGCGCGATTAAATCCATTCCAGTCGGCTACGGCACAGAAGTAGCGTAGATGCCGAAGTTCCATATCCTAGCCCCTATCGAGAAAAACGAACGCTGCGGTCGAAACAAAGCGTGCTTCCAATGGACAAAATTCTACTCTATCTATCTGTAAGCTCCGGTTGAGACTGCTTCAACGGATCCAATCCAGGATTCACCGGTGAGCAGCCGCAACTGGGGCGCGTTATCGCAGACGCGCCGCAAGCAAAAAATCAAAAGACAAGGGAGAAACTCAGATGGAGATTACACACGAACGCGTTCGCGAAATCTTCAAAGGGCTGGAGAACGGCGAAGGCTCTGCCTTCTTCCAACACGTCGCTGAAAACGTCGACTGGATGGTAATGGGAACGCATCCTCTGGCCGGTCACTACCTCAGCAAGAAGGCCTTCATCGAAGGCACCTTCGCAAAGCTAGGGCAGGTTCTTTCCCACGGCGCTCAGCTACATACCAAGAATGTGATCGTCCAGGGTGATCAGGCCGTGATCGAGCTCCACTCGCTGGCGACAGCCAAGAATGGAATGCGATTTGATAACCGCTACTGCTGGGTCGTCGCTTTTCAGGACGGATTGATCGTTCAGGTGCGAGCCTACCTAGACTCAGCGATGGTCGCCCGGCTGTTCAAGGAGAATCCGATTGCATATCAGTGAGAATTTTCGTTTCTGCCGCGTTCCCGTGCCACTGCACCCGATATCGGGTGGACCGGATCGCTACCTGTCCGCAAGCGCAACTTGCGGTCAATCAATCTGAAAGGAACAGAGATGGCACATTCAATGTCAACAAGATCGATTTTCTCCCTGAAGAGTTGGCTGTTCACGCCCGCCACCAAACCCGACAGATTCGCTCGCGCTGCCGAGGTCGGAGCCGATGCATTCATCATTGATCTTGAAGACGCAGTCGCACCTTCAGCCAAGAATGAGGCGCGCGAAACAGCCCTTCGCTACCTTGCACAGATTTCGGCTGATCACCTCCCCTGTGCGCTGCGAATCAATTCCCCTGACACACAATTCGGGCTGTATGACTTGCAGGATCTCTTAAGCTCGGGCGCCGGACCTGATTACCTCGTTCTCCCGAAATGCAGTTCCGCGGCACTCGTTGCGCTGGTCACAAACCTGTTGCGAGAGGCAGGTAAATCCACGCAAGTCATCGCGCTCATTGAGAGCGCGAAGGCGGTGCGAGCGTTGGATGACATTACGAGCAGCGAAGCAAAACCCGCCGGCTTGATTTTCGGGGCTGCGGACATGTCGGCAGACCTCGGTGCGGAGACTGCGTGGGAGCCGCTGCTTTGGGTGAGGTCACGGATCATCCAATCGGCCGCCTGCGCCGGGATCGCGGCCATCGACTCGCCATTCTTCGATATTGCGGACGCTCAGGGTCTGAAGCAAGAGACGCGAGCATCCGCCAGCCTTGGCTTTCACGGCAAGTGTGCAATCCACCCAAAGCAGATTGCAACCATTAACGAAGTCTTGACCCCAACCGAAGAACAGATCGCAAGGGCGCGCCAGATTCTCATCGTCAATCGTCAGGGCGTAGGTTCTGTCGACGGCCAGATGGTCGATGAGGCGGTTGCACGTAAGGCGAGGTTCGTTTTCGAACGAGCCGGCCTTGTGATTCAGCAATAGCGCTGCTCCTTCAGAGGAACAAAGGAGCGGCAAGGAGGAAACATGGAGAACGCAATATCGGCATACCGCGAGATAGGCCTAAAGCGCTATCGCGAGACCAACGGGCTTTACTACGAAGACTTCGAAGCTGGCGACGTCTTCGAACATCGGCCTGGCAGAACGATTACAGACGTAGACAACATCTGGATGACATTGCTCACGATGAATGTGCAACAGGTGCATTTCGATGCTGCCTACGCCGCGCAAACAGAGTGGAAGAAGTTGCTCGTCGACAGCACATTCACTCTTGCGCTGCTGACGGGGATGAGCGTTCGGACCGTCAGCGCAAAGGTCGTTGCCAACCTTGGTTGGAACAACGTGAAGGCAACGCATCCAGTCTTCGCGGGTGACACGCTCTATGCAGAATCTACCGTGTTGTCAAAGCGCGAGTCGAAGAGCCGGCCCACGCAGGGGATCGTAACTGTTCTGACTCGTGGATTCAATCAGGACGGCAAACAAGTGATGAGCTTTGAGCGCACGATGCTGATTTACAAGCGCAATCACTCGCCGGAAGCCGCCGCCAATTACTAGGTTTGATGGGGCTGCTGACACTTGTGGGCATGCCCCTTGAAAGGAAAAGATGATGGACTTCAGATCTGTGTACCAATCGAAACTCACTACACCCGAAGCCGCGGTTGAGAGCATTGTCTCGGGAGTCAACCTCTCGATGGGGATGGCGATGACTGAGCCTCCGGCGCTGCTCAAGGCACTCGCCGATCGCGCGGCTGCCGGCAATGTGGATGGTCTCAAGCTCTACTACTTCGAATCCACGCGCATCGCCGCGGAGACCGTTCTGCGCTACGAACTTACTGAGCGCATTCACCCTTATTGCATGTTTCTTAGTCCCGTGGAGCGCGCTCTGATTAAACGGGGTGAGCAGGACGGGCGCGGGAAGATATTGACATACGTTCCTACCAATTTCTCGCAATCGTCGAGGATACTCACCGAGCACATCGGCGTCGACACCTTCCTCGTGACGGTGTCACCGATGGACGAGCATGGGTACTTCACGTTCGGCACAGGCAACGACTATTCGACCAAGGTGGCCCGCGCGGCCAAGCACCTGATCGTGGAGGTGAACGATCAGATGCCACGAGTCTATGGCTCGATGCCGCAACTGCATGTCTCAGAAGTCGAGGCCATCGTCGAGAACAACGTTCCGCTGCTGGAGCTGCCGGTCCGTGCCTTGGGACCGGAGGACGCCGCCATCGGCAAAATTGTCGCCGAGATGGTGCCGGATGGCGCCTGCCTGCAGATGGGGGTCGGCGCGCTGCCTGATCTGGTTTGCTCCTATCTCCGCGGCCGGAAGGATCTCGGCATCCACACCGAGGCACTCTGTCCCGGGATGATTGAGCTGATCGAAGGCGGTGTGGTGACCAACCGGCGCAAGCGTCTCAATCCCGGGAAGACCGTCTTCACTTTCGCCATGGGGCAAAAGGCCATGTACGACTTCCTCGACGACAACCCGTCTGTCGAGAGCCACCCCGTGGATTATGTCAACAATCCATACATCATCTCCCAGAACGATAACGTCATGTCCGTCAACGCCGCGTTGCAGATCGACTTGACCGGTGCCGTCAACGCCGAGCACATGCTCGGCCACCAATACAGCGCCACGGGGGGCCAACTCGACTTTGTGCGGGGTGCCTATGCCTCCCGCGGCGGCAAGTCGATTATCGCCTGCCACTCTACCGCAGCCAGAGGCAGAGTATCGCGCATCGTCCCCCGCCTGGATGGTCCAGTGACCACGCCCCGTATCGACACGCACATCGTCGTCACGGAATTCGGCTGGACAAACCTCAAGGGGAAGTCATCAACAGAGCGAGCGTATGCCTTAATCGGATTGGCGGATCCAGCATTTCGAGACAAGCTGACCGCTGATGCAAAAGTAATGCACATCATATAGCCGCGTTCGGCGGCGCTCAACGCCGCCCCGTGGGTCCGGCCGGTCGGGTGGAACGCCCGAGCCCGTGTGGCTCTCTGTGATCGGTCCGGGATAACAACTTAAGGAGCAGCGTCATGGCAAAGGTAGCAGAGGTACTTGTTCAGACATTGGTTAACGCAGGTGTGAGGCGAATTTACGGGGTTGCCGGCGATTCGCTGAACGGCATGACCGAGACGATTCGCAAGAGCAGTCAGATAGAGTGGCTCCACGTGCGCCACGAAGAAGTCGCCGCCTTCGCAGCCGGTGCCGAGGCTCATCTCACCAACGAGATCGCAGTATGTGCGGGCAGTTGTGGCCCTGGTAATCTGCACCTAATCAATGGACTCTTCGATTGTCATCGCAGCCGTGTTCCAGTCCTGGCAATCGCGGCACAGGTGCCAAGCTCGGAGATTGGTAGCGGGTATTTTCAGGAAACACACCCGGAACAGCTCTTCAAGGACTGCAGCCACTACTGTGAACTCGTGTCGCAGCCAGAGCAGATGCCCCGGATTCTAGCCATCGCAATGCGCACGGCCATTGCCAAGCGAGGTGTTGCCGTTGTGGTGATTCCTGGGGATATCGCACTGCGTCGGTGCCCTTTGCCAGCAGCTTCATTGGGGATCATGGAGTCTTCCTCAGTCGTACGTCCATCGCAGAATGAATTGCAGAACGCCGCCGACATTCTCAATGACGCGAAGAAGGTTACGATTCTTGGCGGAGCCGGATGCGAAGGAGCGCACGAGGAGCTGATGGTTGTCGCTCAACGCCTGAAAGCGCCCATTGTGCATGCCATGCGCGGCAAGGAATTCATCGAGTATGACAATCCCTTCGACGTAGGCATGACAGGACTTCTGGGCTACTCGTCCGGCTATCACGCCATGATGAATTGTGATGCATTGCTCATGCTCGGCACTGACTTTCCGTATCAGCAGTTTTATCCGAAGAACGCAAAGATCATCCAGGTTGATGTGCGGGGCGAACAGATCGGACGACGTACCCCCGTGGATCTTGGCCTGATTGGCAAGGTCAACGATACCTTGCAGGCGCTTGTTTCTCTGCTCGAAGATAAAAATGACACCTCGTATCTCGATAAATGCCTCAGCAATTATCAACAAGCGCGTCAGGGACTTGACGATCTGGCCGTAGGAAAACCCGGCCGCACGCCAATTCATCCGCAGTATGTCGCGAAGCTCATTGATGAGCTGGCAAGCGAAGACGCGGTCTTTACCTGCGACGTGGGCACTCCCACTGTCTGGGCTGCTCGCTATCTGCAAATGAATGGAAGGCGTCGCCTGCTTGGCTCCCTGATTCATGGTTCGATGGCAAATGCCTTGCCACAGGCCATCGGCGCTCAGGCCGCGTACCCCGGCCGGCAGGTAATATGCCTTTCCGGTGATGGCGGGCTGGCAATGCTGCTTGGAGACATACTGACGCTCAAGCAACTGAATCTTCCCGTGAAGCTGGTGGTCTTCAACAACAGCTCGTTAGGTTTTGTCGAACTTGAGATGAAGGCTGCTGGACTCATCGACTACGGAACGGAACTCGTAAATCCGAATTTTGCGAAGCTCGCACGGTCGGCGGACATACGAGGCATTCGGGTGGAGACGCCGGAGGATTTGCGCCCAGCACTCGAACGTGCCTTCGCTTACGAGGGACCAGCGCTCGTGGAAGTGATTGTTAGTCGACAGGAACTCTCGATGCCACCAACGATTACTGCGGAGCAAGCACTGGGGTTCAGTCTTTACATGCTTCGGGCTGTGATGAACGGACGGGGAGATGAAGTGATCGATCTGGCTAAGACGAATCTCCTTCGTTGAACCCTCGCCTCAAGTGAGGGAGGTCTAAATCGATTTTCATTGCGGGATTATGGAACCGAAAAAAAGGAGTTACATCATGGGAGTTAATCGCCGAGCATTCTTGAAGAGCATAGGTACATTGGCGGCAACGGTCACGCCCGGCAACGCTGTCATTTCCCAGGCATTGCCTGTCCAGCAATCGGGCCAGTCCGAAAGCTACGCCGCGACCAAGTACCAGCCGATCGGAAGCGGCCCGAGCCAGGCTGAAGGTATTGCGAAGTTCGCAAGCAGAGTAAGATACGAGGACCTTGGCCCTGAGCGGCGTGAGCGGCTTAAAATCAGTATCCTTGATTCGTTGGGATGTGCCATCAATGCCCTCGGAGCACCGCCGATCGAAGCATGCCTGGAGCAGGCAACGGAGTTCGGTGGCCGGGACGGCCGTTGCACTCTGATCGGCGGTGGGAAAGCCAACGTGATCTACGCAGCTCAGTACAACACGGCACTCGTGCGCTATGTCGATTTCATGGACAGTTATCTCGGCGGGGAAGAAATCTGCCATCCTTCGGACAACGTTGGAGCGGTCCTCGCCGCCTGCGAGCATGGCGGACGATCGGGCAAAGATTTCTTAACCTCCTTAGCCGTTGCCTATCAAGTCGAGTCACAACTTACTTCTTCCGCACCATTCATGGCGCACGGGTTTGACCTTACCACGCAGTTGTCTTTCTCGATCGCTGCCGGGGTCTCTAAAGCGCTGGGGCTAGACGAAGCAAAGTGTGCAGCGGCCGTCGAAATGGCTGGCGCCAACATCCCCCTGCTGGTTGTGCGCACCACGCCAATTTCGCAATGGAAGGGTTTGAATTCGTCCCAGGTGGCTTTGAGCAGCGTACAAACGACCTTTCTTGCGTCCCGCGGGGTAACAGGGCCAACATATGTCATCGAGGGACCAGACGGGCTGGCTCAGGCGCTTGGCCAGCCGGTTCATGTCGACTGGGACGGAGTGCAACTGGATTGCTTCGATCGGCTCTCGCTCAAGAGCTACAACAGCGCGGTTCCCACCCAATCGGCCATCTTTTGCACACTCGAGTTGCACAGGATTTACCCATTCGATTCGGCTGAAGTCGTGAGCATCGAGGCTTCTGTTTTTCAGGACGCCTACGATTTCACCGGAGGAGGACGCTTCGGCCCCAAGAAAAACGTGCACACAAAGGAGGATGCCGATCACAGCCTTCCATATCTTCTGGCCGTCGCAATCCTGGATGGCAATGTACAGCCCGCTCAGCTAGAGCCGAGCCGAATTGCGAAGCCGGACGTCCAGGAGCTTTTACAAAAAGTTACGGTGAGGCCGGACGGGACCTTCACCGCTCGCTACCCTGCCGAGGTCCCGAGTCGTGTGATAGTCACGTTGAAGAACGGGCGGACGTTCACCCATGAGGTCTCGGCCTACCCAGGGGCTCCTAACCGGCCATTCACGTGGGACGAGGTCGAGGCGAAGTTTGACAAGCTCACAGCCGTCCATGCCAACGAGCAATCGCGGCGACAGATCAAGGATGCCGTGCGCTCACTCGAAGATATCGAGGTCAGCGATCTGATGGAGGTTCTGTATGGGGCTGCTTGGCATGAGTGACCTTCTTGCGCATCTGCCCGCGATCCTGATTGCGCTCGGTGTCCCCACCCTGGTTGGCTGCGCCCTAGGCTGTGTATAGCCCCAGCGAGGCGGAAGGATGACCTGCTCCACCGCGTCGTCTATGGAGCGATCAGGCCGTGATCGAGGTTCTTTCGCTGGCGACAGCGAAGAACAGTATGCGATTCGATAACCGCTACTGCTGGGTGGTCGGTTTTCAGGACGGGTTGCTCGTTCGCGTGCGCGCCTACCTCGACCCGGCCCTTGTCGCCCGGCTGTTTGAGGAAAATCCGATTGCATAATCGGTGAAAATTGTCGTTTCTACCGCTTTCCGGTACCGCTGTACCCGATATCGTGTGGGCCGGATCAACAACTCATCACCCTTGTTGCTTGAGGCACTCACTTGAGCTACACTCACCGCAAATCTGCCGGTCAATCCGGCACAAACCGAACCACGTAGGTCGAAATTTCCAACCTCGTTCGGCTTACTTTTCCGGGTCGGGTCAACAGGCGAAAATCTCCAACGGATTTTGGCGTAGTTTCCCGGGGCGGGTCATCTGAACGAAGATGAAAGGTTCTTATGGATACGCAACAAAAAGCAGATGCCACTCAGATAAACCTGTCGGCCGGAGCCAGTCTGCGCGCCGCCGTGACCACAGAGCGGCCACTACAGATGATCGGCGCCATCAATGCCTACCACGCCCGGATGGCGGAACGAGTTGGTTATCGCGCCCTTTATCTTTCGGGCGGCGGAGTCGCGGCGGGTTCGCTCGGAGTTCCAGACCTTGGCATCTCGGAACTAGAAGACGTGTTGGTGGACGTACGGCGCATTACAGCTGTGTGCACGCTCCCGCTGCTGGTAGATATTGATACCGGCTTCGGAGGCGCCCTCAATATCGCACGCTCCATACGCTCACTGATACGCGCAGGTGCTGCGGGGTGTCACATTGAAGATCAGGTGCAGGCCAAGCGCTGCGGTCATAGGCCGGGCAAAGCGATCGTTCCGAGCGAAGAGATGGTTGACCGCATCAAGGCTGCCGTCGATGCAAGGACGAACGCGAATTTCGTTATCATGGCGCGCACCGACGCCCTGGCCAATGAAGGCTTGAGTGCAGCTCTCGACCGCGCGGCTGCATGCGTGGAGGCTGGCGCGGACATGGTCTTCCCTGAGGCCGTAACGGAATTAAGCCAATATAAAGCATTCGCGGATCGCACTCATGTTCCAGTTCTCGCCAACATCACCGAGTTCGGATCAACGCCGTTGTTCACTCTCGACGAACTGCGCAGTGCAGGCGTGGCCATCGCGCTGTATCCTCTGTCGGCATTTCGAGCGATGAACGCCGCAGCGTTGAAGATTTATAAGTCCATACGACAAGATGGCACGCAGAAGAACGTGCTCGATGTAATGCAGACCCGGGCTGAGTTATATGACTACCTTGGCTATCACGCATTCGAGCGAAAGCTGGATGAACTGTTCGCTCAGGAGAAGGAGAAGTAGTGGGAGCAGAGCCGGTAGCGGGGTTCAGACCCCAAAAATCCGCGATCAAACAATCTGAAAGGAACAGAAATGGCAACAGCATTTATTGGTCTAGATTTCATCAATGACATCGTTAATCCGGAGGGCAAGATCTCGCACACTGCTGCCCCTGCCGCAGAGCGCGGCTTTGCCAAAGGCTATGCAGATCAGCCAAAGCACTCGCCGTTTTTTGGACGTCTCCACGAGATTGAGGCGCTCGAGGCGGAATCTTCAGGTATGGACTTTCACCCGGAGCTCAAGGCAGAGCTTGCC
>OUNK011150647.1_pt1 | contig 14382 bp, 10 predicted proteins | sample 1755341 | NCBI WGS metagenome assembly OUNK01 (sample SAMEA3914788, study PRJEB12502) | metagenome | biome: forest; material: soil | place: Canada | collected 2011-07-03 | depth 0.1 m | reverse complement strand
CTGGTGAACTCCAATCCCGCCACGATCATGACCGACCCGGAGACCGCCGACGCGGTCTACATCGAGCCAATCAACTGGCAGACGGTGGAACGCATCATCGCTAAGGAGCGCCCAGATGCCGTGCTGCCGACGATGGGCGGCCAGACCGGTCTCAACTGCGCGCTCGATCTCGCTGACAACGGCGTGCTCGAAAAGTACAACGTGGAACTGATCGGCGCATCGCGCGAAGCCATCCGCATGGCCGAAGATCGCGAACTGTTCCGCGTAGCGATGGCCGAGATCGGGCTGGAATGCCCGAAGGCGGCTGTGGCGCGTTCGTTCAAGCAGGCGATCGAGATCCAGGCCACCGTCGGTTATCCAACCATCATCCGCCCCAGCTTCACGCTCGGCGGTTCCGGTGGCGGCATTGCGTACAACCGCGAAGAGTTCGAAGAGATCGTCAAGCGAGGCCTGGAACTCTCGCCGGTGCATGAAGTGCTGGTCGAAGAATCCGTGCTCGGCTGGAAAGAATTCGAGATGGAAGTGGTTCGCGACAAGGCGGACAACTGCATCATCGTGTGCTCGATCGAGAACCTCGATCCGATGGGCGTGCATACCGGCGACTCCATTACGGTCGCGCCGGCACAGACGCTCACCGACAAGGAATACCAGCGCCTGCGCGATGCCTCCATCGCCGTGCTGCGCAAGATCGGTGTGGATACAGGCGGCTCCAACGTGCAGTTCGGCGTGAACGCCGAGACGGGTCGCGTAGTGGTCATCGAGATGAACCCGCGCGTGTCGCGTTCGTCCGCGCTGGCTTCGAAGGCCACGGGTTTCCCGATCGCCAAGATCGCCGCGAAACTCGCAGTGGGCTACACGCTCGATGAACTGAAGAACGACATTACCGGCGGACTCACTCCGGCTTCGTTCGAGCCGAGCATCGATTACGTCGTCACCAAGATTCCGCGCTTTGCGTTCGAAAAATTCCCACAGGCCGATGCACGCCTCACCACCCAGATGAAGTCGGTGGGCGAAGTGATGGCGATGGGTCGCAGCTTCCACGAATCGCTGCAGAAGGCGTTGCGTGGTCTGGAAATCGGCAAGACCGGACTCAATCCCACCGGCTTGGATATCGGTACCGAAGATGGCCTCGCTACGCTAAAGCGCGAATTGCGCGAACCGCGTCCGGATCGCGTCTTCCACCTGGCCGATGCATTCCGCGCAGGTTTGACGCTGGAAGAAGTGCACGAGCTGAGCCGCGTCGACCCGTGGTTCCTCGCAGCTTTCGAAGACATCGTGCTGACCGAGAAGGAAGTGCAGAAACAAGGTTTGACCGCGCTCGATGCGCCGCGTATGCGTGAGCTGAAGCGCCTTGGTTTCGCCGATGCTCGCTTGGCCGAACTCGTTAACACTGACGAAGCGGCAGTGCGTCATCTGCGTCATACGCTGGGCGTCCGTCCGGTGTACAAGCGCGTGGATTCTTGCGCAGCGGAATTCGCCACCACGACGGCCTACATGTACTCCACTTACGAGGAAGAGTGCGAAGCCAATCCGACCAACCGCGACAAGATCATCGTGCTGGGTGGTGGTCCGAACCGCATCGGGCAGGGCATCGAATTCGACTACTGCTGCGTGCACGCGGCACTCGCGCTGCGCGAAGACGGGTTTGAGACCATCATGGTCAACTGCAACCCGGAAACGGTCTCCACCGATTACGACACTTCTGATCGTCTCTACTTCGAGCCGCTCACGTTGGAAGACGTGCTGGAGATCGTCGATCTCGAAAAGCCAAAGGGCGTGATCGTGCAATACGGCGGCCAGACCCCGCTGAAACTCGCTCGCGCATTGGAAGCAGCTGGCGCGCCGATCATCGGTACGTCGCCCGATTCGATCGACCTTGCCGAAGATCGCGAACGCTTTCAGCAGATGATCACCAAGCTGGGGCTCACGCAGCCACCGAATCGCACCGCACGCAACGCGGATGAAGCGCTGGCGCTTGCGCGCGAGATCGGTTATCCGCTCGTCGTGCGTCCAAGCTACGTTCTGGGTGGTCGTGCGATGGAAGTGGTTTACGACGATGCCGACCTGTCGCGTTACATCCGCGAAGCCGTGCAGGTATCGAACGACTCGCCGGTATTGCTGGATCGCTTCCTCGATCACGCGGTCGAGGTGGACGTCGATATCATTGCTGATACCACCGGCAACGTGCTGGTCGGTGGCATCATGGAACATATCGAAGAAGCCGGTGTGCATTCGGGTGATTCGTCCTGTTCGCTGCCGCCTTACTCGCTGTCACCGGCGGTACAGGATGAGTTGCGTCGCCAGGTTGCGCTGATGGCAAAAGAGCTGAAAGTGATCGGCTTGATGAATACGCAGTTCGCGATTCAGGGCGATACTGTGTTCATTCTTGAAGTGAACCCGCGTGCCTCGCGCACAGTGCCGTTTGTTTCCAAGGCCACGGGCGTTGCGTTGGCGAAGATTGCCGCGCGTTGCATGGCAGGGCGCAGCCTGATCGATCAGGGCACGACACGCGAAGTGATTCCTGCCTATTACTCGGTGAAGGAAGCGATCTTCCCGTTCCTCAAGTTCCAGAACGTCGACCCGATTCTCGGTCCGGAAATGCGTTCCACCGGCGAGGTGATGGGTGTAGGTCGCAGCTTCGGCGCTGCTTTCGCGCGTGGCCACGACGCGGCCGGCATCAAGACGCCGCCTAAAGGCAAAGTGTTCGTCTCCGTGCGTGATGCAGACAAGGATCGCCTGCTGCCGATCGCCAAAGACATTGCGGCGCGTGGTTTCACGTTAGTCGCGACCTCGGGCACGGCGACCTACCTGACCGGACACGGCGTAGTCTGCGAACGCATCAACAAGGTGCTCGAGGGCCGGCCGCATATCGTCGACCTGATCAAGAACGGCGAGATCGTCTATATCGTCAATACCACCGAAGGCAAGCAGGCCATCGCCGACTCGTTCTCGATACGCCGCGAGGCGTTGCAACATCGCGTCACTTACTCAACTACGGTCGCAGGCGCGCGTGCGCTGGTGCATTCGTTGGATTTCCACGACACCGGCGAAGTACATAGTCTGCAGGAACTTCACAAGGAGCTGAGCGCATGAGTCGCGCCCCTATTACCAAGGTTGGTTCGGAACGGTTGCGCGCCGAACTGGAGCGTCTGAAGTCGGTCGAGCGTCCGCGCATCATCGCGGCGATTGCCGAAGCGCGCGCGCACGGCGACCTGAAGGAAAACGCCGAGTACCACGCAGCCCGCGAACAGCAGAGCTTCACCGAAGGCCGCATTGCCGAACTGGAAGGCGCGTTGTCCACGGCTGAAGTGATCGACATATCGCGTCTTAGCCCCGGCAACAAGGTAGTGTTCGGCGCGACGGTGGAGCTGGAAGACGAAATCAGCGGCGAGGCCGTCACTTATCAGATCGTTGGTGACCTCGAGGCAGACATCAAGCAGCGACTCATCGCCGTGTCCTCACCGATCGCACGCGCCTTGATCGGCAAAAGTGCCGGCGACAGCTTTGAATTCAAAGCGCCCAATGGCGTCAAGCGTTACGAGATCACCGGCGTTCGTTACCAGTGACGAATTTGGCCGGTCAGAAATTCTGACCGGCCAAAATAGATTGCCCATAAAAAAAGCCGCTTCGCAGCGGCTTTTTTCTATCGATTCGTGACGTCGATCAACGCTGACGCGCTTTGAAGCGCGGGTTGCTCTTGCAGATCACGAACACTTTGCCGCGACGGCGCACAACCTTGCAGTCACGGTGCCGCTGCTTGGCGGACTTCAAAGAGGAAAGCACCTTCACGGCCGGCTCCTGGAACGAAATGGGTCAAAGGAAGCTCGCAAGTATAACGATTTGAACTACTTATCACAAGCCCAATGCGGCCTTGGCGTCCGCCACGGTTTCAAGAAACTGATGCACTACCGGAGGAGGGTTCTCGAGCCGGCTGGCGACGGCCAGAAGCAGGTAGGCATCCGGGTCGGCGAGCGGCACGTAACTTACGCCGGCTAGCCTGACCACCTGCATGCTAGCGGGAACCAGGGCCATGCCGATGCCGGCCGCGACGAGGGCGATCAGGCCGTTGAGCTGCTGGGCCTGCTGCTTGATGACGGGGTGGAATCCCGCTTTGGCGGCCAGTCGTACCAGCCGGTCGTATAAGGTAGCGGCCAGTTCGCGTGGCTGGATCACAAAGGGTTCACCCGCGACCTCGCCCAATTCCAGGCTTTCGCGGCCGGCCAGCCGATGACCCGCGGGCAGGGCGAGCAGGAGTGGTTCGCGGTCGATGATGTCCAGCCGCAACGCGCGAGCATCGTCTTCATGGGTGGGCTCATCGCGCACGAACCCGACATCGACTTGGCCTGCGCGTATGGCGGCAAATTGCGGCTCGGTATACATCTCGCTGAGCCACACCCGGATGTTCGGCGCATTCTGCCCGAGGCGCAGGAGAATTTGCGGTAGAGCGGGGTGGAACGATACCGAGACGGTGTAGGCCAGGTTGAGGTGACCGCTGAATCCCGCTGCTGCTTCGGTTACCCGGGTTCGCGTTTCCTCAGCCATTGCCAGGATCTGGCGTGCATGTTCGAGGAACAACTGCCCAGGGGGTGTCAGCGTGACATTGCGCTTGTCGCGATCCAGCAAGCGGATGCCAAGATCCTGTTCCAGGGCTTGGATCTGTTGCGATAGAGGAGGCTGCGAAAGATGCAGCCGTTGGGCGGCGCGCGTGAAGCTGAGTTCCTCGGCGACCGCAATGAAATAACGCAGCTGGCGAAAATCAAACATATATATGACTTTCGTATAAATGGAGTCCTAAATATATATTTGATTCTGTATCGCGTCGATCATAATATGACTCCTGTCGCGGCACTGACCCCTCCCCCCGAGTGCCGCAGACCCTCGCCCCGCAGCGACGCTACCCCCGCAGTATTCGGCCTCCCTCCCCAGAGCCACTACTGACGCGTCGCTGGCGGGGCGCTTCCTTTTCTGGCTCCCGATGAATAGCTTGCAGAGCTTCCTTAAAGCTCTGCAGCAAGTCGTGTGCCTTGTTCAATGGCCCGTTTGGCGTCCAGTTCAGCTGCCACGTCGGCACCGCCGATCACATGGACACGCTGACCTTGAGACGTCAACGCATCCGCCAGGCTTCGGTTGGGTTCTTGGCCGGCGCACACCACAACGTGGTTGACCGGCAACACCTGCGACTGACCGTCGACGGTGATATGCAGCCCCTGATCATCAAAGCGATCGTAGGTAACGCCGCCGAGCATGGTGACCTGCTTGTTTTTCAGGGTGGCGCGGTGAACCCAGCCAGTGGTCTTGTTCAAGCGTCCGCCTGGGCGGGCTTCGGTGCGCTGCAATAGCCAGACTTGCCGCGCAGCGGGTTCCGGCTGCGCGGGCTTGAGGCCTCCACGTTGCTCCAGTTGCATATCCACGCCCCATTCGCGCGTCCATCGCGCTATGTCGGTCGTGGGCGAAGGCGCATGTTCGGTGAGAAATTCTGCGACGTCGAAGCCGATACCGCCGGCGCCAATGATGGCTACGCGATGTCCGACCAAGGTGTTGTGCGCAAGGATGTCCAGGTAGCTTAGAACGCGTGCGTCGTTGCTGCCTGGGAAGCTGATTTTGCGTGGCGTGATGCCTGTAGCGATCACCACGTCCTCAAAACCGGCTGCTTTGATCGACGCTGCATCGGCGATTTCGCCCAATCGCATGCGTACGCCGGTGTCGATCAGTCGTTGGCGGAAATAGCGTAGCGTCTCCTGGAATTCTTCCTTGCCTGGAATACGCTTTGCATAGTTGAACTGACCGCCGATCTCGCTGGCGCCGTCGATCAGCGTGACCTCGTGACCGCGCTCGGCCAGCGTCGATGCGCAAGCCATCCCGGCGGGCCCCGCGCCGACGACTGCAATGCGTTTGCGAACTTTGGCGGGAACGATCTGCAGTTCCGTCTCGTGGCATGCACGTGGATTGACCATGCAACTGGCGCGCTTGTTCTGGAAGACGTGATCAAGACAAGCCTGGTTGCACGCAATACATGTATTGATGCGTTCGCTGCGGCCCGCTTTTGCTTTTACTGCCCAATCCGGGTCGGCGAGCAGAGGGCGCGCCATCGACACCATATCGGCTTCGCCGCTCGCGATAATGTGTTCGGCCACGTGGGGCATGTTGATGCGATTGGTGGTGATCAGCGGAATCGACACCTCACCCTTGAGCTTCTTCGTTACCCACGCAAAACCCGCACGCGGCACGCTGGTGACGATGGTCGGCACGCGCGCTTCGTGCCAACCGATGCCGGTGTTGATCACGCTGGCGCCGGCAGCCTGGATTGCCTTGGCGAGGGTCACGATCTCTTGCCAGTCTTGGCCGCCTTCGACGAGGTCGAGCATCGAAAGGCGATAGATGATGATGAAATTCGGCCCTACTGCTGCACGCATGCGTCGCACGATTTCCACCGGGAAACGCATGCGTCGCGCAGCGTCGCCGCCCCAGTCGTCGTTGCGTTGATTGGTGCGAGCCACGATGAACTGGTTGATCAAATAGCCTTCCGAACCCATCACTTCGACGCCGTCGTAGCCGGCATCTTGTGCCAGTCGGGCGCAGCGCACGAAGTCGTTGATCGTCCGCTCCACGCCGCGCGAACTGAGTGCGCGTGGCGTAAAGGGAGTAATCGGCGATTTGACGCGCGACGGCGCAACAGAAAGCGGGTGATAGCCGTACCGGCCTGCGTGCAGGATCTGCATGCAGATGTGGCCGCCCTCGGCGTGCACGGCACGGGTGAGTTTGCGATGCCGTGGTTTGTGCCAGGGCAGCGTCAGGCGGCCGCCCATCGGCTTGAGCCAGCCCTCGATGCTGGGTGCAATGCCGCCGGTCACGATCAAACCGACCCCGCCACGCGCTCGATCGGCGAAATACACGGCGAGTTTGTCGAAGTCGGCGGCCTTGTCCTCAAGCCCCGTGTGCATCGAGCCCATCAGGATGCGGTTGGGCAGGGTGATATGACCCAGCTCGAGTGGGGCGAACAGATGCGGATAGTTCATGCGGCGACCGGCTTCAAACGATCGTATGAATGTGCCGGCTATTCGTCGTGGGCGCAAGTGGCCCTCGCGCGACACCTATCCCGTCAGGTGAGCAATTGTCGTACCAGCGAAATGTATTCCCGCTTGGCTTCGTCTTGCGGCATACCTTTCAGTAATCCCCAGGCTTCGTGCTTGGCGGTGCCGATGAAGTCGAAAAAGCCGGGCTGGCAGCCGTGTACGTCCCCGTCCTGGCCTTGCTTGTAGAGGGCGTAAAGCCTCAGCAGGGTGTCGTTGTCGGGGCGTTCGCCTAGTCGCTTGATGTCCCCGGCGGCTTGCTCGAACTCGCGTTGGAGATCATTCATAGCGGGTGGCTGATACGGCAAGTTAGTGGAGTGAGAACTGGTAAGCATGCGCTTGGAACCCCTGTAAACGCGTTAAGCTAAGCACTTCCCGTGCCATCAGGTCAGTCCATGCAAACGAGTCCGCCTGCGCCCGTTCTCACCATCGACGGACCATCCGGATCAGGCAAAGGCACGATCAGCCGGCTGGTCGCCGAGCACCTGGGCTGGCGGCTGCTGGATTCTGGTGCGTTATACCGAGCGGTTGGCTACGCGGCGGGGGCGGCAGGGCTGGATCTATCCGATGCGGAAGCGGTGACCCGCTGCGCGGAAACCACCAAGATCCAGTTTCGTGCCGCGCCGGATGGGGGCGAAACACGGGTCATTGTAAACGGCCACGACGCCACAGACGAGCTTCGTACCGAAACGGCGGGTGCGGCGGCCTCGGCGATTGCCTCGGTGCCCTCCGTCCGACAGGCCCTGGTGGCGCTCCAGCTCAGCTTCCGCAAGGCGCCAGGCCTGGTGGCCGACGGGCGTGACATGGGCACGGTGATCTTCCCCGATGCTCGGTTCAAGGTGTTCCTGACCGCCAGCGCCGCCGAAAGGGCGAAAAGGCGCTATAAGCAGTTGAAGGAAAAGGGGCTAAGCGTTACACTTGCGTCCCTTCAGAGCGAAATTGAAGCGCGTGACGCCCGCGATGCCTCGCGAGCCGTAGCGCCGCTCAAGCCCGCCCAAGATGCAGTGCTGGTGGATACCACCGGCATGGGGATCGAGGATGTGGTCGCTAAAGTTTTGGCCGTCGTGAAACCGTAACAGCGGTTTGCGGCGGCTTTGGTGCTCCATGTCGCGGCATGGGGTTTTGGTCAACGGTGCCGAGGGAGCAATCCCAAAGACACCCACAACCGGTGGGCCTCGCCCGTGCGCAAAACATCCGACGGCGCACACAGGGTTACGGGCCTTTTCTTATTTCTGGAATCAACATGACTGAAAGTTTTGCCGAACTGTTTGAACAGAGCCAACAGGCCATCTCCAAGCTGAAGCCGGGCGCGATCGTTACCGGTATCGTTGTGGAAATCCGCAACGACGTCGTTGTGATCAACGCTGGCCTCAAGAGCGAAGGCATCGTCCCGATCGAGCAGTTCAAGGACGAGAAGGGCGAGTTGGAAGTGCAGGTGGGTGACGAGGTGAAGGTTGCCCTCGATGCACTCGAAGACGGTTTCGGCGAGACCAAGCTGTCGCGCGAGAAAGCCAAGCGCTCGATGGTGTGGGACGACCTGGAGCAGGCGTTCGACAAGGAAGAGACCATCACCGGCATGATCTCCGGCAAGGTCAAGGGTGGCTTCACGGTCGACATCAAGGACGTCCGCGCATTCCTGCCGGGCTCGCTGGTTGATGTGCGTCCCGTGCGCGATCCGGTTTACCTCGAGGGCAAGGCGCTCGAGTTCAAGATCATCAAGCTTGACCGCAAGCGCAACAACGTTGTTGTCAGCCGCCGCGCCGTCGTCGAGACCGAGTTCTCCGAAGAGCGCGAGAAGCTGCTGGAACGTTTGACCGAAGGCGCCGTGGTCAAGGGCACCGTCAAGAACCTCACCGACTACGGCGCGTTCGTGGATCTGGGTGGTATCGACGGCCTGCTGCACATCACCGATATGGCGTGGAAGCGCGTGCGTCATCCATCCGAAGTCGTCAACGTTGGCGACGAGCTGGACGTCCGCGTGCTGAAGTACGACCGCGAGCGCAACCGCGTTTCGCTGGGCCTGAAGCAGCTGGGCGACGATCCGTGGGTCAACATCTCGCGTCGTTACCCGGTCGGCAGCCGTCTGTTCGGCAAGGTCTCCAACGTCACCGATTACGGTTGCTTCGTTGAGATCGAGCCGGGTGTCGAAGGTCTGGTCCACGTCTCCGAAATGGATTGGACCAACAAGAACGTCAATCCGGCCAAGGTTGTGCAGGTCGGCGACGAGACCGAAGTGATGGTGCTGGACGTGGATGAAGAGCGTCGTCGCATCTCGCTGGGTATCAAGCAGACGCGCTCCAATCCGTGGGAAGCGTTCGCAGCGATGCACAAGAAGAACGACAAGGTGTCCGGTCAGATCAAGTCGATCACCGACTTCGGCATCTTCATCGGTTTGGACGGCGGCATCGATGGTCTGGTGCATCTGTCCGACATCTCCTGGCAGGCTTCGGGCGAAGACCTCGTTCGCAACTTCAAGAAGGGTGACGAGATCGAAGCCGTGGTGTTGGCCGTGGATCCGGAGCGCGAGCGCATCTCCCTCGGCATCAAGCAGATGGAGCAGGATCCGTTCGGTCACTTCATGGCCACCCACACGCGCGGCACCATCGTCAACGGTACCGTGAAGGAAGTGGACGCCAAGGGTGCCGTGATCGACCTGGGCGACGGCATTGAGGGTTACCTGCGTGCCAGCGATATCGCCAAGGAGCGCATCGACGATGCCACCCAGCATCTGAAAGTGGGTGACAAGGTCGAAGCCAAGTTCACTGGCATGGACCGTAAGGGTCGTCAGCTCTCGCTGTCGATCCGCGCCAAGGACGAGGAAGAGCTGCAAGACGTCATGGCCGAGTATTCGTCCGCGTCCGGTGGCACGACCAAGCTTGGTGCGCTGCTCAAAGAGCAGCTCAACAAGGCTGACTGATAAGTGCTTGCAGTGGGGCGGCGTTTTTCGCCGCCCCATCTCGTTCCACGTCACGGACATTGGGGACCATGACCAAATCCGAGCTAATTGAGGCGCTGGCAAGGCGCCAGACCCACCTTGCGTTTGGCGACGTCGAGCTGGCGGTCAAGAACGTCATCGAACAGATGAGTCAGGCACTGTCCACAGGCGAGCGCATCGAGGTACGCGGCTTCGGCAGCTTTGCGCTGCACTATCGCCCGCCGCGCATGGGTCGCAATCCCAAGACCGGCGACGCGGTCGCGCTGCCCGGCAAACACGTTCCGCATTTCAAGCCAGGCAAAGAGCTGCGTGAACGCGTCAATATGCATTTGGAGCAACAAGGCGGCTGACCGCTTCTTGCTTATTCCTTATTCCGACAGGCAGGCGGCCCATGGCCGATCCTGCCTTTCTTTTTTTTTGGCAACAGCAAACGATGACCAAGGCTGAATCGACATGCGCGAATGTCTGTGCCGCCTACAGTCAATCAGGTAAAGTCGTGCGATGCGACTGATCGTTATGCTGCTATTGCTACTGTTCATCGCCGGGGGAGTGGTACTCGGGGCGCTCAATGCGGACCTCGTCGGCTACGACCTCGCGTTTGCACGTATCCAAGTTCCGAAAGGGGCTGCCTTGCTTGCCATGCTGGCGCTAGGCTGGGTCCTTGGCGGTTTGACCGCGTGGCTGGGTGTCACCACGCGGCATCGCTACGAGCGAAGGCGTATTGCAAAAGCTCAGGGCGCGAAAGCGTCGAAGACACCATGAGCATCTTCTACGCGCTGGTGGCCTTACTCATACCGGCGGCTTTTCTGAGTGGCTGGTGGACCGCCCGCCGGGCGGGTGTGCGGCGCTCGGGAGCGCAGGTCAGCGAACTGTCCTCGGATTACTTCCGCGGCTTGAATTACCTGCTCAATGAGGAGCAGGACAAAGCTATTGAGGTCTTCCTCAAGCTCGCCGAATACAACCGAGACACCGTAGAAACGCACTTAGCATTAGGCAACCTATTCAGGCGTCGCGGCGAAGTGGATCGAGCCATCCGTCTCCATCAACATTTGGTCTCTCGGCCCGGCTTGTCCGAGGGCATGAAGACCGTGGCTTTGCTCGAACTGGGCGAAGACTACATGCGTGCCGGTCTGCTTGATCGTGCCGAAGCATTGTTCTCCGACTTGGTGGCGATGAACGCGCATGCGCCATCGGCTTTGCGCCATCTGATTGCAATCTACCAACACGAGCGCGATTGGCACAAAGCCATCGAACATGCGCGCCGTCTGGAGACGATGACTGGCGAAGAGGAAGAAACCACCATCGCGCAGTTCTATTGCGAACTCGCGGAACAGTCGCGTCAACACGGTGCACGTGCCGAGGCGCGCGAATATCTTCAGCACGCATTCGCTTGTCAGCCCGATTGTGTTCGCGCCTTCATGCTTACCGGGCGACTGCATGCGGAGGAGGGCAGTCACGCCGATGCCGTCGACGTATACGAGCGTGCGGTGGGTGCGGATATCGCATTCGTACCGGAAATCTTGCCGCCTTTGCTGGACAGCTACGCGCGTTCCGGCCAGATGGAACGCGCCGAACGTTTCCTGCGCGACATCCTGGCTCGATATCACGGTATTTCGCCGGTGCTTGCGCTCACGCATCTATACGAACAGCGCGACGGCGAAAAGCCGGCCATCGAATTCCTCACCTCGCAATTGCGGCAACGTCCTTCGGTGCGTGGTCTGATGGCTTTGATCGACGCCACGATGGACAAGATCGAAGGTGAGGCGCGGGAAAATTTTCTGATCCTGCGCGACCTCACTCGAAAATTGCTTGAGGGGCAGGCGATGTACCGCTGCAGTCACTGCGGCTTCGGCACCAAGGCGCATCACTGGCAGTGTCCCAGCTGCAAGGGATGGAGCACGATCAGGCCCATTCATGGTGTGGCCAATGAGTGACGCCGTCGTGGCTGCAGATGTGCCGATGGCGTTCGCCGTACTGATTGCTTTCCTTGTTGCCCTGGCCGTAGTACGTGCGGCGATTGCCTATGCGCATCGTCGAGGCATGTACGACCAGCCGGGTCAGCGGCGTTCGCACAAGCTGCCGACACCGCGTGGCGGCGGCATTGGGATCATCGTGGCGGTGTTGCCAACCATGCCTGTGTGTCTGATCTACGTGCAGCCGTCCTGGTCGTTATACGTGGTCACTACGTTGCTCACAGCGGTTGTTCTGGTCGCGTTGATCGGATGGTGGGACGACCACCGTTCCTTGCCGGTGCTTCCGCGCTTTGGCGTTCAAATAGCGGCGGCTGCGTTGCTTTCCTCGGCATTGCTGACCCATGGGCCTAGTTGGTTCTGGTTGCCCGTGTTGGTGCTGGCCGGCGCTTGGAGCATCAACCTTCACAATTTCATGGACGGCATTGATGGCTTACTGGCTCAGCAGGGTATTTTCGTGGCCTGCGGCCTTGCCATGCTGGCATGGGGGATAGGGCAGCTGGCATTGGCCGGGGCATCGGCATGCGTAGCGGCTGCCTGCCTGGGGTTCTGGTGCTACAACCGCTCCCCCGCACGAATCTTCATGGGGGACGTAGGCAGTGGCAGTGTCGGGCTGCTTCTGTTTGCGCTCAGCGCGATGCTTTGGCGGGTCGATATGGCGCTGTTATGGCCGGCCCTGATCCTCAGTTCAGCTTTCATGACGGATGCCAGCCTTACCCTGTTGCTCCGTATCCTGCGGGGGCGCCGCTGGTACACTGCGCATCGCGAACATTTGTACCAATGGATCGTGCGCAGGGGCCATACGCATGCCGTGGGAGCGGTCTGGTATTTGGGGTGGAATCTGCTAGTGGCGGCGCCCTTCGCGGCGCTGGCGTTCGGGAGACCAGGGATGGGGCTTGTTGCCTGCATCGTCACTTATGCGATCGCTGCGGTGGTTTGGCTTGTCGTCAAACATCGCTTGATCCGGCGAGATCGATACAAGGTTCGTCATGTCCATACGTAAATGGGTCGGTATTGTTCATCCCCGAGTGGCCGTGGTTCTGCACGACCTGCTGATCACGACGCTTGCGTGGTGGGTTGCGAAAGAATTGCGCTACGCCATGGACCCGCAGCTGCCGGTCACCTTCGGCTTCCTCGAATTTCCGATCGTGCTGCTGGTGCAAGGACTGATCTACGCCTGGACGGGCCTCTACAAGGGCGTGTGGCGCTTCGCCAGCTTGCCGGATCTGTGGAATATCCTGCGCGCGGCCATTGTCGGTACGGTGGCGATCGGTGTCGCGTTGTTCCTCTATAGCCGCCTTGAAGGTGTGCCCCGCTCGGTCCTGCTGCTGTACCCGTTTGTGCTCGCCTTGTTCCTAGGCACCCCTCGACTGGCCTACCGCTTCTGGAAGGACAGCCGGATCGATCTGTTCATGAATGCCAAGACGCAACGCGTCTTGATCGTGGGCGCAGATCGCGCGGGTGAGGCACTTGCGCGTGATCTGCATCGCGACAGCCGTTACGTGGTCGTGGGATTCGTGGACGATCAGCGCTCGCTGCGCGGTGCGCGCATCAATGGCAAGCCTGTGCTCGGTACGCTGGAGCAGCTTCCGGATGTCGCAAAAGAAGCGGCTGTCCAAATGCTGCTGATTGCATTGCCCGGCGCAAGCGCCAGGCAAATGCGGCAAGTCGTGGAGTTGTGCGATCGAACCGGTCTGCCGTATCGCACTGTGCCCAAGCTCGAAGATGTCGTTGCAGGGCGTGCCCAGTTCAACCAGATCAAAGAAGTGTCGATCGAGGATCTGCTTGGTCGCGACGCCGTCGAGCTGGATTGGACCAGGATTCGCGAAACCCTCACGGGTCGTCGGGTGCTGGTGACGGGCGGTGGCGGTTCGATCGGCTCGGAGCTATGCCGTCAGGTCGCGCGACTTGGTGTGCATGCGCTCACCATCGTGGAATCGTGCGAGTACAACCTCTACCAAATCTCGCAGGAATTGCGCGGGGCTTATCCAGAGCTGCTGCTCAACAGCGTGCTTGCCGATTGTGGCGATCCCATTGCGATGCGTCGGTTGTTTACCGAGATGATGCCGCAGGTGGTTTTCCATGCTGCCGCTTACAAACATGTGCCGATGCTGCAGGGCCAGTTACGCACTGCGGTTCGCAACAATGTCCTGGCGACACGCACGGTCGCTGATCTCGCCAGCGAGACGCGGGTGGAATGCTTCGTTCTGATCTCTACCGACAAGGCTGTCAATCCCACCAGCGTCATGGGCGCCTGTAAACGCATCGCTGAAATCTGGTGCCAGAACCTCAACGCTCATTCGAATACGCACTACATCACCGTGCGATTCGGTAACGTGCTGGATTCGGCCGGGTCGGTGGCACCGCTGTTCCGTCAGCAAATTCAGGCGGGTGGTCCGGTGACGGT
>OUNK011150275.1_pt1 | contig 14451 bp, 9 predicted proteins | sample 1755341 | NCBI WGS metagenome assembly OUNK01 (sample SAMEA3914788, study PRJEB12502) | metagenome | biome: forest; material: soil | place: Canada | collected 2011-07-03 | depth 0.1 m | reverse complement strand
CCCTTGTACGATGTAAAGGGGTTTCCCCTTTAGTATTGCCTCCCGGCCATGCAAGATAGCTGCCCATGGGAACGATGTGCGCTCTCGCGCAGGCATTCCCCCCAGAGTCGATCTGTAATCTCGATGGGAGCGATGTCTTGAGCTTACTTAACCAGAAAACGCTCTACGGTGCGGGCGGGACGGGCAGGCCCTTGAGGAGGGCGGTGCGCCAGACGGTGGAGCGGGCGTAATAGGGGGCGTGGGTGTTGTTGGCCCCGTGATGGTCGGCTTCCGGCAGGATGAGCAGTTCTTTGGGGCCGCCGAGTTGGTTGGCGGTGGCGAGGACGCTGGAGGGGGTGGCATCCGTATCGACCAAGCCCAGGGCGATCAGGGCCGGGCATTTGATCCGGGAGGCGAAGTTGACCGGATCGAAATAGCGGGAGGTTTCAAAAACCTTTTCCGCATCGTGGCCGGTCGCATGCGCGACCCAATCGGGCCAGCCGGGCCGCCGTCCCACCTTGCCGCCGGTCGGATCGCCGCCGGCGGGGCAGAGGACGATCAGGGCGGTGACCTTCGGATCGAGGGCGGCGGTGGCGAAGGTCTGCATGCCTCCCTGGCTGGTGCCGCTGCAGACCAGGGTTTTGCCGTCCCAATCGGGCCGCTCGGAAAGGTATTCGAGGGCGCGATGATCGCCGAGGAACATGCGAAGGAAGTAACTGTTTTCCCGGTCGTCGATGCCGATGGAGGTGTAGCTTTTCAGGGGGCCCTGGAACTGGTCGTCGTAAAAGGCCTTCGGCTGGTCGATCGGCAGGTCGTGGGCCATGACATCGAGGACCAGCCAGCCCTCGGCGGCGCGATCGGTGACCCAGCTCTTTTGCAGGGGGTAGACTCCGGCCCATTGGAAGATCACCAGGGCGGGAAACTTGTCCCCATGGGTGGGGCGCGCCAATTGGCCATGGATATGGGCGCCTCCGACGTTGTCCAGGGTGACTTGCCAATAATCGACGCCCGCTTTTCCGCTCTCTTCCGGTGCCAGCACTGGATTTTCCGGGACGGCGGCGAGTTCGTCGAGTTTGCCGCTCCAGAAGGCGTCGAAGTCATCGGGACGGGGCATCGAGGGCCCGACGTGATCGGGATCGACGGCGGCTCCCGCCCGAACCACCAGGGGAGGATGGCCATCGATGGGGGCGGTCACTTCCACCAGGAGGGTGCAGGCTTCGTCGCTCGAGGTCTCGATGCTGGCCGGGCCCGGTTTGAGATCGAGAGAGCCCTGGCCGACGACGGTGCCGCCTCCTTTTTTGATGACGTAGGTGGCTCCCTGGACGAGGGAGGCGTCGTCGCCGGATAGGGTGACCTGCCAGGTGATCGGCTCGCCCGGCTGGTAGACGGCGCTGGGGCGATCGGGAACGAGGGTGAGGAGGGGATCGGCGAGGACGATGCTCCGTGCAAGAACCATTCCGAGGGAGGCGAGGAGGACGATCCGGAGGGAGATGAGACGCATGGGAGTTCCTGTTGGCCGGAGCATTCGCGGGACCGCTCCGAGGTTAAGAAATTTTTTCCCGGGTGATTTCGCCCAGGAGGGGTTCGTTGCGCAGATAGCGGCGGCACTCGGCGATGGCCAGCCGGCCCATGCGACGGCATTCGTGTCCCAACGAGCCGGCGATATGAGGGGTGACCAGGACGTTGGGCAGGGTGTAAAGGGGGGAATCGGGCGCGGCAGGCTCCGGTTCGGTGACGTCGAGAAAGGCAAAGAGATCGGGGCGGGCCTGCAGGACTTCGATGAGGCCGGCTTCGTCGATCACGGCTCCCCGCGCCGTGTTGATGAAGACGGCATCGCGCTTCATCAATCGAAAATGCGAGGCGCGGATCATCCGTTGCGTCTCGGGGAGGGAAGGGGTGTGAAGTGAAACGGCATCGGCGCGGCTGAAGAGTTCGTCGAGGGAGCAGAGTTCGATTCCGAGCGCCTCCGCTTCGGCGGGTGGGAGCAGGGGATCGTAGGCGATGACCTTGAGATCGAAGGGGCGGAGCAGGGAAACCAGGCGGCGCGCGATGGCTCCCATCGAGATCAAGCCGACGGTGGTGCCGTAGAGTCCGGGGAAGGGCTGGCGAAGGAACTCCCGGGTTTGGCGCAGGCGGCTTGCCATGCGGAAGGCCCCTTTCAGGCCGAGCAGGATTTGGCCCAGGGTGAATTCGGCCACCGAGATGGCCAGCGCGCTGTTGGTGCTGCTCAGGCGGATGCCGCGCTGCCAGAGCGCTTCGGAGACGATGCCGCGGACGGTTCCTCCTGCGTAGAAAATCGCCTGGAGACGGGGGGCGGCATCGAGGAATTTCTCATCGCACCGTTGCAATCCCCAGCCGGAGAGGAGGATTTCTGTTTCCGCCAGCAGTTCCGGCGCGCGCCGCACCGAATCGAAGGTCTGGAACGGCAGCGGGAGGTGGACCAGCTGTCCGGCTTCCGCCCGTTCCTCCGGGCCGTAGATATCATCCCAATAGATCTCTTCCAGGAGAAAGAGAGCGGAAGGTTTCGAGGAAAGGGGCGGGTGCATGGAGGAGCGAGCCAGAGCTCGGGGAAGGCCCGGAAACCGGGACGCGCCGAGGGTCTAAGGCTGAAGCCGGGCGCAGGAGAGCCGCTCCACCAATTTCGTGCCGACCAGGACGTGCCGAGTGATGGCGTTGGGATTCCCGATCCGTTCCCGCAGCAGATCGACCGCGGCTGCCCCCATCTCAATGGGGGAGAGGGAGACGCTGGTCAACGACGGCACGGCGTACTCGCACGGCGTGGTGTTCATGAAGCTGGCCACGCTCAGGTCGTCCGGAAGGCGAAGGTTGAGCTCGGCGGCGGCCCGCATCACGGAAAAGGCATGCACATCGGAAGCGCAAACCACCGCGGTGGGCCGGGCTTTGCCCAAGGCGAACATGTTTTTCAGGGCTATTTTGGCCACGTCGACCAATTCCTCGGTAGCGACGTCGCGCCAGGGGGTCTGAAGGTATTCGGGCCGGAATTCGCATCCCAGGATGGGCAGGTAATGGCAAAAGGCGGTTTGCCGTTCCACATGGTGGTCGCTGCCCGCTCCGGCGTGGTTCTCGAAGAACCAACCGATGCGGGTATGTCCCAACTCGCGAAGGTAGCGCAGCACCTGGTACATTCCGGTGCGGTTGTCGCACATGATCGAAGGAATGGACCGTGAGTTGATGGTGTGCATCATGGTGACGATGGGGACGGAGGAATTGACCTTTTCCAGCCAGGCTTCGGGAGCCCCCCCCTTCAAGATGATGCCGTTCACGGCTTTTCCCGAGATCATGCCCGGCAAGGTGTTTTGCATGAGCTCGTCACTGTAAGCCGCAAAGATGACGTGGCCCCCCAATTCGGTCACCCGTTGTTCCACTCCCGAAAGGAAGTCGTGCTGGAAGGCGTCGGCCATGACGACCTCGCTCTTCATATCCACTAAATACCCGACCGCGCCCAAGGCCGCCTCGGAGCGGGAGGGGCGATTGCCGATCTCATACCCGAGGTGGCGGGCCTCTTGCGTCACCCGCAGGGCCAAATCAGGGGAAACGTCCGATTTGCCGTTGATGACCCGGCTCACCGTTCCGATGGAAACTCCCGCCCGGGCTGCAATATCCCGCATCCGGGGACGTCCTCGATTTCGACTAGTATTGGAGTCTTCCATTTCATGAAAATTATTCTCTCTTTTATTCGAGGTGTCAAGATTGCCATCGTCCAGAAGAGTTAACTTCATGAAAATTGTATAATACGATATTGCATGAAAATCCATGAAATATTTAATTATTTTGATTGAATGGGTTGTCTGAATGGAGGAAGATGGCTTCGGCAATGAATAGAGCGAATGTGATGAGGGTCTTTCATGTTACTCTTTACAGTCGGTAGCCGGGCGGAGAGGGCCCCGTTGATCGTTCCATCATGATCGCTAATCCGTCCGCCTCCGCCTCTTCCGGAAAATTATGGAAGGTCGGTACTCTCACCTATACGGGGGGAGGGTTGGTGGTCCTGTTTTCCTGGCTGCTTTGGGGGGATTTCGCCTGGTCGGTGCGTGACCGGGCGATTCCGCCGCTCATGCAGATGCTCCTGCAGAAATTCGGCGCCTCGGATCTGCAGGTGGGATTGATCTTCGGCTCGCTGCCGGGGCTTTTGGGAATCTTTGTCGGTCCCGTGGTGAGCTACAAATCGGACCGCCACCGGGGGCGCCGGGGACGCCGCATCCCGTTCATCCTGTTCCCCACGCCTTTCATGGCGGCGGCGGTGATGGGCCTGGCGTTCAGTCCGCTGCTCGGGACCTACCTCCACAAGGCGATGGGCTCCCACTCGCCCGGAATGAACCCCTCGGTTCTCGTCTGCTTCGCGATCTTCTGGACCCTCTTCGAATTGGCGAGCATGGTCTCCAACGCGGTGTACGGCGCGTTGATCAACGACGTGGTGCCGCACTCTCTGCTGGGGCGCTTCTACTCCTTGTTTCGCGCCACCAGCCTCTTTGCCGGCATTTTCTTCAGCTACTGGTTTTTGGGAAAGGCCGAGACCCTCTACGTCTGGATCTTCCTGGGCATCGCCGCAGTCTATGCCATCGGGGTGACCTCGATGTGTCTGAACGTCAAGGAGGGGGAGTACCCCGACCAGTTGCCGATGGATCACGGGCGCCCCGCGCGGGGGATCGTCGCCACGGCCAAGGCCTATTTCCAGGAGTGTTTCAGCCACGGTTATTATCGCTGGTATTTCGCGGCGACGATTATCGCGGCGACCTCGAATATCCCTTTCAATCTCTTTGCGTTTTTCTTCGCGAAATCGATCGGCATGAGCACGGATACCTATGGGAAATGCCTTTCACTGACCTGGACCATTTCCCTTTTCCTCTCCTTTCCGATCGGCTGGCTGGCGGATCGGTTTCATCCGCTGCGCGTCGCCCTGGCGATGCTGGTCCTTTACACCTCGGCGATGTTGGCGGGTTTTCTTTTGACCCGGAACATCACCACGTTCGGCATTTTCCTGGTATTGCATGGAGTGCTGGCCGGAGCTTGGGGGACTTCCAGCGCCTCGATCGGGCAACGGCTCCTGCCGCAGGCCGAGTTTGCGCAATTCTGTTCGGCGGGAGGAGTCGTCGGGACGCTTTTCGGGATCGCGGTGGCGCCTTCCGTCGGCTTCCTGCTCGATCAGGCGCATCACCAATACCGCTACACGTTTCTCATCGGTTTCTGGGTCAGCGTGCTCGGTGTGGTCCTGCTGGCCATTCTCCACTCCAAGTTCATGGCCCTGGGCGGTCCGAAGGCCTATAGCGCTCCCGAATAACCAGCTCATCGTCGCAACACCTCTTCCATTTTTTTCATGAATATCATTTTCTTCCGTCCTTTCCTGAGGTTCGCCGCGCTTTTTATCCTGATGCTTTGCCCCTTGGCGAGGTGCCCGGCGCAGGACGCCTCCTCGCTGCTGACCCCGGAGAAGGAACAGGATCTTTTCAATTCCCTCGACCTTTCCTCCGCCGATCTCAAGCCGGTCGCCGATGCGATCGCCAACGGCGACGATGCCAAGGCGAAGCACGCCCTGGCCGATTATTTCCGGCAGCGTACCAGTGTCCCCTGGATGACCGATCCGCGCCACGTACAGCGGAATCCCTCCTATCAAAATCCCGTCGCGGAGGATGCGGTGAAAGGGCGCGTCGTGGGCGGCCAGGTCCCTGCCGCGCATACCTTTCCCGACAACAAGATCGATTGGCTCTACAACGAGACGCTGGCCAACCCCAGCTTGGCGAAGAATGCGGAATGGCAATGGCAGCTCTGCCGGATGGGCTTCTGGGTCGACCTCAGCGCGGCCTATCGGGCGACCGGGGACGAGAAGTATGCGCACGCCTGGGTGGAGCAGCTCCGCTCCTTCATCGCCCAGTGCCCGGCGCCCGCCCAGCAGCCCCCGCCGTCCGATCCTTCGGGCTGGCGGACGTTGGAGGCGGGCATCCGAATGGCCGAAACCTGGCCGACGGCCTATCAGGGATTTCTCCTTTCGCCCGAATTCACCGATGACGACCTCCTCCTCTTCCTGGCCTGCTGCCGCGATCACGCTATCTACCTGAAAAAATTCCACGGCAACGGCAACCGGATCACCACCGAGATGTCCGGCCTCTATACGGTGGGAGCGCTCTTTCCCGAATTCAAGGACGCGCAGGATTGGCGCACCTACGCCCTCGACACGATGCACCATGAGATCTCCGTGCAGTATCTTCCGGACGGCGCCCAGCTCGAGCTCAGTCCCAGTTATCAGGTCATTTCGATTCAGGCCATTTTGGCGCCGGTCGACCGCGCCAAGCTGGTGGGGCGGCTCGACGAACTGCCTTCCGATTACGTCGGCCTGCTGGAGAAGGCCTACGATTTCATGATGTATCTGGCGGCGCCGGACCGCTTCCTGCCGAAGTTCAACGACTCGTGGCCGAGCTCCGTTGTCCCGCTATTGGCGAAGGCCGCCCAGCTCTTTCCCGATCATGCCGATTACAAGTGGTTCGCCACCGGCGGGAAGGAGGGACAGCCACCGGCGGAGACTTCGCACGCCGCATCGTGGGCCGGTTTCTATTCGATGCGTTCGGGATGGGAGAGCGACGCCAATTACCTGGTCCTGCGGGCGGGCCCGATCGGCTTCTCCCATACCCATCAGGACAAGCTCGATGTCCTGGTCTGGGCCTATGGTCGGGAGCTGCTCTACGTTTCCGGCGGGGGCACCTATGAGCAGAGCAAGTGGCGCGCCTACGCGGTCGATACCTTCGGCCATAATACGGTGCTGGTCGATGGCAAGCCGCAGCGGGTGCCTTGGAACCCTCCCTGGGCCAACGTCTCCAAGGAAGCGATCGACGCGCGGTGGGAGAGCAATCCCGATTACGATTTCGCGGCGGGCACCTATGACGGCGCCTATGGGGACGATGGGGGACATCCCGCCAGCCATACCCGCCGGGTGCTCTTCGTGAAGCCCGATCTTTTCGTGGTGGCCGATACGCTCACGCCCCACGATACCGGCGACCACACCTATCAGGCGCGCTGGAATCTCGAAACCGCCAACACCTCGACCGATGCCGCCACCTCCGCGGTGACGACGACCGATGCCGACCTGCCCAACCTGGCGGTGGTCCCGCTTGCCACGGCGGGCCTTCAGGTCCGCGCCGTTTCCGGGCAGAGCGATCCCGAGATCCTGGGATGGAATATCCGCAAGGACATGCGCCCGGAGCGGATCCCCGCGACCACGGTGCTCCACACCTGGCATGGCTCGGGGGTCGAGAATTTCCTGACGCTGCTGATGCCGCTCCGTGCCGGCAGCCTCAATCCGGTCAGCGAGGTCCAGCCTGCCGGAATCAATTCTTTCTTGGTCACGCTTTCCGATGGACGTAAGCTTACCGTAACGGCCGATCCCGATCCGGCCGGCGACCTCAAGGTCGTCGAAACCCTCCCCAACGGCGCGCCCGGGCGTCATGTCCTGACCGCTGCCCGTCCGTGAACCTCCCCTTCCGATGAAAAAATCGACGTCCGGGATCTATGGAATAGCGATGGGATTCCGTTTTTCTCGCTCGATCCGGCTGCACCGGCAAGGTGTCGCCCTGATCAGCACGTTGGCGATTCTCTCGATCGTGACCATCCTGCTGGTGGCGTACGTTTCCTCGGTCACGGCGGATCGCCAATCGACGCAGAGCTACAGCCAGGGTCTCCGCGCCGAGGAGGTGGCGGAGGGGGGCCTGGCGCAGATCGTCGGACAGCTGGAGGGGGAAATCATGGACACGGCGAAATCGACCAACTTCTCCATGGTTACCGGTTCGAGCTCGAACACGATCTATCGGCCCCTGGCCAATTCCAACGCGGTTCCGGAGCGGATGAGCATTCTGCCCTCCCCCTCCGCCGATCCGACGCTGGCCGAGATCGTCAAAATCAGTCTTCCCGGAGCGCCGGTCTATACCGGCACGGGGAACGGGGGGACGAACTTCGCCTCGACCGCTTCGACGACGAATTCCTCCCTCAACGGGCACCACATCACCCTGGCGCGCTGGAGTAAACCGGTCCTGGTCAGTACGACCAATAATTTTCCGATTCCCAATTGGGTCCTGGTCGGGCGTCAGGGACCGATCACTCCGGGCGCCCAGGATCTCTCCGCCTCCCTGGGGAACCAGAACGCCGTCCTGGGCCGCTATGCTTATGTGGTTTACGACACCAGCGGCTTGCTCGATATCAATGTGGCGGGTTATGCGCCCAGCCTTTTCAACACGCCTCCGACCAAGGGCTTTCTGTCCTGGGCCGACCTGACGCAGCTCGGCATCAACGCCTCCGACGCGACCTCGCTGGTGCAATGGCGCAATGCGCAAAGCTCGCAAAACGCCACCAACTACGCCACTTACGTCACCAATGCTTCGGCGAGCGGCTTCCTCCAGGTCGCCACGGGCGACACGGCATTCCTGGGGCGCCAGGAATTGATCAATTTCGCCTCGCAATCGCAATTTACCACGCTGACCAACGCCCTGCCTTACCTGACCACCTTCAGCCGCGAACTGAACGGGCCGGTGTGGAGTCCCTCCACCAATGCTCCCGGCGGGGCGCCCTTCGATTATCTGACCCATCGGGACCTGCCGACCACCACGACCCACGCGGTCGAGGAGGGCTACACGGCAAAGAACGCGACTCCCAATCTCGCCAGCGTCACGGTCTATGATGCCAACGTCTTCGCGCTGAATCCACGGGTCCAGATAGCCTACACCAATAACATGGGTATCCTCCGGAATGTCGGCGAGCCGCTGCTCAAATACCGCTTTCCGCTCGATAAGTTGGCCCTTCTGGAAAAGCAGGGAACGGTCGGATTGGCGGGGTCGGACGTAAGCAATATCCAGAAATATTTCGGCCTCGATCTCGTCACCACCGGGACCTATCCCTCTTCGGGACTTTATCGGCATTGGACCTATCCGACGGCCAGCCGCACGGGAAATGCCGCCGCGGGGCGGATCCTCACCTTGAGCGAGGTCGCCGCGCTGAACCCGCCAAGAGATCCCGATTTCTTCGAGCTGCTTCAGGCGGGCATCCTGACTGGCTCCATCGGCCAGAGCGCCCGAACGGACCTTTCCTCTCCCTATGGCGCCACCGATCCGGCCAACTCCGGCCCCAACCAGATCATCCAGATCGGGGCCAACATCATCGATCAATGGGATGCCGATAGTTATCCCACCCAGATCACCTTCACCAATCCGACTCTGCCCTCGGGCACGATCGATTTCTACGGGGTCGAGGATCTTCCCTACATCAAGGAGGTCTTTTTCAAGGTCTTTACCGATACGACCAATTTCTACCCCCTCGTGTACATGCAATTATGGAATCCGCACCAGACCAACGCCGCTTCCGCCTCCTCCTCCCGCCCCACTACTTTCCGATTGGCTCCCGCCGCCACCGATTGGATTTATATGAATCTCATCACTACAAATGAGACCGTCTTGCAAGAGGTGATGCCTCAGACCTTTTACAGCGCCATGCCGAACGGCGGGATCATGCAGTTCTCCGTGGGGCTCAATAGTTACCGGGAGCCGTCCCTCATTACCAACGGGATTAACGGAACTCCCACCATGCCCCTGAACCATGTGGCCAATCATAATCCGACGGGGCCGGGGTCGTCGGTGCCGATCGTCGGAGTCACCTTTTCCGGGTACGCGCTCCCTACCGGTACAGTGGATGCCAATGCTGAACCGATCAATAATGCGATCTATCCGCTCCAATACCAGCTGGGCAACAACTGGTACACCTATACCACCCTCGCAGGCTTGCAACCTCCCGCCGGGGTGAACGCTGGTTCGGGCGCCAAGCAATATTACGGGATGGGGAGCGGCAATAATTTTGCCATGACGACCAATACGGTCACGGCCAATGGCGCCAGTTATGCCCGGAGCGATCCCCGCACCACCCGCTGGGGGCTTGCGGGTACCGACTATGCCCACCATCCCGGCGATTACCCGACCAATGCCTTCACCACGCTTTGTCCCAGCCCCACCTCCATCGCGACGAACTACGAGGCGTTCACCCAGAGCATTCCCTTCGGCGCCCCCCAGCCCAGCGGAGGAACTCCGGCTTATTATCGCGAGGATCTATGGGCGGGCAATACCAATGCCGGGAACGCGGCTTACAGCGATCTGGATGGGACCCAGCGGTTGGGGGACGCGGCTTTTTCCTATCCGAACCATTCGCCCTTTTATACGGGCGACGTTTCCCGGCCCCAGGTCCTCAACCGTCCCTTCACTTCGGTGGCCGATCTGGGATATACCTTCCGCGATACTCCTTGGAAGACGCTCGACTTCTCTTCCCCGACCAGCGCCGACTCGGCGTTGCTCGATCTCTTCACCCTTTCGGACGGGCCGGTCCTGGCCGGGCATGTGAATGTGAATGCGGCCCCCGCGCCGGTGCTGCTGGCGTTGCTGAGCGGGACCAGCTTGAGCACGACGAATACCTCTCCGATTTCAAGCACCAGCATCACCCAGATCGCCAACGCCCTCCGGGATGCGGTCACGAACACGGCAACGGGCCACGGGCCGTTCCTGAGCCGTGCCGATCTGGTCACGGGATTCATGACCAATTCGGCGATGGTAGGGGTTTCCGCCAATAATTTAAAATCGGAACGGGAGTCGGTCATGCGGGCCTTGGCCGAACCGGCGAATACGCGGACATGGAATTTCATGATCGATATCATTGCGCAATCCGGCCATTATCCTCTGGGAACCAGGGATGCCACCCAGTTTGTCGTGGAAGGCGAACGCCGTTATTGGCTGCATATCGCGATTGACCGTTATACGGGACAGATTGTGGATCAACAACTTGAGGTTGTAACCGAATAGCCCTGCCTGCTCGCGAGCCTCTTTTGCATCTATTTATATTCTAGGTATTTTTTCTATGAATTTTCATGCAAATCGACGATATTTTAATTGAATTTAATTCCATTCTAGCGCACTCTCAATCATCGGGCTCTTGGCAGTACATTCAAAATAAACGAAATCTATGAAATTCCTCCCCCACCATATTGTCTCGGTTTCGGCCTCTGTGTTGCTGCTGGCGGCGGGCTCATTGCGAGCGCAGGTCACCTATACTTATAACGGGGCGGATACCACGTCGGGAAATAATTGGTCGAATGATGCGAACTGGACGCCGACGCCGACGGGCAGCACCGGTCCGGGCGGTACGTCTGTCGCGACGACCGACAGTGCGTACATCGGCACGCCTCTTACCGGCAATCAGATCGTGACCTATGACACGGGCGCCCAGGGATATCTTTTGGGCTTAAGCATCGTGAACACGGGCACTTATACTAGCGAACTCGACATTCAGAAATCGCTCGATGTTTACGACAGTGTGACCGTCGGAGGCGCGGGAAGTGGCCCCATCCGGATCGTCGTTGACGACACCTACGGCACGGTCGACTTCTCGTTGGGGAACCCTCCCTCTCCCACCTATTTTGACAACACTCTTACCTTGAACGCGAATTCCACGCTCGAACTGGAAAATGCCGCGGCGGGCACCGCACCGGGTGTTTACGGTAAGGTGACAATTGCCGGAGGGACCGTGGACGTCGACGATAGCTATGCCTCAGGCAAGGTCGTTTCTCCCACGTTCTATGACCCGGTGACGATGACTTCCGGTGCCATCATTCTCAATACGGCCCCGGGCTACAACACTGCCGGATCGACCACGCCGAGTATGCGGTTTACCGTAAATGGTGGATTGTTTGTGACTGGAGCCGGATCGTCGATCACTTCGGCGATTGAGACTACCGTTAACGATCAGATCTGGCTGGGCGGCCCGGGGGCCATGGGCTACTTCGGCACGGGAGTCACCTTCGACACCAACATCGGGCTTTATTTGGTAAACAACAGCAGCCAGAGCTTCTACAGCGGCGTGACGTTGGGAGCGGTTACTGACCAATTGGCAACGAACGCGGGCAGCTCGTCCCCAGGGGGGTACAGCAGGACTCTGACCCTGGGTGCCGCTGGTTCGACCGGCGCCGTCAATCCGACCGGGACCCTGACCATGGGAAGCTTTTACTTTGGTGGCACTGAGGCGACCGGCAACGTCGAGACTTTGGTCTTGGCCAGCAACGTGACGACGGCGACTGGCGCTCTTCAAATCGAGGATGCAGACGGTGCTTACCTGACCGGTACCTTTACCACGCAGCTCGATCTTGCCACTCATGTCCTCGATGAAAGGAATGTTTCCACTGCCGCGGGTACTGTATTTCTTTCGGGCGACGACGGCGGCACGTTCGCTCCCGAATACTCCAATGCGGTAGGCTCGCAATATATCTTCAACATCAACGACACGGGTGACACCACTGGAACCGGCGGAATCTATGCCCAAGCATTCGACCTCCACTACGGCCTGCAGGTCAATGTCAACGGCTATACGAACCTGATGGCGGTCGGAGCAGGCATGGCCAATAACCTGGGCGGCGGAGGGACGATCTCCGCGAACTCGACGTTCTTCTATAACGCCAGCAGCGGCAGCAACACGACCATCGGCACGCTGACCAGCAACCGCGCGATCGGCGCCCTCCACGTCGGCTACAGCGGCACGGCCACCGGTTCCCGCCTCCAGCTCCTTTCCGCCATCACCACGCAGGGGAACGTCCAGGTCGATTCCGGGGCGATTCTCGATGTGAGCGGCCAGATCTTGACCTTGAGCGGCGCCTCGGTCGCCACCGGCGCCGGTCTGATCACCTCCGGCGTGGCGGGAGGTAGCGTCACTTGGGCGAGCGGCTCGACGGGCGGCCTCGAGCCCGGCTCGGCCATCGGCAGCACCACCGCTCAGCAGTTGAGCTTTACCGGCACGGCGGGAGGTCCCCTCGCGGTCACCCTGCTCTCGACCAGCGTGTCGAACTTCAATATCAAAAGCGGCACGAGCTTCGACTCGATATCGTTGGGCGCGAACGTCGCCCTGACCAATGCCGGCAGCCTGGTGCTCGACTTCACCAGCGGTTATACGCCGACCAACGGTACGACGCTCGATCTCTTCGCTATGGCAGGGGGCACGGACACGGGCAGCTTCTCCTCCATCACCAGCAACATCGCCGGAGACAGCTTCACTCTCAACGATACCACGGGCATGCTGACCATCTCCGCAGTGCCGGAGCCTTCCTCGATGGCCTTGCTGCTGGGGACGCTGGCGGTGGGCGCTTTCGGATGGCGGTTGCGCCGTCTGCGGGGCGGGCTTTTGGTCAATCGCTAGAGCGGCCGAAAGATGAGGCTGCTCGCCTGGTGGATGCTGGCCGTGATCTCCGTGGTTCCCCTGGCCGGTGCCTTTGCCGATGATGATGCCGGGGGGGCGCCGAGTCCGGGGGGATTGGGCCGGACCTACGCCGCGCTGGCCAAGGGCGGGAATTTCACCATTCCGCCCGGGCCGCACGTCCTGCATCTGAAGGTTTCCGCCACCCAATCGGATCAATCGACCGGGAACGCCATCCGCATCGGTTATTTCCTGTTCAAATGACGCCTTCCACCCTTTCCGCCGCCTCCGAAAGCCGCGCCGTGGCGCTTCCGGAGAGAAGTATTTTAGGCGGATTGGCTTCGATCAGCTTCCGCCATCTCGATCCCATCCAGATCGTCAATTTGGTGATGCGCGCGGGCCTGCAGAGCATCGAGTGGGGGGGCGATATCCACGTGCCGCACGGCGATCTGGCCCGGGCCAGGGAGGTGCGCGAGATGACGCTCGATCAGGGCCTCCTCTTCGGGCCCTACGGCTCTTATTACCGGGCGGGGGATAGCGAGGGGGAGGGGCTCAGCTTCGAGGCGGTGCTCGATTCGGCGACGACGCTCGGCGTTCCCCTCATTCGGGTCTGGGGAGGGGGGCGCGCCTGGGTTGAAGGTGACGATGCCTATATCAACCGGGTGATCGACGATCTGCGCCGGATCACCGCCATGGCCGCGAAACGCGATATCCTGGTCTGCTGCGAATGCCATAGCGGGAGCCTGACGCAGAGCGTCTCCAGCACCCTGGAGATCCTGCGGCGGGTCGATCATCCCAATCTCCGCACCCACTGGCAGCCGACGCATGGCGACACGATGGAGAATAGCATCGGTGAGTTGACCCACCTGGCTCCCTGGCTTTTCCATGTCCATGTCTTCCACTGGTGGCCCGATTCGAATCATCGGCATCTTCTTTCCGACGGCGAGGAGCGGTGGAGCTGCTTTTTTCAGAAGATGGCCCATATCGCCAGCCTGCGCTTCGCCATGCTCGAATTCGCCAAGGGCGACGATCCCGATATTTTTCTGCACGACGCGGCCATCCTCACCCGGCTGCTCAAGACGTCGTCGGGCGGCCCGGCGGACGCTGCCGGTTAGAAGCTTTGCGATTGAAAGGGAGGGATCGTTCCCTCCGGCGGTCAAAGACAATCGAAACCTTCTTCAACAGATTCCCCAATGTAATTCGAGATGAACTCCTTTTTCCAAATCAAACCGAGCGGCTCCGATTTGAACCCCGCCG
>OUNK011150729.1_pt1 | contig 14622 bp, 11 predicted proteins | sample 1755341 | NCBI WGS metagenome assembly OUNK01 (sample SAMEA3914788, study PRJEB12502) | metagenome | biome: forest; material: soil | place: Canada | collected 2011-07-03 | depth 0.1 m | reverse complement strand
CGGCGGCGGGGATGGCGGCGGCGGGACTCTGGAGCCGGTGGCTGCAATTGCCCCGGGAGGGGGATTTCCTCATCGCCATGACCGTGGGACTGACCGGACTTTTCATGGCGAGCGTCCTTTTCCTGGAGCCCCTGGCGGCGCGGGGGCGGATCTCGGCGGTGAAGGCGGCCAATACGGTGGGGGCTCTCGCGGCGATTCCCGCCGTCGGGCTGCTGGTCTGGCGCGGGGGATCGGTGACGGCGGCGGTGGCGGTCTATTTCCTCTGCCTGACCCTGCCCAATCTGGTGGTTTTTGTGCGGGAGGAACTGGGAACGGACCGGTTCTGGCGGGGGTGGCGGTCGGTCTCTTTGGCGTCCTTGCTGGCGACGCTCCGGTCGGGAGGATGGTTCTATGCGACGACCCTGGCGTTGATCGGCAAGACCCATGCCCTCACCTTCGTGGTCTCGGCCGTCCTGGGGCCGGCGGCGGCGGGGACGTTTTACATCCTGCTGCGGATCACCGAGCTGGTGGGCAACGTCGGCGCGACGGCGAGCGACACGTCGCTGGCCTCGCTGGCGGGCGAGCCCGAGCTGAAGGTGCGGGCGGAGAATTTCCGGCTTTCCTATTCCTACATGCTGGTCTTCACCCTTTACGGGGCGCTGGTCATCGGCTTCCTCACCCCGATGGCGCTGGCGAAGTGGGTGCCCCAGCAGGCTGCGGCGGCGCCGCCGGGAATCGGCTGGGCCATGGCGGGATTCGGATTGGCGGGGGCGTTCAGCAAGATGGTGGTGAATGCCTCGATGGGAACGGGCTGGGTACGGAGGGGGGCGTTGGGAAACCTGGCGGAGGCCGCCGGCGTCATCGTCTTCGGCTGGCTCCTGCAACGGTGGCTGGGGCTGGACGGGCTTTTCCTGGGGGCGGTCTTCGCGGTGCTGGCGATGGTGCCGACGGCGCGGAAGGTGGCCGGCAGCCTGGGCCGGAGCTTTTCCGAAATGTGGCTGCGACCGGCGGCGCCGCTGCTCCCCTTGCTGGGGGGAACGGCGCTGCTGCTGGGCGCGGCGGCGGCCAGCGGCTATCTCTTGGCCGGTTTGCCCTCGATCCTCGCGACCAGCGGGGCGGTGATTTTCGAGATCAGGCGCCTCCACCGGGGGGAAGTCCGGCCGGGAGTGGGATAGAGATAGTGATGGCGGCGCAGGCCGGAGGAAGGAGCTCCCTGGCTGAGCAATTCGCGAGGGAATCCCTCCAGGACCACGCCGTCGATGCCGAGGCGGAACTCGGCAGCATTCCGCCGCAGATCGAGGAGATCGTCGGCGGTGGTCCGATCGTAATAGGCGGCGGCCACGATCTTGCTCTCCGCCGGGGCCGTCTGGAGAATCCTCCAGACATCGACGATGGGGGGACCGCTGACCAGGAGGAAGTCCCAGCGCCGGCCCAGTTCGGCCAGCTCGGGGCCGAGGGAACGCCGGATCACCAGATCGTCGAGACGCTCGCTCGCCTTGCCGGCGGCGAGGAAGCTGATCTGCGCGCCGACCGGGTTCATGACGTAGTTCGAGAGGGCATCGTCGGAGTGGAACCAATCGGCGATCCCCTTGGCCGGGGAGAGGCCGAGCATCCCGGGCATCGCGGAGGCGATGAAGTTGAGGTCGACCACCAGGACGCGGTTCCCCATGGAGTGGAGGAGGCGGGCGATCTGGACGACCAACGGCGCGGTATCGGCGTCGGGATCGAGCGGGGCGAAGATGAAGACCTGGTTCTTGAATTCCCGCGTCTGGGCCAGGACCAGATGGCGGCGCAGGAATCCGAGCGCGCCGAAGGTGATCGGGTCGTCGAAATCGAGCCCCGCCTGCGGATTCTCCGATTCGGGAAAGACGGCGAGGCAGGGCAGCCCGGCCAGGGTCTCGATCTGTTCGGGCGAGCGGAGCCGGTGGTCGAAGCGGAAGCGGAGGAGGACGCCGCCCGCGCCGATGCCGAGCCCGAAGAGGAATCCCAGGCAGAGATCCAACCCCATCCGGGGCCGGACCGGCCGCTTGGGCGCGAAGGCGGAATCGACCACCACGATGACGTTGGCCTCGGTCTCCTGCCCGTTGTCCGAATCGGCGATCAGGCGGGTGCGCGCGCCGAAGTCGCCGAAGCCCTTGGCCATCTGCGACCGCTCGGTCTGCAGGGCGGTCATGTCGTCCTGCATCTTGGAAAGGTCGTCCCGCAGGCTGGCCTCCCCCTGGGTGGCGATCTGGAGGGAAGCGTGGAGGGAGTTCGCCAGGTCGGCGGCGTGCTGGCTGACTTGGTGGCGGAGGCTGGCGAGCTCGGCCTGCTTCCCCAGGAGGCTGTTGCCGGAGGTGCTGTTGGCCGCGATCGAATCGTACTCCGATTTGACCAGGATGAGCTGGGTCTTGAGGTTGTTCAGGGTGGGATCGGTGACGAAGGAGGGAAAGGCGTCCAGGGGCTGCTTGGCGACGGTGTATTGGTCGAGGGACTGCACTTCCTTTTCGAGCTTGAGCCGCTGGCCGGTGGCCTCGGTGAGCTGCTGGACGAGGCTGTCCGAGCGGGCCAGCTCGAGCTTGAGCTGCGCCTCGATCCGGTCCATCCGCCCCGCGATCCGGTTGATCACGCTGATCTGCTGGAGGATCTCGTTGATGACGCTGACGGCGAACTTCGGGTCGGGCGATTCGGCGGCGATCTGGCCGAGGCGGCTGTTGCGGGTGGCGGTGACCTCGATGTTGGCCTTCTCCTTGTTGCCGCTCATCGAGACCGGCGGGTCGTGCTGGGTGAAGGAAAGATCGTTCTCGCGGACGCCGAGCTTGGCGGCGACCGCCTCGCGCATTTCCTCGCCGGGGATGCTCAGGATGAGGCTCTCGACCAATTGGCGGGTGGTCTCGCCGTCTCCGGCCTGCTGGGTGCCGGTGCTGAAGGGGACCTCGTCGATCAGGAAGGTTCCCTGGGCGCGATAGACCGTCGGCGTGAAGAGATCGACCAGGATGCCGATCACCAGCCCGGCCCCGATGCATCCCAGGAGGAGGCGGGCCTCCTGGCGGAGGATGAAGCGGATGTTCTGCAGGAAGGCGTCGGGGCCTGCCGGCTCGTCGCGGAGCGGGGCGTTGGGGGAGGTGTTCACAGGAAGTTCCGGGGCACGGTGATGACGTCGCCCGGCTTGAGCAGGATGTTCTCGCCGGAGGCCTCGCCCTTCAGGACGGCGCGGAGGTCGAGCTCGTAGATTTCGACGGTTCCGGCGTTCTCCCGCATCAACTTCACCCGGCGGGTATTGGCCAGGGGGGTGAATCCGTTGGCGCTGGCGATGGCGTCGAGGACCCGCATCGGCGCGTCGCTCATCTCGGTGTAGATCTGGTGGAAGACCTCCCCGAGGACGGTGACGCGGTGGGGGCGGAACTCTTCGATGGCGACGGAGGCGACGTCCTTTTCGTGATGGCGGATCAGGGCGGAGAGTTGGTCGGGGGTCAGTCCCTTCACCGCGAGATCCCCGCTGTCGAGGGAAACGCTTCCTTCCTGGGAGACGGTGAGGTTTTCGAGGCTCCGGTCCGCATGAGTGACGGTGATCTGGTCGAGCGGGCCGACCTGGTAGGCGACCGTGGTGACCTTGAACGGCACCGGCGCGGGATCGCCCGGCGGCGCCTCGGCGCGGAGGGAGAGGGGAACCAGCAGGCAGAGGATGAGGAGGGGGAATTTCATGATTTGGAATTGCCTAGAATCGCCAATTGAAGCCGACGGAAATGCGCTTGGCCTCGACCGGCATGTCGGGCCCCTGGAGGGTCGAGGTCCGGTCGTAACCGACCTTGGCGAAGACGCGGGAAAAGTGGTTGGCAAGGGTGTAGGAAACTTCGAGTTCGGGGCGGATCTCCAGGGTCTTCTGGTAGGTGGTCTCGTATTCGTTGTAGGAAACGATGTTATAGGAGGTCAGATACCAGTTTCCCCCCAGGAAGAGCTCGGGGATGAACTGGAGGCTGGTGTCGATGAAGTTGTCGTTGACCGAGAGTTCGTCGTAGATGTAGCCGCGATCGTAGCGGAGGGTGAGGGCGAGGCGCTGGGTCCAGTCGAAGGTGGTATAGCCGGTAACGACGGCGGTGGAAAGGTTCTTGCGGTCGCCGGGATAGGATTGGAGGGTGATGTCGTCGTAGCCGATCCGCAGTTCGGTGAAGAGGCGGGGATCGGGACGGCCCCGCCCGCCGAGGCCGCCCATCAACTCGTTGCCGTCGGCCCCCTTGCTGGCATCGGTGTAGCGCTCCTCGGTCCACATCAGGACGTTGAGGTCGTGGAGCGCGAGGTAACCGAGCTCCTGGTAGCTGCGCCAGACCTCGAAGTTGATGTAGGTGGGATCGGGATGGTTGAAGAAGAGGTGGGAAAAGGTCTGGCTCCAGGTGAGCTGGGAGGTGAGCTTGTACTGGCCGATCACGCCGGTGCCGAGGAATTGCCGCTCGGCGCGCCCCGCGCGGTCGATGGAGAGGAGGTTGCTCCCGGTGACGTCCTCGGTGGAGAGGTAGGGACGCCAGATCGCCGCGCTCCGCCCGATCCGCCCCGCGATGGAGAGGCGCTGGTCGATGGCATCCAGCTCGCTCTGCTCGCTGAAGATATCGCCCCAGAGATCGTAATGGATGTGGAGGGCGGTGATGGTGTCGTAATCGGCGTCGTAAGCCGAATCGGGGGAACCCATCTGGAGATCGAGCCCGAGGCTGGGGGTGGTGTAGAAATCGCCGATCTGGTTGGTGGGAGTGAGGCGGAGATTGGAATCGTAGGACTCGAGGATGCCCGCGGTGAGGGTGAACTTGAAGTCGCCGGGATCGGGCCGGACGGGGAAGAGCCCCTGCGGCGGATCGTAAATGGCGACTTCACGGTAGGTGGAGGGATCGGGCTGGGAGAGGGCCTCCGGGGTCAGGATGGCGCGGGGGTTATCGTAATAGGGGCGGGTCAGGCGGTAGAGGGGAACGTAGCCCTCCTGTTCGTCGATCTCCTGCTGCGGGATCGCCAGCTCGGGAATGGCGCGGGGAGGCAGGCCTTCCTGCCCGGGACTGACATCGACGGGGGAGGGAGACTCCTGGGCCCGGAGCAGCGGGGGGGCTGCGAGAAGTGCGAAGTAAAGGGCCATGTGGAGTCTAATAGGCATTCTTGGGCGGAAGAAGGGTGCGGAAGAGAATGCGGAAATCGAAGGAGAGGCTCCAGTTCTCCAGGTAATAGAGATCGTATTGCAGGCGCTGGGTCAGGGAGGTGTTGCCGCGCCAGCCGTTGATCGCGGCCCAGCTGGTCATCCCCGACTTGCAATTGTGCCGCAGGTTATAGTGGCGGATGTCGTAGGTGAATTTCGCGACCAACTCGGGGCGTTCCGGACGGGGGCCGACCAGGCTCATCTGTCCCCGGAGGACGTTCCAGAACTGGGGGAGCTCGTCGAGGTTCCAGCTCCGCATGAAGGTGCCGATGCGGAGGCGCCGGGGATCGTTCTTGGTGGTCCAGCGCGGGCCGGCCCCGGCTTCGGCGTCGAGCTTCATGCTGCGCAGCTTGATCATCTCAAAAGTTTCCCCCCGCAATCCGAGCCGGCGCTGCCGATAGAAAATCGGGCCCGGGGACTCTATCTGGATGAGGATGCCGAGAACCGCGACAATGGGAAGCGAGATCAGGAGGCCGACCAGGGCGCCGACGATATCGACGCACCGCTTCTGCGCCCGGTTGAAGAGGTAATCGAGGGGGACGCCGTCCGATCCCATCAAGGCGATCCCGGCCACCATCCGGGTGGTCAGGGACTGGGTCAGCACGTCGAAGGCATCGGGGATCATGCGGAATCCGATGGAGCGGCGGGAACAGGCGGCGACGATCTCGCGCAGCTGGACGGAGGTGACGGTGCGGGCGTCGAGGATCAGCAGGGTGATGCGCTGGGCGATCACGGTCTCCTCCAGGCGGTCGAGGGTGCCGAGACGGTGGTAGCAGATCGAATCGGTTTTGTCCGGCCCCGCCTCGGCCACATCGAAGTAGCCGACCACGCTTTGAAAGCGGCCCATCATCCTTTCCATGGCGCGGATCACCTTTTCGACGCGGGGAGCCGGGCCGACGAAGCAGATCCGTTCCTGGGGAATCGTGCCGAAGACATCGTGGAGCAATCCCGAATGCATCACCAGCCGCCCGGACCAGAGGAGGAGGGTGGCGGAGCCGACCTGCAGGACGGTCCATTCCAGGGTTCCCGGAGGGCGGGCGCCCAGCATGGAATCGAGGGCGTAGAGGATCGCCCCGGAGCAGAGACAGGTCCAGAAGAAGCGAAGGGGACGCCCGGTCCGATCGTTCAAGGTCCCCCAGGAGTAGAGCAGGGCGCGCCGCATCAGGAAGAAATTCACCGCGGCGAAGACCGTTCCCCGTCCCAACCAGGCGGGATAGAGGCCGTGAAAGCGCCCGGACCAAAGGGGAATGACGTCGTAGAGGACCGAGGTGAGAACGATCGCGGCGATCATCAGGACGATGTCGCCCACCGCCAGTACGAAGGCCCAATCGAAGCGTTGTTTTTTGCCAGAGAGCATTAGTTATGAGGGGCAAACTTTCCCCCCGTAAAACCTCTTCGCGACGGTAAGTCGCCCCACCGCAATATCTTAGCTACTCTTCAAAAATAGGAATCGGTTAAAGAATGTAGAATGGGAATATATTATTTTAGGGGACAAAGCAGGCGATAGATACGTTTCAGCTTCCCGAATTGGATTTCCTGGTCGAACCAGCGGCCTGCGGCGGTCTCCCTCGCCGGGGAAATGGGGTTGTCGGAATGCGACCACGAGTGCAATGCCTCGCGGAGGAACGGAGCGAGGTCGGGCGTGGAGACCGGATCGGGCAGCCAGCGCACCCCCTCGAAGCCGAGGCGGCGCAGGGAAAGGAGGCCGGTGGAAGCCGTGAGAATCAAAGGCAGGCCGCAGAGCAACGCTTCATAAGCGGTGAGGCCGAAGGCCTCGCTGCGGCTGGTCAAAATGAAGCCGTCGGCGGCGTGGAGGAGCCGCTCGGGGGTGTCAAGGTAGGGGTAGGAAAAGGCCCGGGCGCGGGCGGCGGGGCGGAGGGTGGCGCGGAGCTCCGGAGCTCCGTTCCCGGCATGGGCGAAGTTCCAATCGGCATCGGGGAGGAGGGTATCGAGCGCCGCGTAGAGGGAGGCATAGTTCTTCTCGAAGGCGTTCCGGCCCACGGTGACCAGGAGCTTGCCCTCGGCGGGCAGGCCCAATTCCCGGCGGCTGGCAGCGCGCGCCTCGGAGGAGGCTGGAGAGAAGATATGGCCATCGATGCCAGTATAGACGAGGATCTGGGAGCGGGGCGAAAGCCCGAGCTCCCGGCAGGCGAATTCCCGCTCGTAGGAAGAGACGTGATGGGTCACTCCCCTTTTTCCCAGCACGGACTCGATCCGGTTGAAGAGCCGCTCCTTGAGGCCTCCATGGCGGGACATGCCGTAATAGCCGTGCGGGGAATAGAGGACCGGGGGAAAGCTCACATACGGCAATCGCAGTAGGCGGGTGAGAGCCCCCGCCTTCGAGCTGTGGGCATGGATCAGATCGGGACGGCGGCGGCGGATCAAGGCCTGGAGCCGAAGCCAGGCGCGGAAATCTCCCCATTCGGGGGCGTTGCCGACCGCCAGGTCGAGGGTTTCGCCGTCGTGCGCGGCGATTTCCGCGACCAGTTGATCGAGGGCGGGGCTTCCCCGGCGGCTGGAAAAGGCGAGGTCGACCGCGATCTCCGGGCAATGGCGATGGAGGAAGCGGACCAGATTCCGGACATAGGCCAGGACGCCGTATTCCCCCGGCTCGCTGACCATCAGGAGGCGCATCAGAAGAGCCTTTCGTAAAGGGCGAGATAGTGGTCCGCCGCCTCTTCCCAGGTGAAGCGCGCGGCCCAGGCGCGGCCCGCCTCCGCGTTTTCCTTCCGTTCCGCCGGGGAAAGGAGGAGGGCCCGGCGCAGTCCGGCGGCGATGGCCTCGACGGAATAGGGATCGACCAGGATCGCGGAGGGGCCGGCGATCTCGGGGAGGCAGGAACAATCCGAGGTCAGCACCGGCGTTCCCGCCGACATCGCCTCGAGCACGGGCAGTCCGAAGCCTTCCTCCAGCGAGGGATAGCAATAGACCTCGGCCCCGGCATAGGCCGCCGCCAGATCGGGGTCGGAAAGGTAGCCGAGCTTGCGCACGCCGGGGGCGGAAAGGAGGGCGGGCAGGCGCTCGTCCTCGCTCCCCAGGCGGGGATGGGCCCGTCCGACGATGCGAAGCTCGAGATCCGGGAACTCCTGGCGCACCTGGAGAAAGGCCTCGATCATCCGGACCAGGTTCTTGTGCCGGGGGAGCGCGCCGACGCAGAGAAGGTAGCGGCCCGGGACGGGAATCTTTCCGGAGGGGATCGGCGGTTTCACTCCATTGTAGATCCGCGACAGACGGTTCTCCGGAATTCCCAGCGCCTCGGCGGCCTGCTTCCGCACGTAATCGGAGATGGCGACGACCTGATCGGCCCGCCGCAGGCCGGGCCGGGCGCAGATCGCATAGAGGGCCCGGAAGGCGAAGGAGTACCAATCGGGATGGAGCAGGAAATTGAGATCGTGGAGGGTGACGATGCTCCGGCACCGATGACGCCAGAACGGGGAGGTGGCGATCGGATGATGGGCGGCGGAACACCGATGGCGGGCGCAGAGCAGCGGCAACTCGGCCTGCTCCCAAAGATGGGCACGGGCCGGAGTCCAATCGCGAAAGGGGACGTGATGGACCACGGTACCGCCGCACTCCCGCCAGGCCTCGATGCCGGGGAAGCGGGTGTCGGCAAAGACCACCAGCTCGAAATCGCGGTTGCGGCGGACGATCTGGTCGAAGAGATGGAAGGCCGCCACCTGGGTGCCGCTGGGCTCGGCGGCGCCGCTGAAGCGGCCGTTGAGGGCGATCCGCCGGGGGGGACGATTCATGCGGGATTCCATTGCGGCAGCCGCGACTCGCGGGGAGCCCGAACATCGACGAAAAGGCCCATGAGGAAGAGCAGGGCCAGGATCGAATAGGAGACGAAGCCCTCGCTCGAATTCGCGAAGGTGAGGCCGAACTGGAAGAGGAGAAGGAGGCGGAGATTGCGCGCCAGGCATTGCCGCGGCTCCCGCGCCGACAGATGGAGGAAGCGGAGCAGGTAGGCGAAGTAGGTCCCCAGCAGTACCGCCAGCCCGGCCACTCCGGCCAAGCCGAAGTTCAGGAACGACTCGACGAAGAAGGAGAGGCGAAGGCCGAAATGCTCGTCGTCCGGCCAGTTGACGATGCGGATGGCGACCAGCCCGAGGTACCATTCCTTCTTCTGCGGAAAGAGGGCGCTGGGCGCGACCGAGGTGAGGGCTCCGAGGTAGGTTTTCCCTTCGAGAGGGACGTAATCCCAGTTTCCCAATACCCAGGCGCCGTCGCGCAGGTCGCTGAGGTTGTCTCCCAGGAAGGCCTCCGAGAAACTGTCGCGAATCAGATGGCCCTCCCGCAGCAATTCCCGGTTCTGGCGGAGGATCGACGAAAAACCGCTCAGGCCCAGATAGACGAAGAAGAAGAGGACCAGGCCGAATGAAAGCAGGCTCTTGGAAAAACGGTGTTCCAGGGTGAAGAGGGTGAAAAAGGCCAGGAGGGTGTAGGCCAGGGGGAGCCGGTTCGAGGTCAGGTATTGGACGGCGAGGGCCGCCAGCGCCAGCACCGCATCGCGATTGAAGAGCTTTCCCAGCCATCCCTTGCGCCGCAGGGCCAGGATCAACGATCCGGCGGCCAGGGCGGGCAGGAGAGAGGAAGCCAGATTGTAGAGGGGGCGCCCGAGATTCGATTGCTCCAGGACGAAGCGACCGACCATGGGGTCCTCGGAGATCATCGGGATCGTCCGGGTCAGGGCCATCGGGAGCGCGATGAGGGCGGTGACGACGACCATCACGGGGAAGAGCCAGCTCGAGAGACGACGATCGAGGGTTTCCGGCGGGGCCGAAAGGGGCGGGAGCGGCCTGGCCCGCAGCGCGAAGGCCAGGTAACAGATCAAGAGAACGCCGATGAGGAGGAAGAACCCGATGGCGTTGACCGCCAGCACCTGCGCCGCCCCGGCGAGGACGGCCTGCTCGGCGCCGAAGATCTTCGTCGCGGTCTGGTCGATGAAAAAATAGCCGTAGACGATCAATCCGTTCAGCACCAATTGCAGCGCCAGGTAATCGATCGCGCCGGAAAAGGCGATCCATCCCAAGGGGGCCAGGAAGAGGAGGAGGACCGTGGCCCAGGCGACTGCGGTTCCCCATTCGGCGGGATAGCCCACCCCTCGCAGATCGAGCAACCGGGGCGAGGTCAGGTCGAGCCAATAGCAGAGCGGAAGATAAAGGCAGAAAAATATCGCCAGGAATCCGATCAGGGTGACCGGGGAAAAAGTCTGCCGCCGGGAGGTCATCGGGTTAGGGGCCCTGCTGCAGCCGGATATCGAGACCGTCCTCGGTCACGGTGATCCCGCCGACGTATTGGGAGGCCGCGCTTTTTCCCAGGTCGTACACCGTGACTCCGTCGAGGGCCTGCAGGAGCGATTGGGAGACGAACCGCTTCATCACCTCGGCGTTTTCACCGGCGACGCCGTCCAGCGTGACTTCCTGGATCTCGACATCGTTCAAGACCACCAGGCCGTTTTCCACCCCCAGTTTCGCGGCAATCGCCACCTCTCCGGTGCCGGGAGGAAGCGAGTCCATCGCAAAATCGAGGGCGCCGCGCAATTCGATCCGATTCCCCACCCCGTCGAAGCGGACCTGGGGAGAGGAGAGCGTCACCGTGAGTCCCCCCACCTTCCGGACCATCGGAAACTGCCCGGCGATCAAGGAAATCACCTGCTCCTTGGGGACCTTCACGTCGAGGGAGGGATGCCCGCAGCCGCCGACCGCCAGGCCGAGCAGGAGCGCCAAGGCCGGAAACAAGAGAGGTAAGGAACGCGGCTTCATGGAGGAGTTGGGGAATCCGACCCCATGACCTTATATCCACAGGATTGCATTTAATCCATCTCCTAGATCAGCCCTCCTTCGGGACAATTCCCGCAGGACGCTTAAGCTTTCCGCCTGTCGCCCCATCCGGAGTCCGCCCGTCTTGACGAACGAAGAATCTGTCGGATTGTTTGGAATGAAGAGCCGGTCCCTCAACCGTCCCTAGAAAATCAGATGAACCCTCCAACCCCACTCAGCCGCCGCCAAGCCGTGACCACGCTCGGCGCCGGCATCGCCACCTTTATGTTATCATCCTCCTTGAACGCCCAATCGTCCGCCTCCCCCTCTTCCTCCGCGCCGCAGCCGGCGAAGCCCTTGCGCGATCCCAGGACGAAGTATCCCGTGCCTCCGTTTGCGGGGCAATCCCAGCCCTGGCCCGGCCTGGCCGGCAAGATGAATCCCCTCCCCGATCACGGCGAGAAGAGCTACCGGGGATCGGGCCGGTTGGCGGGGCGGAAGGCGTTGATCACCGGCGGCGATTCCGGAATGGGCCGCGCCGCCGCCATCGCCTACGCCCGGGAAGGCGCCGATGTGGCGATCAATTATCATCCGGACGAGGAGCCGGATGCCCGCGAGGTCATCGCGCTGATCCGGGCCGAGGGGCGGATCGGCCTGGCGCTTCCCGGCGATCTGCGCAGCGAGCAGTTCTGCCAAAAGCTGGTGGCGGACGCCGTGCAGGGACTCGGCGGGCTCGATGTCGTGGTCAGCAACGCGGGGCGGCAGCAGTCCCATGCCTCGATCCTCGAGATTTCCACCGAGCAATTCGATTGGACCATGAAGACGAATATCTATGCTCCCTTCTGGATCATCAAGGCGGCGCTGCCCCATCTCAAGCCCGGTTCGGCCATCATCGGCACGACCTCGGAACAGGCGACCGATCCGTCGGCCGATCTCTACGATTACGCGCAGACCAAGGCAGCCACGACCAACTACGTCCGGTCGCTGGCCAAGCAACTCGCGCCCAAGGGCATTCGCGTCAATGGGGTGGCGCCCGGCCCCATCTGGACTCCCCTGCAGGTCAGCGGCGGCGCCAGCCAGGAAAAGCTGAAGAACTTCGGCGGACAGACTCCGCTGGGCCGTCCCGGGCAACCCGCCGAACTCGCCTCGATCTATGTCCAGCTGGCCGCCGAGGATGCCAGCTACGCGACGGGGCAGGTCTACGGCGCCGCCGGTGGAAGCGGGATGCCTTAAAGGGTCGCCGCCGCTTCGTCCCAGACGATCCGGCCGTCCTTCAGAAAGGGAACGGCCTGGCCCCAGGGCTTGCCGTCGTTGTTGCGAATCACCGTCGGCGCGTACTGGGGGAGGTAGATGCGGCGGAAGCGGTCGGTCAGGTTCGGTCCGCTGCGGTGGAAGACATAGCTGGAAAAGACGGCGATGCTGCCCGCCGGGATGACGACCGGGATTCCGGGGTCCTTGCCGAAATAGCCGACCATGTCGTTCGTCTTCGGATCGCGGATGTGCCTCACCAGCGTACGGATGCCCAGTTGGGAATAGGGCAGGAGATAGACGGTGCCGTTCTCCAGGGTGACGTCGTCCAGGGTGACCCAGCAGGTGAGATACATCGGGCAGTCCATGTGGACGAAGCCCGAATCCTGGTGCCAGGAGAAGGCGCTCTCCTTGTCGGTCCCCTTGACCACGTACTGGTCCCAGAAAAGATAGGCTTCGTCCCCGATCGTCGCCCGGCAGATGTCGGCCATCAGATCGCTGAAGATGAAGCGGCCCGTCTCGGGTTTCTTTTTGTAGCAATCGTTGAGGAAGTAGCGTCCGCCCCGGGTGGTGATGCCCAGGCGGTCGACTCCCTTCCGGGTCATCTCGGCGTCGGCATCGTCGATGAATCCCTGGCAGTTCGATCGCAGCAGCTCGAGGTGTTCCTGGGGGACGCAGCGCTCGAGGATGAAATAGCCCTCGTCGCGGAACTGCTGTTTCTGCGTTTCGGTGACGACCGGGGTCTCGGAAGTGATGGTGCTCATGGCTCCGATCCTAGGACAAGTCGCGCATCCCGGGCTTCTCACCATCGTTCCGTTAGGATATCATTTTTTGTCGATGAAGGAGAAGCTCCCCATAACCCCGGGCACGGAAGGTTTCGCCGTCACCCTCGCGTCGCCGCTGCACAAGCTGGCGCCCCATCGCCACGACGAACTGGAGGTGAACCTGATCCTCTCCGGGCAGGCCGCCTATCTCCTGGGGACGGAACGGATCCCCCTCGTAACCGGATCGATGATCTGGCTTTTCCCCGCCCAGGAGCACGTGCTGGTCGATTATTCCCACGACTTCTCGATGTGGGTCGTCGTCTTCAAGCCGGCGCTGGTCGAGCGCCATGCCCGGCATCGCTCCCGCCGGGAACTGGGCTCCTCCGATCCCGGCGGGATTTTCTGCCGCCAGCTCGAACCGAGGTCGGCCGATGCCCTCCACGCCATTTACCAAAGCGCCTCGGTGGGGGCGGAGGATATCGAGCTTTGCAACCTCGCCCTGGCGCATGCCCTCCTGGCTTCGTGGCAGGCCTTCCGGTTCTCGCGCGAGGCGGTGGCCCGGATCGACGTCCATCCGGCGGTGGCGAAGGCGGCGCGCCTGATCGCCGGGGAGAAAGGAGCCGCCCCCTTGGCCGAGCTGGCCCGCCGGGCCGGCCTGAGCGCGCCCCGCCTGAGCCGTCTTTTCAAGAGCCAGATGGGCCTCAGCCTGACCGCGTTCCGGCAGCGCCAATGCCTGGAGCGCTTCTTCCGCATCTACCGCACCGGGGCGCGCTATACGCTGATCGAGGCGGCTCTCCTTGCCGGGTTCGGAAGCTACCCGCAATTCCACCGCGTTTTCCGCCGCCTCATGGGAGAGAGTCCCGCCGAATACAGCCGCCATCTGCAGACAGTCGGCGCCTCTCCGGTGGGTTCCCGGTCACCCCGCAACTGAATCCGGCTTCCCGCCGCCTCAGTGGATGGCTTGATCGGCGGCGACGGTGCCATCGTCCTGGCTATCTCTCTTCTCCGTGCGCAGACGCTGGAAGAAGAGCATCAGATCGTTCCAGCAACCGACGGTGAACCAGACCGTCGTGACCAGGGAGATCAGGAGGGGCAGGTAGATGCTGGTGACGAGCCAGTAATCGGCCCAGACGCGGTCCGACCAGGGATCGATAAGGTACCACAGCGTGCCGATCAGGAAGACGGCGAACCAGAAAAGGCTCCAGAAGAAAATGCCGAGAGTGGCCCAGCGATCCCCCCGGGTGAAGTGCTCGTCGATGCCGACAATGTTGTAGACGTGAAAGCGGCTGCGGATTGGCTTGGCGGCAATCGGCTCGCCCAAGGCCTCGGCTTCGACCGCATATTTGCCCCGGTGGAGGAGCCGATCCATGTCATGGGGGGTACGGCAGGTGAGCAGGGAAACCGCGACGTAGGCTCCGATGGCGGCCAGAGAGGCGTAGAAGGAGATGGTCATTCCATTGAGGGGAAAAGCAGGTCCGAGATGATTCAAGGCACTCCGGGCCCAGGGAGCGGAATCGAGATGGAGCCCGGCGGCCACCGATTGAAAGAACGTCGCCGAGGCGGGCTGCCGCAGGAAAATACCGAGCGTGGAGAGGATCGAACCGGTGAGCAACCCGCTCCAGGCGCCGGCGGTGGTGCCGCGGCTCCAATAGAGGCCGCCGATGATGCAGGCGCCGGCGCCGCCCACGTAGATGGCGGTGGTGACGTTGAACCACATCGG